>Ga0116229_10012787_pt1 | contig 12002 bp, 4 predicted proteins | sample S1TSphgellanicum_3_FD_87313 | JGI IMG/M metagenome (GOLD analysis project Ga0116229, IMG submission 87313) | Host-associated microbial communities from peat moss isolated from Minnesota, USA - S1T2_Fc - Sphagnum magellanicum MG | ecosystem: Host-associated > Plants > Peat moss > Unclassified... | reverse complement strand
GAAACACTACATCAAATCCAAGCACTTGGATATACATATTATGAATCTCCATGGAAACAACTGCAAAATATATACTGGCAAGATTTTAAATAAATTCGTGACCATTAAGACAAGAACACAAAAAAATCACAGCAAGATACAATTTAGGAGATTTTATTTTTCTCCATTTAAATTTTGTTAATTCTCAGTATTTGGGTGGTTTGTGCCCCATTTTTTCATGCTCTTCATCCTCTCCTTAACGTCGGAAGAGTATACAAGTTTTGTAAACTATGCGGAAAACTAGAAAGATAAATGGTCAAACCCCAACCCAAGAGAACAGAATCACAAAAGGAAACCCACAAAGCTGGCTCCTGTTTAAGACCTGGTCAAGAAAAACTACCTAATTTCATTGGCTTGGGCACATTATTTTCTTGTCCAAAATATTTCCTTCTTAGGTTGGAGGAACATTTTGTTGGTGTTGTTTCTCAAGGCTTTTGTGTTCCCAAAAGGCCAAAACCAACTGACACCATCCTTTGGAGGAAGTATGCACTATGCACCAATAGACAAGATTCATGCATGCCAAGCACAACATGGTAGAATAGAAACAAGAAGAAATCATAAATTCTATGTACAAAATTAACATATTGTCATTAGGGTTTTTTTTTTCTATTTTGTGGTATAGAAATTTTTGCAAATTTTTCTAGTAAATTAGCAAAATTACTTGAATTTACATTAGAAAAAAAAAAGTTAAATTTCCTAAATTCTTGTCAACAAAACTACAACTCATTTGTTGATAAAAAAGCACCATTGGTCATCTACAACTCATATATTCCTACTTCCCCCACCCAATGATTTTTGTTTTCAATTTTGTGATGTTGCTCAAGTGGTGATCATCCATAAGCATATTTAGCAAAATTTTGCAATATGCAATAGGAAAGTAAAATATCCTGAGCACCCTTTCATATTGTAAGCAATTGTGACAAATTTTGGCAATTTTATATTAGAAACGATTTTTTTTAGGAAAAAAAACAGAGAATTGGTGGCAAAATGTTTTTTGCAAAATGACAAAAATTCCCCCCATACAAAATAATTACCGGCCCCACCCCTTCCCTTCCCCCAAAATGGTGAAGAGATTCTAAGCATGGTTGAGCTCTACAATTTGCACTTCAAATTCTGTCCTCCTTGACTAGTAGGGAGCATAGGGTTGAGGGTTTTTTACTGAACTACCTAATCAATCTGGATGGGATGAGGTCCTGAAACGAGCGAGGTCCTCAAAACCTTCAAGGACCTGAATCGAGGTGGCCAGAATCCTCGATAAAGGACCTGAATCGAGATTCTCAGTACCCGATCCAGACCTCGAGACGGACTTGAAATGAGGTTCCCAGAAAAAAAACCCGTCGTTGGGGACCTGAAACGAGGTCCTCAGAGAGAAAACCCGTCGTTCGAGGGGCCGGGCGAGATGCCACGGGTGGTTGGAATGGCGTAGCCACGGGTTGCCCTCACTCGTCTGAACTAAAGACCCTAAGTTTACAGCTTTTAGGTGCATTCACACTTGGTGGTAAGGAACTCTAGTATTAAGTCCCCTAAAACCAAGCTCCTCATTTAGAACCTGAACCTATTTACCACGAAGATCTTAAGTTAAGATAACATTCACTTAACATTAAAGAATCACCCATTTAACATTGGGTGCCACCTAAGATGCCACCTAGATTTTCACCTAGTGACTTAACATCAGGTGTGAATGCACCTTTGTTCAAGGAACTTATAATTTCAAAGCTCTGAAATAGCACCTAAGGCCCCCCAATGAATCCTCTATTGAGGACTAGGCAACAGGCAAGTTCCCATTTAGCATAGGTGACCTTTCCCCCCTGCACTAGGCTAACTCAATCTACAGCATAAACCCTAAATTTGGGGAACCTTGTTTTTTTGTAAGGAACTTATGATTTGAAAGCTGTGAAAAGACCCCATGTGGCAGTACCAAACCACCTCTCATGAGCCCTCTTATCCAGTTTCAGAGATTTGAGATGATTTTATGCGGTCAAGTTTGAAACTATAATGTAGGCTAGGTCATGTGGAGAGCAATCTCCTTGATCACAAGATACTACCATCTCAGCAACACAGTTTTTTTTTTTTTTTCCTTTTCCTTTCTTTTCTTTTTTATAATATTTTTATAATAATAAATTTTATTATTATTCTTTCATAATATTTATTTAAATTTAATATTAATATATATTGAATTTTTTTATAATTTTTATAATTTTATTATTGATTAAATTTTCAATATTGAAAAGATGGTGATTTTTCCGAAAATAAAGAGAAATTTTAGTCAAGTTTACACTCAAAAAAAAATGGAAGAAAATTCCCAATTGTTTTGTCAAAATTGGTCCGAAAATCCCCACTGCTCACCAGAGCTCAAAAACAAAACAAAAAATGTTTGTTTAAATAAGCATGTTTGCCCAAGTCCAAAATCCAATTTTGATTTAATTTTGGGATTTTATTGAATGTTTTAGTGACAAAATCATTACAACAATTATATTGTTTTGAAGATGTGGTCAACAATTGATGAAATTGAAATTGAAATAAACAAATGAAAAATGGAAGTCTACATTCTAGCCTAGGGCAAAATGTTGAATGGCCCTACATGCTCATATATGGCCACCTTATTTTTACCCTTTACTTGTAGGGGAGGTTCTTGTATGAGTGCATTTTCCCGAGGGAGGGGCACCCAAGGGCATGAGCTTTGAGGGTGTTCCCAAACTTAGGAGAATGCAACAGTACTGAAGCCTCCCCTTATGTAAACAACTCTTAACTTTCTTATGTAAGTTCCACCTTGTTTGTGTGTGTGTGTGTGTGTTTTTTTAAATGGAAATTTTCCCCCCATTAATCACCATTCTCATGAGTTCCCCACCTCTAGAATCCTTTCATCCTTTCTGCAACCTCTGTCCATCACAAGAAGCTCATTACAAGCACAAATAATTCTTTGAGAAGAATTTGAATTCTTGTTTCTCAAGTAGTGGAACGTGGTATCAAATTTTCTTGATTGTGGAAACAAAAGGAGAGAAGATGTTCAAAAATGAGGCAATTACATGGATTTCCATGTTAAATCAATATAAGTATGTGATGGTAGTGTACCACACTCCACTAACGAAACTATGTTTATACCACCCTAGAAAGTAAGTTCTAAAGTTTTATTTCAAACCTATTGTTTTGTTCGAAGTTATTCAATCTCTCATTAAGTTCGAATAGCTCCTACAATTTTTTTGCTTGTGACTTTGTTGCATAAATCCAAGTTTGGTAAGGGGGGGATATTAAATCTTTACATTGATTAACATTAGAAACCTTCTAATTTCTCTTTCAATGATCTATTACAATGTACCCATGACATCACATGAAAATGGTGGATGTTAAATATAGACATTCATTTTTTTATTTTCTTACTTTTTGGCACAAAGGAAGACAAGCTTCATTGCGAAAAGAGAAAAGAAAACAACCCAAGAATGGACCCAAGGGAACCAAATTCAATGGTGAAGAGAATTTACCACCTAATGACACATAACCTAAGTAGCTGGTAGTACCATTTAATTTTAAGGCCATCACTAGAACAAAAAGTAGAATGGATTCCCTCTCCTCCCCCCCCCAACCCAAAATCCATGAAAAGTATGAAAAGTAATGCAAAGGAGTTGACATTAGCTTAGCTTTTGACAATAACCCTTTTATGTGATTATGGCATCTGGGTGCAAGCATGGTAAAGTAGACAAAAACAAAATTGGACCACTCAAAGTTTAATTTTTAAAATAAGAATTTTTTTATATAAACATAAAAAATTAATTAATTTTTTTGTAAGTAAAATTTTTTAATTACTAGCTCCATTGAATTTATGACAAGCTAAATACAAAATTTGAAAAATATTGGTCTAATAAAATTAGGTTACAAATAGATTTGAAACTAACTAGTTAATATGGTGTTACTTTTACATTAATTTTTTTATATATTAATCATTAAATAAAATAATATTCTTATTTTCAATACATCCAAGTTTTTTTTCTTTAGTTATAAGTTTTTGGGACAAACATTAACCATTTGCCTTACCATGTTTTCACCCATTTTGTTATTATTTACTAAACATTTAACGCATGGTTTCCATACAAACATAAAGCTTGTTGAAACAATTGTGGTTCAAGATATAAAGAATAAAAGGATAAAATGTGCTTGAGAATTTTGAACTTTGTGAAATTCAAGATCCATAACTATTTAAGAACTAAATTGAGCATTATGGTGCAAATGAACTTTTTTTTTAAAAATTCAATGGAGAATTTCCCTAATTATATTGATTGCATTGAACAATGCAAGGCAACTGAAACGAGGTAGATAATTTAAGAAGGCATGAATTTAAGGTTTAGAAGGTGGACTACCATTCCAAACTCCACAATTTTGATTAAAATTAAGAAAAGTTAAAGTAGTCATTTGAGTTTCAAGTGGTTACGTGTTGAATTTTGAGTGATTGAACATGTGCATGGAACAAATTCAATTATCTAATCAAGACCCCTTGTTTCCAAGATGTTGGCAAATTTTGATTGTGCTTGTGTGTGGTTGAAATCTAATGTTTGATGTGTTTGTTTGTGTGGTTTATCTTTGTGGTTTTGTAAAACTCTAGGGTTACAATTGTCAAGGTTAAAAGTCCAATCCCATCACAATGCAATTTTCGTCATCCTTGAAATCTTGCTATAGGTTGTGGGCAATTTGTCCTAACTTGTAGATGATGATATTTTAATTTAGCTTATAAGTTTTTTTTGTGCCAATATAAATATGGCAATTAACAAGAATTTGGCAAATTTGGGCCATTTGTTTTCCAAATTTCATCTAAATTGGTTGAAATCAACATTTCAAGAGATAATTATTTATTTATTTATTCCAAAATATTAATTTTTATCAAGTAAAGGATGATATCAAATCTTGATCACCAATGATGATGATTGTCTCGTGACTTTGAAGGTTGGATACTAATCCTAACCAAGATTAGTCAACTCGCACTATTGCCCACAAAATATAGACCTTGTTATATGTATTTGTCCAAGCTAGATATGTACTTGATTTGTACAATTTATTATTATCATTAAAACAACACATTGTAATGTTTGATGACACAACCTTCAAGACTTTAACAAGGATGGTGAAGGCGATTATAATGGCCTTGTTTTTGGTTGATTTTTTAATGACCATGAAGGTGAAAGAATATTATGGAAGGTCATTTTGGGCAAAATTAGGTCAACATTATAACACATATAATATAATTTCTCCAAATTGTGGTGCATTTACTTTTGGGTTTCACATTTGATGTTTGGGCCTTGTTAAATTTTTTTCATTAAATAGATTTTATCTAATATAATTTCAAAAATAAATCAATTTTACCAATTAAATTCAAGGAACCATGTGTATATTTATACAAGTATTATAAGAAAAAATTCATTTTAGATCTCAATATTATTTCATTTAAAGTGATCATCCAATACAAATTTGAAATTATCTATTAAGATATGTGTTTGTTTTGTTTTGTTTGTTTGTTTGTGAGCACTATTTAACCTACCCCAAACCATGGGGCCCCTTGTTGCAATTTTGATATTGTTGGAAAACTTTCATTGATATGATGTGCACAATGGTCATTTCACAAATTTTGAACCAATTCACTCCCAAAAAAATGTATTTGTGACAATGTCAGTGGGTCCCCATTGTATAGTGTGCTTTCATCCATTAAATCATTATCAATTCTTGTGATTTTGTACACCACCAACTAAATACATTGATATGTGAACATGTACATCAAGATTTATCAAACAAATCACAACCATGTTAATTTTACTAACAAAATGTAACATAATAGCAAAATAAATAATGACCCTATGAAATTGCTTAAGTATTTAAATTGCAAAATTTGCAACATTACATCAATTTTACTAAGGCTACTCGCTTGTACTTGCTACCAAGATTACTTGGCCATCTACCTATTGCCACTACCTATCCAACATTTTTTTGTATTTTATGTTCATCGCCATCATGTGAAATCAAACCATCAAAATGCAATTCCATCACCAACATAGCCATCTTTGATGTCTATTTGCTAGGCTACATCCTTTTTCATTGCCACATATTTATCTTGCTTATAATGTTCTATTATTATGAAAGTGAAACTCTATCCAACCATTAATGAAATGCTTTAGTATAATATGTATGGCTAATTTTAGATTCTTTTAACCATCAATTAACCACATACCTTAGGCTCCAATATTTATGATATCACCAATATTGCACCACAAATGAAAGTCACTCATTTGATATTCAACTTTTCAAAATATAATCATAATTAATATATGAAATAATTGATACCTAATGGGTTTTGGGTTCAAATATACACATGCATGTACATGTACCATGACACATATGAACATGAGACATTTTCATTGATCAATATGATCAATTACATGCACCAACACTAATAATGCAGATCATTTGTTGTCAAATATGGATTCATGAAAAAACTTTAAAATACAAAAAACTAGTGGCAATGATTTTCAAGTTTAAATACACAAGCTAAAACCATCAATGATTTAGACGTATCATCTAACAAATCCATGATACAACCAATTTGCATTCCCTCATTAAAATTAAATTTTGTTTATCATTGAATTGGAGTTGTCCCAATTCCTTAAGAACAATGATTCTATTTATATAAAAACACAAGAATATTTTGATTGTGTTATTATAACATCACCCCCTATGGTCAAAGCCTTCACTTTCAATAGTTGAATCTCAATTTTTACACATTTGGTGACACATTGTAATGGTAGGAACTTAACATACCTATAATTTTATTACAACATAGTTCACCAACACAAATGGACAACAAATTATACATAGGAGTGACTTTGTTACATGTCAAAGATACATAAATGTGTATAAATGTTCATTACATTTTTCAATACCCTTTAATCTTGAGCAATCACCCAACCTAATGTATTTAACCAATTTTTTTTGTGATCATGAAACATTTTTAATATATTAAAAACCCTTTAAGGAATGATATTCTTTCACAAGCCATCTTTTTTACAAGATGTAAAAAAATGGTTGCAAATTGCATAATTTCCATATGCTTCTTATGGGCTTCTCATCAACAACACCATGGGTCATTTACTCCAATGCAAATTCAAGTCAATGACATGTAAGAACAACTTTAAGCTCTTGGTCTAACTATATCATTTATGAACATAAAATTTGTCACTTTTGACTACATTGATGTTTTAACAGCCTTGTACATCTCCCATTTAATTGTTTTGATAAATATCCCATTTTATTGGGATGAATATTTTTTTGTGCTGCACATGACTTTAAATTAAACATTTAGTGTATTGCAAAATCCCCTCTAAACCCACCTTCATATCTATTGGGTCCATAAAATGGGAATGATTTCAAAGTTAGTTTGATACATCAACTAGACACATTTTATAACTCTTGATTTTTCAAAAGTTAGGTTAGCACATATGATAATTTGAAAAAACTTTGAAAACATAACAATTGGTTGCATAATTGTTTCATTATTAAAGGATTTCATTTTATAAATGTTAAAAACAACATTAATGCCATGACCTTAATGTGGATGTACAAAAAGTACTCATGATAAATTCAATAAAATGTTATTCTTAGGATGAAATGAAGCTAAATGTTTCCAAGTGGAATCAAGCCAAGCAAGGTGTCGCAACCCCACTTTGGGGCTAAGTGTGAGAATGTAACTCACACTCCCAAAAGTGGGAAAATGGAGTCCTTTGGGACTCCCGAAAACTCAGAAGACGATTTGAGGGGTCAAATCTCCTCGCCTTGGTGCGTTCTTTATATCAATGGAAAGGTCTTGAAGAGTAGATACCCAAAATGGCCTCGCATGGGCCATTTGAACATCTGCAGTCCAAGTTATGGGCAAAAGAAGGGCCGGGAGTCAAATTTCCAGTTTGACTCCCGACCACTAAAAGTCGGGAATCGACCTTTTCCCGACGTCGCCTCAAGGAGTGCAACATGGCGTTGAAAAGCTCTCGACGAGAGCTACAACTTTGGTTTAGACCTCGTCCTAATCCAAGTTTGGGGCGAGGAGCTATGAGCGTCCAAAGTCCCAAGACTCTAACTCGAGACAGTTTCGAGACTCCAACTTGGGAGTCTCGGGAAAAACAGTCATTTGGATGTAGCCTCGCCGGAGAGCTGCAGAGAATACTATATGAGGGAAGGTGGTGGCTTCCCCCGAGTTCGGGCCGTGGTAAATCTTGTGTGTAAAAATGCTCGTGGCTTGTCCCAACACTCAAGGGTGTTCCCGAATGCTAACTAACCCTCTTGTGGTTGGTTTTGGATGCAGATTCAAGCTTGATAATCTAGTCCTTCTTACTAATTTAATCCCGGGACTTCTAGCATGCCCCTCTACCCCCTTTTAGTGCTGGAAGTCGAGAACGCCCCTCAAGCCCCAACTTTCTACAACTCTACATAGTTGGACCCTCAAGTGGGTTCAACAAGGGACTTGGGAGTGCGTCACAAGGAACCAAGACTTGGAATGAATGTAAGAAAGTGCAAACACATTCTTACATGAAGTGCAAGTGTGTGAAAGTTAATGGGAAGCACCCCTACAACTGCTAAGTTGGATCCTCATTTTGGGAGTTGAAAATCTTGGGGTGTTTCAAGTATTTGGATAAAGGTTTTGAAGCTTTTTTTAACCATTGGAAAGTTCTTGAAAACTATTGCAATAAAATGGGATTACATTCAAAACAAATAGTTATGACATAAATTATGGCCATTTGAAAGTTAGGAGTCAAATTTGCTAATATGATTCCTATACACTTAAATGATGTTTTGCATAATCAAATCATATCCAATTGAAGAGTTTGATGTGGTGTTTGAAAACTTGTTTTAAGGCTACAAAATAAACTTTAAAGTGTTCAGTTTGATTATCATTTAAAGGAGTTATGGGTGAAAGCATGTTACCCCCTCAAAACATTGTTGTCACAAGTAAATTTTTTTTGTATTTAATTATTTTGGTATGGAATTCATATTTTGAAAAAAATTATTTCAATTTAAGTATATTTGATTAACCTAAATGAATTAAATTAGTTTTTATTAAAAATTTGACCAACATTGAAGATTTCAAAAATATAATATATATTTGTGATCAAATAATACTCATCACATGGTATTAAAAAATTTAAACAACGATTGTATGTAGAATTATTTGATGAAACTTTATGTGGTCAAGATATCAATATAAAATCTATCAAATAAATCTAAGGCCATTTGTAAATTTAAAATTTTTATGATTTTTTTCATTTTCTGAGCAATAAAAACATATTAATTAAAAAAGTGAAAACTCCATTACCATATGTAAGAGGGAAATATTCTTCGTTTGGGCATGGTTTTTAGTTTTCATTTCACTTTTATTTAATAATGTTTCATGAACCAAAAACATGATGCCCTACAATTGTCAAAAAATGTATGTTACATACTCTATATACATTTAACTTATATAGTTTTTTATATTTAACATTGGATCAAAATTAATTTTGAAATAAAATGAACTTTGAGTTCCAAATACATATCATGCACAAAGTTATTTGCTTGAATTTAAAATTGTCAAAAGGTCACCAACAATATTAAAATTTATGCATACTATGATATTAATTATACATCATTTTTGTTTGCCAAAGTGATTCACTCCTAATGTGTTTTCACCTTTATAATCTTCCAAAAAATCAAATGTTAGAATTTTAAACTTGGGGGTCTTAGGAAAAAAAATAATGATCACTACATGTAATCCCCATGGGGAGTTATAAAATATACTATAAAAAGGAGAATGATGACTCTTTTTTAGTTCAAGTCGTAATGAGTCTTGTGAATTCATGGCTTGTCCATTCACCATTTTAGCTTTAAACGCATAACCACTTTTTTTGTTTTGTGTAATTAAATATTTTTTAGAGCTTCATTAGAACAGGTTATCTTATTCACATCTTGGACTTCTTACACAACCATCTTATAAGGTATGTGAAACTAAAGAAACATGCTGAAAGTTTTCAAGTCTTTTACAATGCACTATATAATAAAATTTACACCAAATTTTGGTGTCAAACCTTTTAGAACGCTTGAATTAAAACCAAATTTAGCCTTTTGAACAACCTCATTGTAAACTTTGAAACACGCTTTTAGATTTTTTTGATGGTGTCATTAGAACCAAGAAAATACTATCAATTAAAATAAATTCTTGAAAGTCATTGCTATCCTATTTTGTTTGTGTTCTTTTAACATCACAAACCTATAAAAAGATGACAACTACTAATGAGACCTTAGTGATAAAATTTGAACATTATGAATTTTGTGAAAACCATGGGAACACCAATGAATAAAAGTTTGTGAAAGAATGAACAAATGAACATCATGTTTAGGCAAACCAAAGTTAGTCAATTAAATGAAGTGAGTTCATGTCATGGATGGAATTAATATAACAAAACCCATAAAATAATTTGAAGGTGTAACCGATATGTAATGGTCAAACACTAGTGTTTATGATTCCAATGTCACATTTATCAAACCAAAGTCAAGCCAAACCAAATATGTTTAACATCTAGATGGAAAATATGTATTTTGTATTTTGATGTTTTAAAAAAAAATCATTTATGAAAGGACGAAAATTCAACACATCTTTATTTTGTTGTTAATTTTAGATTGGTAAGATCTTTTAATGAATGCAACAAGGTTACCAGCTATGTATATTGCATGTTCCAGTTGATCTTAAGATTTGCTAAACAAATTTTGGATTGGAAATTTATCATTTATCAGAATAACTAGCTTGGAAGGTATTTGTAACTTGGCATTGAGCATGGTATGCCAAGCAAAACTAATAAAATAAAGTTTAGAATGCTCCAAGATGTGAACTTGTTGTTTGATGTGAATGAGATCCACAAGAAATAGGTTTTTTTTAGGGGACAATATATTTATAGGGTTTAGACTATCCATTAAACTTTAATCAAAATTTCCCTACAACCATGAGAGAGTTAAATGGAACAAAAATACCTGTACTATCCATGGTTGTGATTTGAGTTTTAAAAACATAAGAGGAATACTTGCAAATATAAGAGACCCTCCAAATACATTTTGAACTTTTTTTCAAGTGTTTTATGAAAAAGAAAGGACAAAAACAAGAGCTAGAAGTGGTAAGAAAATAATCAAGAACATATCTATCTATGAAGCAAGGTACGTAGTTTGTTTTGTTTTGTCGAGCTGAGATCTCCCAAACCATGGCACTTCATGCCACGCTCTTGGTATCTTCAAAAAGCACTTGATGAGTCGGGGTGCACCAACTTGGTTTGTGACTGTTTGGAGCTACGGTGTGAAAGTTATTGATTATTGAACCATTTTCTTAATGAAATCTGAATAAAATCGAAACTGAAAACTGTATTGAAATTTGAGGGCATGTTGTTGGAAAGCCCTTAGTGAGTCAGATTTAAAAGAGTTTATTTCATCATTTTCAAAGCTAATGTGTGGAAGGTATTGATTTTGAAGTGGATTTTATTGCTGGAAATTCAAAAAAATTGCAGAAATTGGGTTTGGAAGGAAAAATCAGTTGAGCCCTCGATGTGTTCACACGTGGGCTCATGGCAGATGCTACACTAATAAAGATTGAAAGGCCAGAGTGAACCAGCACCCACGTTGGCACCTTTACCTTTTTGAGTGAGGCCGCTTAGGGGTCACATTAAGCCTCAAAAATGTTAGATTTGAACTCAGAGCCCTGATTTAGCCTAAGCATGGGATATTTGTAATATTTAGAAATAGTTAAAATGAAAATTTTTCGCCTTCTTTTTGGTTTAGAAAGTTTTGCCATCTTTTACCCTTCTTTTTGGTACTTAATTACTGTTGTTGAGGCTGTTCAGAGATCAGCCTTCTTTAAAGAGTTGCAAGAGCATTGTGAACTTATTGATAAATTTTTCAGAAAGTATGCTGCTCAGGCATGG
>Ga0116229_10012784_pt1 | contig 12003 bp, 5 predicted proteins | sample S1TSphgellanicum_3_FD_87313 | JGI IMG/M metagenome (GOLD analysis project Ga0116229, IMG submission 87313) | Host-associated microbial communities from peat moss isolated from Minnesota, USA - S1T2_Fc - Sphagnum magellanicum MG | ecosystem: Host-associated > Plants > Peat moss > Unclassified... | reverse complement strand
TTAAAATTTTAAATTATGTAGTTTAATATCAATTCATGGATTTTTTCAAGTGAGTGCATCATGTTTTTTACTTTTGAGGAAATTAAAGTTTTTCATTTTGGGTTTATTGTTAAATTGTTTTCTTTTTTATCATGTTCAAACTTTTTTTCTTCTTTTCATTGCATTTTTTTAAATAAGCACATTAAGCTATGGTTTCAAGGCAAGTGAACATGAATTACATGAGACAAGCTTATGGAGTTTGGAAGTCACCACCACACATGTATCTTACAACTACAAGTGTTTAGAAATTCTTTTCCTCTTTTATTGTTTATTTTCCCTTTACCAAGATATTTCTTCCTTTATTTCTCCACCATGTTACCTTTAGTTAAATTATTTTTAACTAGGTTTTGTTTGAACTCTTGCTAGTTTTTTTTTCAACTAGGTTTTTTTTAAACTTTCATTAAAATAACTAGGCTAATTTTAATACACTTAAGCACTTAGGGCAATCTAGATCCAAAGGGAGGGCTTTTTTAGTTTTGGTGTCCAAGTAGATGATGAACCCCTCCTTTTGGCACATCTAAAGCACTAAAAATTGTCAAAAACATATTAGAAATGAAAAAGTTATGGCCCCCCAAAGTAAGGGGGCAAGAACTCAAAACAACAAACCACAACCAGTTCTTGAACACCCAAAAACTTTCTTGTATGTTGCTCTATTGTTATTATAGTTCCAAGATTATTTGTAGAACTTAAGGTGGTGTTCCTGTAGCACTTTAAATCATTTAAAATGAAGAAGACATGATAAAGTTATGAGCTTTCAAAGTAGGAGGGGTCCAAATAGAAGAAAAAAAAAACGTGTTTTATAAATATGAAAGTTTTTTCTTCAACTTTCATTGGTTTTTCTTTTTTCCAACTTTAAAACAAACACTCGAGCAATGAGAGCTAAACTTATGAACATTTATGAACCATCAATGCAAGTAAGGTTTTGATTATGTTTGTTTTAGTGAATTACTTTCAACTAAGTTTCAACTATATTATTTTTATTATATTTTGATTAAGTTCAACTAGATCTCAATTAGGTTTCAACTATGTTTATTGATTATGTATAAGGTAAGCTCATGATGTGTGCCATTTCTATTCGTTATTTAATTATAATTTTTCCAGATTTCAAAATGTTTTCTTCTTTGTCAAACTTTCTTATTCTTGAATAGTAAATGATGATTTTTTTTATTGATTTTTAATGTGTGCAACTAATGCAAAATCTTTTCTTGATGCATTATATTCCTATTAAGTTTTCTCATTTCTAACAATTTTCATTTCTTTAATTAAAAAATGCAAGATGCAGTTATGAACAAGTCAAAAAATGTGGTCCAACAAGGCAACAATCCAATTAAGCATACCAACGAGTTCACACCATTAATGCATAAACATAAAACAACCACCTTATAGGAGAGCCATTTCATTGTTCCAATAAATGTTTGATTAATAACATTAGCATCTTCGGGATGTAGATGGGACCATTTCCTACATGAAAACAATGTTTCTTTTCATAATTTTCAAATTATAATAGGTTTTGCATTTTTTGTCGATAATGTATAGGCAGATTATGCTTTTATTATGATTTTATTTTCTTTAATTAATTTTAGCTAGGTGTATTATCCCCATAGTCTAGGTTTAATAGTCTTATAATTGTGACTGTAATTTGTGTAGACGTGTAATTTCAACAACATTTGAACTAATTTACACAAATTTTTGACTTATTTTCAACATATTTTCAATTTCTTTTCAATTTGCTTTCAACTACCTTGTAGTTGATTTCTTTACTTTGGCTTGACTTCACATATGTTTGATGACCTACAAACAACAAGATGCCATGTGTCATGTAAGTGTGTAACATAAGTGTCCACGTGGCACAATATCATACGCTAACATTTTCAATAAATCAATAATTTCAAGATTTTGAAACCATACACATGGCACAAGTCAAATAATTTAGTTTGATGGTGGACCATGAATGCCCATGTGACACATGTCAATGTTCCATTGGTTATAATATAATTGAATAATAATCAAAAATTCTAATTTTCATGCCTTTCCTCATTGACATGACATGTGCCAATGCTACAATGGTTGTAAAGTAGTTGAAAGATAGTCATAATTTCAATTCCACACCCCAAATACATGACATGTAGGTGGATGAAGTTCATCCATTGACTTGCTAGCATGGAATCAACTAAATATACTCAGCACTTTATAGTTGAAATGTTGCGTCAATTGAAATGTATGTCGTTTTCAATTAAAATGTTGTCACCTCAACATTAACCCACAAATTGACATGTGTATGTTGTTTTCAACTATGTTGCAAAGTCGACTCAACATTGTCAACTATTTTGGAAAGTAGATGATAATGTTGTTTTTGAGTTGTAAAAAACATTTTGTAATTGAAAGTGATGTTTTCAACTATAAATGAAAATTGAAAAGTAATTGAAAACATAATTGTAAAATGGGTTTTTTCTCCTAGTGTAGGTAAGGTAGGCTAAGTAGGATATACTAGGTTAGGTTAAGGTAGATTAAATAGGATAGGATAGGCTAGGCTACCACCTACCTACTTGCCTTTTTATGACCTACCTACCTACCTACTTGCCACAAATTTATTGTTTTATAGGCATAAATTTGACTTGTCAAAATGACTAGTCAAATGGTCCATACTCTACCAATAAAAAAAACCACCCCAATCACAATAAACATGTCAAAATTGACTTGTCCAAAATGATTGAATGGTTTTTTAATGCATGTTCAAATTGAGTATTTTTTTATTAGATTTGCTAGTCAAAAAGTACCAAGTTTTCTAATAGTGTTCCCTTGGCTTCTCCTTCTCCTTTTCTTCAAAGGCACAAATTTAGATCATTTGTCTCTCTCTTTTGAAACGTGATTTCTAATTTGAAAACTTGTTTCTACAACTTTTTTTAGGAAGAAAATAATGATTAATCCTAGTAAATGATGGAAAGAAGGAGAATAGATGAGATGATAGTAATACCTTTGAAAGAATGGAAATGAGTAGGGGTACATTTAGAGCTTGAAATCTTAGAGAAATTTCATAAGACCTTTTGGGTTTTGTAGCATAATTTATTTTTATTTAGGTGCAAGGTTTGAGATTTAACACGCAAGTGCACCTTGTAGCTAGTTTTCCAATGAATTAATGCAAGCTAAATTTGGATAACGTATGTGATAGCAACAATGTTTTAAGTGATTAGAAATCTACTGTCAAATTGAGCTTTCTGCTATCATAAAACCCTCTTAGGTTCTATGGCACAACTTTTTACTAATTTAAATGTAGGGCTTGAAATTTGGTAGGCAAATGTGCTTTGTAGCTAACTTTCCAATGAATTAATGCAAGCTAGATTTGGATAATGTATGTGATGGCAAAAAATGTTTTGAGTGACTAGAGGTTTATTTCAAGTTGAACATTATGTCAACTCCTTAGAAGTTAGTTTAAGTGGGTGACAATTTAACATAAAATTCTAGGATTTGAAAAGTTTAAACTTTGAAAATATATTTATCAATTCCAAGTCATAAATGATGCATAGGAGGCAAATTATTTATTTTCAACTACAAACGCAATTCAATATCTAGATATACACTTTACATTTTTCCTTCACCAATAACATATGTAGCTTCAAGTATAATCACCTCATAAAACCGAGAATAAAAGGGCAGAAAGTCACCTCATAGTTTTCATTGTCTCCATAGTTGGAGCTCCCTACACTTGAGCTAATATATGAAGGCACTAAAGGAGTTGAGTGTTAGGAATTAAATCATGTTTTAAACTCTTGGACCTATTGAGTTTTACAACATTTTTTATGAGGGAATTTATTTTTGATGGATAGATTGAATGGGTTTAAAGCATTACAAGTAGTATTGTTATGAATCCATGTTAAAAGATGGTTTGATGGTCCTACCAAACTCTATGTTCAAGGCATTATGGAATGTTGAAAGATGTTTTATGACTACCAAGATCAATGTTCACAATGCAGGTAGCTACTGTATCAAAAATGGGTTGACCTTGTGGATGTTACTTTTGTACCATTCTTGGATTTATGTCTTCATTAATATTAGAGAATTCATTGAACTTTTTATTGGTAGGACATATTTAACCCATTAAGCTAAATAATTATAGGCCCCATGTATCAAAGCCTATTTGAAAACACTTGAAACTTGTTCAAGAATTGGTTGTTACATTATTATATGTAGCCAACAATAATTGAAATGATTAACATGTGTCTGCAACAACCTTTCTTCTAAAAGGCGAACCTCAAATCCATCTAAAATCTCATTTGCAATTTGCCTTCCTCCTAGCTACAAAACTTGGTTTATTTAATGGAGTCTACACACGAAGTTTCTAATGTGTGGAACCTGCCACACAAAAGCCCAACTTGCCATAATAGTTCATTGCATCCCAATATCCATTATGTTGATGTAGTGTTATCAATGTAGTATTAAGACACCTGAAATCCATGCAATATTCACACTTTGGTAATGGAGTTTACACACCAAGTCTTTGGTGTGCAAAGCCTACCACATAAAAGCCTAATTTATCACAATAGTTCATTGCATCCCAATATCCGTTATATTGATGTAATGTTATCCATGCAATATGAAGACACTTGAAATCTATGCAATATTCACTCTTTGGTAATGGAGTCTACACACCAAGTTTCTAGTGTGCAAAGCATGCCACACATAAGCCCAACTTGCCACATTGTTCATTGCATCCCAATATCCATTATATTGATGTAATGTTATCCATGCAATAATTAAACATTTGAAATCCATGCAATACTAGGACATTTGAAATCCATGTAATACTTAAACAGTTAAAACCCATGTAGCACTCAGACATTTGAAATCTATGCAATATCAAACATAGAATGTATTAGTATCCAAAATCACAGAGAATGCAAGCTAATTTATATTTGCAAATGAGAATTGTTTGAAAGCAACATCAAAATGAAAAACTTGAAAACCAAAATATTACAATAGGTTCAAAACATGCCCATGGAAAAAACAAAAACTAAGGCTTACAAAACAAAAAAATAACAATCCAAGCATATTGAGAGATGATGTGCTTTATATGTTGTAGAGATAATCAAAGACCACTTGAAGTAGCTCAACTACTCCTTTAAGTCCAAAAATTCAATTTCTTTAGGTTCATCCTAGGCTAACCTCCATACACCTTGCTTCATGGAAACTGACAAGACATGCGCTATAAAAAGAACTAGAAGCTAATCAGACATGAATGACATACTTATATGTAATTGGTGAATGGCATTTTAGTTCCAATTTTTACTCTTACTAAAGGTTGTAGAAGCTGGTGGTGTTGCTTCTTTCTCACCTTGTTTTTGAGTGCAAACTACCCTAAGTGAACTAACAGTGGGTTGTCTCTTAGATGGTGGCTTGGGTTTGGAATTACCAACTACTAATCCCTTTTGATATGCCTTCTTTCATGGATTATGAACTGCATGTTGGTCTTCTTATGTGTTAGCCCTTCTCAAAATACTAGTTGCATCTGATAATCACATAGAGAGATAACAAATTATGTTAATATGCATCATGTGACTAAAAGTTTGGAATTTTTATAAAAATTTCTAGCACAACAACAGATTAACTCAAAGACCAAATTCTCCCTTGGAATTGATGCTTACAGACTTGATAAGTTGGATTCAGATGTCAGTCTCCTAGCTACATGTCATCAAGAGCTTTACGCTTAGACTAAAAAATATATATGGCTATAGGTTGCGAAGCTTTAACATTTATTGTGCAAGTTGGACTATCTAAATTTGTTGGTTGTTGATTAACTTTTTCAAGGTCTTATTGCACATGTGCATTATGATCTAGCGGTTATGCATTGAACATGAAATCAGTGAATATATTAGAGAATTGGCCATTTGATGCCAAAAAAATTATTAGCATTGAAAAATGACAACATGGTTTTAAAACAATAAAATCTCATACCTACACTTTTATTCACTACTTTTGTGGGTGCAACAACCGTGAAATCCATTTGTGGTTTTTGATCATCCTGTTGGAACTCAATCAAGACATCATTAGAAGCGGGGAATTCACTTGAAAACAAATTAAGCCTCCTATGCTCTAAGGAATCCACATTTGGCTTTTTGGTTACATTTGTTTATATTCACCCTCATTGGTAGCTGCTACTTCTAGTGATGGTAAATGTGTTGTAACTACATTTCTTGTACAAGACACCATCTCAAGAGGGCTACCACTTGCGATTGGAAAACTGTCTTTTTAGTTTTACAGGATCAAGTGCACATGTAGAACCATGTTCAGTTGGTGATTGAATAATTATAGTAGGATGATAAAACAATGCACAAGGACGAGTGAAAAACATCATAGGATGACAATAGGATGACATAAGGACATAGAAAAAACAAAGTGCATGAGAAGAAATCTTTTTTTACTGTGATAAAAAGAAGTAAGAACAACCAATCCTTGTCAATTTTTGAATTTATTGGACGAAAATGGAACTATTATGAATCAACATTGCTCTTAGTTGGCATTGATCACAAAGAAGCACCTAATTATGTTTATAAGTGACTACTTCATATCTCCCCACTTAAATCGCATTAAATGTTTTTCTATTGAATATTCACATTTGATCAACACAAAATGATCCCATATCCAAGGAATGGTAATCGCCATTCACCAAATCCTGTTCTGATGGAGCATAGAAAACTAAACAAGTTTATTATTTGTATATGGATAATAGGTGTATAAAGGCTAGGTTTTTCATTGTGTAATTGATTGATTGTTTATGTTCTTTGACACAAAAAGAGGAAAGATTCTACATTGTCAATGGTCAATAATGATCCAATGGTTATAAGGAGGCTCTTGGTTTGTCCCAATTACAACTCATAGGATTCAATTGCATATTATTGTTAAGTCAATACCGAATGATGCCATGTTGAAATTTGGCATAATGGATTTATTCAATATTTGAAAAGTAGGTAATAGCTGCAACCAAAATCTTGAGGTTTCATACTTAATGTCAGCAACAATATAACATTTATTTTGGATTTTTTGTTACAATTAGAGGAATAGACCAATGGGTTTTTGGAGTGGCCCACCTTTTGTTGGGTATTTTTGTTCCTCTTCTCATTGATATTCTTGTCTCCATGGTGTTTAAAGATCTGATTTGCTCTTCCATCTAAACCAGTCCTTTCATCAAAATCATCAAGGCTTGAAGCATTGTTCATGAATGCCCTAGTATTAATGCTTAATGATATGTATGTCAAAATCTCAATGCTATCTATCACATTTGAATTACTCTCGATCAACATTGAGGCAATTCAAATCTACACTTGATTTACCACCTAATTTCCTTCAACTACATATAACATTTTGCTTAGTTATTAGATTTCCAAATGAATTTTGATGCCCACCTAGTCATTATCTCTTGTAGCAAATGCTCCTATGGGTGTAATGATTTCTAGTTTAGAATCTCATGTGTTTCCATTTGCACAAAGTCAATTAAAACTCTTTAAATCCATGAAGGGGAGTTACACTACATGTGCAAGAGAAAGAAAAAAAACATTTATTTCCATGAATTCAAGAACCTTAACCACGGAATGCAAACCTTGGCTTTCTTCAGAATGAGGAAATATAGAATTTATACTTCATTGAAGGGTTGTAGCAAATGTTGATCTTCATAGGAACACTTGACCTCCTTTTCTTCTGCAAACAACACATCTTGAGATTTGTCAACCTTATGTACATGAAATGCATTAGTTCAATATAGAACTCTTGCAAATTCTTCTACTCATTCATACCTCAATTTGGAATTTTTCGACTAGGGTCTGCACACATTGCAAAATAGTGAAGAGCATTGCAAGTCAAAAAAATTACACTTAGAGTGTCCATTTGAACAAATGAGACCTAGCTTGAGCTAAAAGTGCATAAAGATCATCACTTGAGTCTTAATGTCCCCCAAAATTGAAGATACATCACAAATTTACAAGCTTCATGGGTTTGTTCCAAATTTGTGTGAATTTTTTTATTTCATAGGTTTGTATTAGTTAAACACAAAAGTCGTGCATATGATTTTTGTGTGTAAACAACACGAATAGACATATAGCATCCATGTTTAAATGATACAAATAAACATATGACATTCATGTTTAAATAATGCGCATAATATCAGTGTTCAAACAACACAAGTACATGAATGACATCCATGTTTATTCCATATGAACCTATGAAAAGTAGATTTTACACAATTATTATTGCCAAATTATGACCCATTAAGTTTGTGATGTATGTTTGGAGAAGAAAAAAAAAACTTGCACGACAATGAAAAAACTTTCTCTCTTCTCGAGTAAACTTAAGAATGCTCCCAAGCATGGCAAAATATGTTTTTTGAGATTACTCCTAGAGAAAGCCCGGAAGGTTTTCTTGTGTTCTTAGAAACCCCAAATTGTTTATGAGCTCTTTGAACCGAAATGTTTGTTGAAAGCACCTAAGCTCTTTTGACCAAATCTAGCCTCCTTTCCTTCTCCCTCTCCTTCTCTTCTCCTCTCCTCTCCTCTCCCTTTCCTCTCTATCCCTGGCCCCTCTATTTTCGACGATCCTCTCTCCTCTTGAATCCTCTTCTCTTTGACCCCTCTCTCTTCTCAGACCCCTTCCCGAAAGCTCTCTCTTGCCTCCCAATCTCTCTTGCTTCCCCATTCTTCCTCTCCTCTCGACCTCTATTCCTCCCTCCCTATTTTGCCTTTCCTTGCAACCTCTGTTTTCCTTCCCCAACTCACCTCCCCTCCCAACCTCTCTTCTACCCTTCCCATCTCTCCTCCTTCTCCCTCCCTCCTCCTAGCCTTTGTTCTTCCCTCCCCATCTTTCTTCCTTTTACCTCCTTCCTCCTGGCCCCTTTCTCCTTTTGGGTAGTTTGCCCTTTCAAGCCCCGAGACTCAAGCTCATGGCCTAGGACTCAAAAGACTTGGAAGAGTTGAGCTCACAACCTCAATCTCACAACTTGAGACTTGAGCTCCCCAAGCCGTGCCTTTACCGAAAACATTCAAGATTTTTTGGCTAGAGCTTTGCTGAAAGGACTCAAGCTCTTTTGGCTGGAGGCTCGAGGTCTTTGATTCACCCTAAACCTAAAAGGCTCGGGGTCCTCTTGAGAGTGCTCGTAAAAAAAGAACCCCCATTCAGAATCAAAGAGCTTTTCTAAGTTCTTTTCACTCCCCAAAAGCTCTTCTCCTCCATGGCTTGTGGCATTGCAAAAACTTCAAATGAATCCTTGAAGGTTCTTACAACGCTTCAAGATTTCACTCCTCACTTTATGCAACTAAAAGAGAAGGCAAAAAAATTCAAAAGGAGGGAAAGAAAGGTACCTCTTTAATCTTGCTCGTTTGTGTTGGACATGGTTCAACCTGAAAATGATTGAAAACAAGCATTTATAGACTTTGAAACCCTAAAAGGCAACATTTGGAAAAAGTATGTTGTGAGGAATTCTTACACACCTTCACCATTAAGATATGCACTCACAAAAAAACCGGTTGGAAGTGGAACTACTATGTGGTTATAGTCTAACAAGTAAGGTGATTCAAGGTAGGTAATGAAATTCACTAAGGATCTAATGCGTTGTGTCTAATTTGAAGATACAAAGACATTGTGAGATAATCATAACTCACCATGATGGAATATGAAGGAGCCATATGTTGATGTTCAATCCAATGTCACGCTTGATGGTTGGAACCCTTCCGTTCCATTTGTCATAACATCTACATATAACCTCTTAATCTAACATGCATTGAATTTTTGGAAAGCTAATATAAAAGGAACCATGTTACAAAATCTCATAAGTTTTTTATTTTTATTTTTTTGATCAAGAGTTAAGCTTTGAACTAAAAACCACTTTGCTTAGATTGAAGGAAAAAATAGACAATTCGACCCCCTCTACTTCCAACAAGTGTAGCTCCCTTACAACAACTCCGATGATGCTGAATTTTGAACAGAAACTTCTACACTTCTCAAACTAAGACTAATTTAAATTTGACACAAATCCAACGGTGGATTTGGGAGGAAAAATTAATTGAAATAAAAATCTAGAGGCTTTGTCATGGAAATCCTTCCATGAACTCCACTACAACACCCTCTACTTCCAACCAGTGTAGCTCCTTGACAACAAACCCAATGATGCTGGAATTTGGGGAGAACCTTTTACACCTTCCAAACTAAAACTGATTTCATTTTGACACAAATCCAATGATGGATTTGGGAGGAACAATTAATTGAACCAAAAATCCAGAGGCTTTGCTACAAGTACTTGTTACACACAACTTCCTTCCATATTTGATTCTTACACACACCTTTTCCATGAACACCTTTCCACACATAAGAACTAAAAAATTCTCCCTCACACTTCCTTTCCTTCCCACATACACACAATACCCTCTTCTTCGGTAAGCCTCCATGACCTTCCTTGAGCTTGTTCCCCTTGTCCAATGAAAGCTTTGAAATCCTTTGCTCCAATCAATGGCCTCCTCATCCTTCTAAAGTCAATGAGAATTGAGAATAAATTGCCATGCAATTGAGTTTATGATGAGAATTTTTGGGCCCAATGAGACACAAGAAATATTCCATCCTCCAATCAAATAAGATGACAATCCTCATGACTAATGGGATTGGACGATTCATCCCTTCCCTTATCTTGGATATCTTAATGAAGTCTCTTGAGCTTGATCCTTATCCTTTCCGTCCGTTGACCTTCACATCCTACTTCTTCATCCTAATTATTTCAAATAACTAACTACTAGGATAGTTTATCGGTAGTAACAAGTAACGTCCTTGAATTCTTACTTGACTAATTCAATGGTTAAACTAACATTCCCGTGTACCATTTACTCTTTTGATATACACTACCTATTTATTTTACCATGCACTAGTTAACTATGTAGTACATAGTAAATTGAAAGTAAAATTTGAATCCCCACATACTTCTAGATCCGCAGTCGAAATTAAGGTTTGATGAATCCATTAGATCTAGGATGTTCGAGTTTTCATGAGGTTTCGCCGTCATTCCCACACCTTACGCCTACCCTAATTTGTTAAATAAAAAGGCCTCGACCCCTTCTAAACGCAAGTACCACATTGTTTGTACTACTTTTTTGGTTTTTGTCGATGCAGGTGAGAATTAGTCATGGCGGATGATGTCGTTATGCCTTCGAATCCTCTAGTTGCACCAGTAGAACAGGAAAAGCTTGAAGAAATACCGCTCGACGTGATTGTTTCTCAATGGCCGCGCGAAGAAGAATCGCCCAAGCGAGTGGTGCGCACTCGAGTCGATCATTCGGCATGGGATCGTTAATTGTCTCTTAACCCACATGTTTTAGCAATCTATTTAAAATTCGTTCGTGCTCGTGGAGCCGCGCCAGAAAGGTTTGAAGAGTGTTAATGTGAAGATGATGATGTCCGCTTTCATTGGCGAACGTGGGTTCCCGATGATGGCCATTATCGTTGGTTACGAGGGCCAATCAACCCCCTTTCCATGGAGCACCGAGTCGAGTACCTCGCTCACACCATTCGTCGCATTCTAGATTTTTTGCAATTGTGATCTATTTTTTAAGTCGGTTATAAAGTTGTAATTCACCTGAGGCTATTTAGGCGGAAATGTTAATACTTAAGTTTGAATTGATTCTATTTAAAAGTCTGATAGAAGTGAAACTAAATAAAAATGTATTAGGACTACATCCTAAAAATCTTACAAATACATCATTAGTGCTTGAAGATTCTTCTACAAACTAACTTAACCTTGTCACAGCGAAAGGCTATTATTAATTATGGGCTTGTATTCCCTATATATCAATAAATCACATCTATTTCTACATCCCCTTTCCCTTCTCTACAACATAAAAGGGATAATGTACTTTAAAAGGTTTACTAGGTGCTTAACTGATTAAGCGCTACATCAACTGAAATAAAGAAGTACTATATGCCTAGAAATATCACAAAAGT
>Ga0116229_10012781_pt1 | contig 12004 bp, 9 predicted proteins | sample S1TSphgellanicum_3_FD_87313 | JGI IMG/M metagenome (GOLD analysis project Ga0116229, IMG submission 87313) | Host-associated microbial communities from peat moss isolated from Minnesota, USA - S1T2_Fc - Sphagnum magellanicum MG | ecosystem: Host-associated > Plants > Peat moss > Unclassified... | reverse complement strand
ATCGTGAGGAATGGTTTGATGATCGGGAATTGCTCGGATGAGTAGGGCAGAATCAGCACGGTGGCGGCGATGATGATGCCGGTCACCAGTGCCGCAAGAAAAACCGCCCGTCGCGTGACCTGCTGCTGCAATATTCCGTTCACGCGCGATTCCTCGGCCTTAAGGCATGTGACCATGCCCCTGAGCGGCACTGAATCCGCAAGTTAAATCGCATTTATTAACAGATGGTTACGCGGGCATGTAGCCATATTCGTGACTCGCGGGACCGGGCAGGTTTTCATATGTCGCAAGCTCGGCGAGTAACTCCCAGACACGCGCGGGGTCCATGGGCACGTCCGGGTCGTTGAGCAGATGGTCGAGTTCGGTGGTCTTGGCGGAATAACAGGCGTGATCCATGGCGGCACCTTTGATGATTTGCCGCATATTGCAAGAACATTCTGGCGGCGCGATGGCGCAAAGCGCGCGGCATTGTGGCGGTGAGAAAATCTCAGCGCCATGAACGTGCATCGCGCGGCAGCCGGCCGGTGTCGTCGATCACCGTTACCTTGTGCGGCGGCACGGCACCCCAGGTCCAGAAAACGGCGTTGACATCATCCGGCCCGGCGCCGGCGGCGAAGCTGCGGACGATGATGCCGGCGATGCCTTGGGCTGTGAGGCGCTCCATGATTTGCCAGCTTGGAACCGGCTGTTTGCGCGTCTGCAGATCCTTCCAGGGGCACGCCAGTTCGGCTTCGGAAATTTTGGCGCGGTCGCGAATGGCCGGCTTTGTCAGGTCGAGAATGTTCATGCAGTCCACGTCATAGGCGCAAAGCAGCATCGGCTGCGCTTTGTAGGGAAAGCCTTGTTGGGCTTCCAGCCAGGCGGTTTGAAACCGCAGCGAGGTGTACAGGGCAGGGACGCCGACCGGGTTGAACCGGCCGCCGGTGGTGGCGGCACCGGCGCCGGATTCCGGCATGTGCGACCATTTCGGGTTATGGGCGCGGTAGACGATGCCGTGAAATCTCACGCATAGCCGCCGGCGGCGATGCCTCCGAGATAGCTCATGACATGCGCGGCGCGGCCGGCGCGGACCAGGTCCTCGGCGGTCTGGTCGCCAAAGGCCGGGATCGGCTGGGAGCGGTACCAGGCAAAGGCCTGCGGAACGGAGGCGCACCAGGGCAGGATGCGGTTGATGAGCACCGCGACATCGCGCAGCCGGGCTTGAGTTGCGGGTGCGTTCAGCCGGGCGGTTTTCGAGACGGCTTCGCGTGGCAGGCCGGCGGAATAAGCGAGATCGGCTTTGGTGACGCGCAGGGCTTCGGTCAGCCGGTCGAGTTCGACGATGCCATGGGCGTCCATGACGTCACCAAGAAAATCGGGAGGGGCAACGTAGTCCAACATGATGGCTCTCCAAATGCCTTTGATTGGGGTATATCATGGGCGTCGTATTGGTACGATGCAAGAGAAAAATGATTAGCCGAGCGAGGCCGCCACGCGTTCGATGACGCCCGACCAGTCATAAGGGCGTTCCTGGCGGAACAATCGCACGGATTTGTACCAGGGCGTGTCGTCCCGGTTGAGGAGCCAGCGCCAGTCCGGGGCGTAGGGCAGCACCAGGGAGGCCGGCACGCCGGTGGCACCGGCGATATGGGCGACTGAGGTGTCGATGGTCACTAGCCGTTCGACGTTCTTCAAAATCGCCATCGTATCGGCAAAATCATTGATGTCGGGGCCAAGGTTCACCAGAGGCGCCCGGCCATAATAGCTGCCCACCTGGGCGATCTGCTCGCCTTTCTGGACCGTCACCACCACGATATCGTCGCGGGCGAGCAGCGGCGCGAATTGTGAGAGCTTCAGCGTGCGTTTTTTGTCGTTCTTATGCGTGGGACGGCCGGCCCAGACCAGGGCGATACGCCGTTTGCCGGCCGGCAGCAGCCGGTCCAGCCGCTCGCGCCATAATTCAACGAGGGCCGGCTTCGGGGCCATGTAGACATCGCTCATCGGAATGTTTTCGGTGGTGATCCCGGCCAGGCGGGGCAGGCCGGAGAGCGGGATATAGGCGTCGAAATCGCCGGTATGTTCCCAGCGCGTCACCATCCGGCCGATGCCGGGCAGTTGGCGCAGGAGCGGCGTTAAATCCGCGCTGCAGGCGAGCACCGGCGCCGGGGCGATTTGCGCCGCCCAGGGGATGAGCCGGCCGAACTGGATACAATCGCCAAAGCCCTGGTCGGCCACCATCAGCAGCCGGCCGGGGGGCATAGGCTGGCCATCCCATTGCGGCTTGTCGGTTTTCGGGAGCATTCCTTCGGCTTGTTTGAGCTTGAAGCGCCATTCATAGCTCTCCCAGCCTTCTTTCATTTTGCCGCCTAGCAGCAGGGCCTCGGCTTTCTCGAAATGCGCCTCGGCAAAATTCGCATCCAGCGCCAGGGCCTGGTCGCAGATGGCGACGGATTGGTCGAGGTCCAGCTTCTCGTAGAGAATCAGCGCCAGGTTGAAATAGGCCCGGCTGTCTTCCGGCGCCAGCTCGATGGCGCGGCGGCCGGCCTTGACCGCATCGTCCAGCCGGCCGGCGCCGCGATAGATTTCGCACATGTTGCGCGGGTAGAGCGAGACATTCGGGGCCAGCTCCATCGAGCGCTCCATCCGCTCGATCGCCTCGCTCACCTTGCCCTTGCGGTAGAGAACGATGCCGGAGAGATGCAGCACATGCGGGTGGTTGGGGGCCGCTTTTAATACCCGGTTGGCGAGGTCATCCGCTTCGTCCAGCTTGCCGGCTTGCTCCAATGTGGAGATTTGCGCCACGACATCGGCCAACGCGACGCGCTGCTGGCCGGGCTGCAACGGGGCTTCCGTGCTGATCACCGCGTCGTTCATGGTGCGTAGCCCAGTTCGGCGATCCAGGGTTCCAGCGCGGGCCGGACCTCGGAGAACAGGGCCGGGACCACGGCCTCGTAGGCGCGGTGCCGGTACAGGCCGCGGGTGTGTAAAGGTTCCTGCATGATGGAATGTGCCGGGACCGGCGCGCGGTGCAAAAACTCATTGGCGCGCAGCGTGGCGTCATCGGGAACCAGCGAGGGGTCGGCGCCGATGAAGGCGAGGATGTCGCGCAAGGTTGCGGCCGGGGATTCCACCAGGGTTTCGTAACGCACCGGCAGGTAGCGCAAGGTGAGTTGGCCGCGGTAATGGCGGATGAGCGACATGGTGAGGTCGTAATGGCGCGCCATCGCGGGCATGGAAACGCCGGCATTCGCCTCCAGCCGTTTATCCTGGCCGAGATTCGAGAGCATAAGGTCCAGCGGGTGGCGCAGCACGTGGATGACCGGCGCCTCCGGGAAGAGGAGTTTGATGAGGCCGAGATGCCAATGGTTATCCGGCGCCCGGTCGGTGAAGAATTTTTGGCCCGGCCCGGCGAGGCCTGCGGCGGCCAAATTCGCAAAATAGCGCTCACGCAATTGCGGCGCGATGTCCTGGGCGTCGCCGACCATCGTGTCGCTCAGCGCCTCCGGGTAGCCGGTTTCGGCGGCGCCGGTAAGTTGCAGGACGAGTTTCGTCAGCTCACTGACCGGCGCATTCCCGTCCGCCGCGGCAAAGCCTGGGACTTTGGCGAGGAATTGTTCCAGCAAAGATGTGCCCGAACGGGGAAAGCCGAGCAGAAAAACCGGTTGCGGGCCGGGGCGGGCCGGGGCGCGGGGCAGGTTGAGGACGCGATCGGCAGTGAAGTATTCTTTATAAGAGTTTGATTTTTTTATAAAATCATCTGGTTCGTAGCGCTGCCCGTAGCGCTCGCGCTGGGCGCGTTTGCCGATGGCGAAGGCGGCGACGGCCTGTTCCGGCTGGTTCATGCGGGCAAAGGCCTGGCCGCGGGCCGCGAATTCCGCCGGCATCAGGGCTTCCGGGGGGTCGTTCAGACGGGCGAGCACGGCTTCCGGCTGGTTCAACTGCAAATCCATCAGCGCGCGGAGCAGGCGCAACGTACGGTCCGTGGGCCAGGTGCCGAGGGCTTCATCGAGCATCGCGGCGGCGCGGGCCGGCCGGCCGCGTGCGGCTTCCACCTGCGCGTAGCCGCCGATGCCGCGCGCATTATCGGGGCGGATCAGCAGCGCGCGATCATACATCGCCGCCCCATCGTCCAGCCGGCCCTGCAGTTTCAAATTCCAGGCGAGGTTCGCCAGGACCATGCCGTCTTCGCGTTCCAGCAGCGTGAGTGCCCGGCGGTAATGCGTCTCGCCGGCGCGCAGGCGCCCGGTTTCGGTGAGGATAACACCCATGACGTGATGCGCGGTGGCATCCCGTGGCGAGAATTTGAGTGCCGCGCGGGCGGCCGGCTCGCCGTCCAGATGCCGGCCCTGGCCGACCAGCAGTTGTGCGAGCTGCAAATTCGCGGCGGCGCTGATGGGCGGGCCGTCCGAGGGCAGGGTGGCCAGCCGCCGGGCCAAGGCTTCGGCGGCTTTTGGCCGGTTTTCGGCGCGCCGTACCTCGAACAATACCCGCAGGGCGGCGCGGTGGTTGGGGGCGAGGTCCAAGATTTTTAGCGCCAGCGCCTCCGCCTCGCGCGGTTTTTTCTCATTGTAGAGTTTCGTGGCCTCCTCGGCCATCGGGTTCAGGGCATCGACGCTCGCCTTATCGGGCAGGGAGGCCGGGTCAAATCCGCAGCACCTCACGCGGCGCAGGCCGCTTCCGCATGAGCAAAGTTCCGTGTCCAGCATATTTATTCGTGACAATCTCAGGCAAGAGGGCGGGCGGACCGGATTATGGCCCGGTTTCGGGTCCTCTACAACGCGCGGCAAAGCCAGGCAAAGCGTGGTGTTTTTTGCGGTTGCAACTCATTCTCACGGAGAGATGATCGGCTTGACCAAATGCCGCCGCGCCGCCAGATGAAGCGGCAACGGAGGCTGACATGCGCGATTTTTCCGAGCTTTCAGAGCGTGAGGTTCTCGCCTTGGCCATCGGCTCCGAGGAGGAGGATGGGCGTATTTACAACGACATCGCCGAGCGGCTGCGGGAGGATTATCCGGCCTCCGCTACCGTGTTCACCGAAATGGCGGCCGAGGAGAGCGAGCACCGGCATAAATTGCTGGATATCTATACCGAGAAATTCGGCAACCATATTCCGCTGGTCCGCCGCCAGGATGTGCGCGGTTTTTTGCAACGCAAAGCGGTGTGGCAATTGCCAAAGCCCAGCATCAACGATGTTCGCAAGCTGGCCGAGAGCATGGAAGCCGAGACGTCGCGGTTTTACCGGTTGGCGGCGTCGCGCTCCACCGATGCTTCGGTGCGCAAGCTGCTGGGTGATCTCGCGGAGGCCGAGCAGCAGCATGAGCACCGCGCCGATGAGCTGACGGGCCGTTTAAGCGAAAAAACCCTGAAATCCGAGGATGCGACGGCTGAGCGGCGGTTCATGCTGCAATATATCCAGCCTGGCCTGGTGGGGCTGATGGATGGGTCGGTTTCCACTCTGGCGCCGATTTTTGCAGCGGCGTTTTCCACAGGCCATCCGCACGCGGCGTTTGTGGTGGGGCTGGCGGCTTCCATAGGCGCCGGGATTTCCATGGGGTTTGCCGAGGCGCTTTCCGATGATGGCAGCCTGACCGGCCGCGGCACGCCGATCTTCCGGGGGGTGATTACCGGTGCGATGACGACTTTGGGCGGGCTGGGGCATACGCTGCCCTTCTTGATTCCCAGCCTGTGGACCGCGCTGATCGTGGCTTTTTTCGTGGTGGTGGTGGAGCTGGCGGTGATCTCCTGGGTGCGGTGGAAATACATGGATACCTCACCCATCCGCGCGACCCTGCAGGTGGCGCTGGGGGGCGCGCTGGTATTTGCCACCGGCGTACTTATCGGTAATGGTTGACGCATAGGGTACGTCATCAGGAAAGAAATTATGTCACTGCCAGAAATTTTGCGGGGCCGGTTGAGTGTCCCGGTCATCGGGTCGCCTTTGTTCATCATCTCCAACCCGGATCTCGTGATTGCGCAATGCACGGCCGGGGTTGTCGGGTCATTTCCGTCGTTGAACGCAAGGCCGGCGGAGAAGCTGGAGGATTGGTTCAAACAGATTACCAACGACCTTGGCGAATGGGATGCGGCGCACCCGGCGCAAAAATCCGCGCCCTATGCGGTGAATCAGATTGTGCACCGCTCCAACAACCGGCTGATGCATGACCTGGAGCTTTGCGTGAAATATAAGGCGCCCATCGTCATCACCTCGCTCGGCGCGCGGGCGGATGTGTACGAGGCCGTGCATTCCTATGGCGGGATTGTGCTGCATGACATCATCAACAACGCGTTTGCGAAGAAAGCGATTGAGAAGGGCGCGGATGGGTTGATTGCGGTGGCGGCCGGGGCAGGGGGACATGCCGGGGTGATTTCACCCTTCGCGCTGATCCAGGAAATTCGCGAATGGTTTGACGGGCCGGTGGCACTCTCCGGCGCCATCGCCACGGGTGCGGCGGTGCTGGCGGCGCAGGCCTGCGGGGCGGATTTGGCCTATATCGGTTCCGCCTTCATTGCCACGACCGAAGCCAATGCCTCCGCCGCGTATAAGCAGGCGATTGTGGATGGCTATGCCAATGACATCGTGTATTCCAATTTGTTCACCGGCGTGCACGGCAATTATTTAAAGCCGAGCATCGTGGCGGCCGGAATGGACCCGGATAATCTGCCGGATGGCGATGTTTCCACAATGAATTTCCATGAAGGTTCTACAAAGGCATGGAAGGACATCTGGGGTTCCGGCCAGGGGATTGGGGCGGTGAAGGAAATTGTGCCGGCGGCAGCACTTGTGGCGCGGCTCAAGCGCGAATATGCGGCGGCGAAGGCGAAGCTGGCGGCTTAGATAGCCGTCAGTTTTCAGTCGTGAGTCATCAGGGGCGTGCCGCCCCGTGCCGCTTTGCGGTACCGTTCGCGGTTTTCCGCGCTGCCCGGGAGGGTTTGGAAACTTCCGGCGCGGCCCCTGCTATGTCCGCGACCACCATGCGGTTTCGGCCACCGGCTTTAGCCTGATAAACAGCGTGATCGGCGCGGCCAATGAGCGTATCCGGTGTCTCCTTGCCGTCCCATTCCGCGAGGCCCACAGAGCAGGTGAGGGGATCGGGGGTTTGGTTACGCAAGCGTTCCAGGCAGGAAGCGGCGCCGTCGCGCGTGGTATCCGGCAGAATGATGACGAATTCCTCGCCACCATAAAGGGCGATGAAATCCTCGGGCCGGGAGGCCTGCCGCCACGCGGTTGCCGCGCGCCGAAGATAGCCGTCTCCCGACAAATGACCGAACTTGTCATTATACGCCTTGAAGCAGTCAAGATCGATCATCGCCAGGCTGAACGGGCGGTCATGCCGCCGCGCGCTGGACATCGTGTCGGCGAGGACTTTGTCGAGTGAGCGCCGGTTGTCGAGGCCGGTGAGATAATCGGTGCGCGCGGTGTATTCCAGCAATTTCATAATCCCGTTGGATTGTTCCATCGCCTGTTTATGGCTGGTGAAGTCGCGCACCACCTTGCCGAATCCGCAGAGTATTTTGTTATCGTCATAAATTGGCGTGATGATGACATGTGCCCAGAAGCGCGACTGATCCTTGCGAACACGCCAACCCTCTTCATCATACCGCCCGCTCGCCATGGCAACCGCGAGTTCGCGCTCCGGATGGCCGACCGCGCGGGCCTCGGCTGTGTAGAATTGAGAGAAATGCATGCCGATGGCTTCTGCTTCCGTGTAGCCCTTCAAGACGCCGGCACCGTCATTCCAGACCGCGACCGTTCCGTCCGCGTCGAGCAGGAAGATCGCATAGTCCTTGATGTTGCTGATGACACGCCGCCATACCGCATCGCTTTTCAGAAATTCAGCCATCTCATTCCAATCACCTCACATGGTCCGTTTTGATGTCCTCCGCAATTCGCGCGTTATCGTAAACGAAAGATGGCGAAAAGCGCCGGAAACTACTTATCCAGCCGTGAGTATTTTTTTGATTTGAACATTTGCGGATGGCTTTTGTCTGGATGCCCGCCTGCGCCGGCGTGACGGGAATGGCGGATTAAACTCCATACCGCCCTGGTATAAGTAGTTATACGCTATTTCCAGGGCCTTCGTAATATACTTACTATAGAGCGTAAGCCGCAACAAAATGGCAAAAATCGAAGAAAAATCTTGAAACGTTGCAGAATCAGAAAAATTTGCGATTACATTATGGTCACAATTCAGACATGCGGGCGCCGGTCTGCAAAAGCGCTTATGGTTTTTAACATCAAGTAACAAACATCCAGCGGGAGTCGTCGCGCCGGCTGGGTGACAATGGTGTTGTTTCGTTGCAATCAGGTTTCAAGGGACGCCGCAAATGTCTAGTTCGAATTCATCAGGTCTGGCCACGGACCTGGCAACTCTGGCGATATCAGATGCGCCAGCCGCCATCGTCAACACATTATCCACGCTGGCCGGCCACGGCATCATCATCGGCAATGCGCCGGGCACGCCTGGCCACGGCATCACCAATGGCGGCCAGACATCGGTCACTAACCAAAGTTCGGTGGACGCGCTGGCGGTCAACACCGCGGAGGCAGATTATCTCGCCGCCACCGGCGTTGCGTTGAATGGCGCCGGCCTGAAAATCGGCATCTTGTCCGACAGCTTCAATCTCAACGGCGGCGAGGCGGCCGACATTGCCGATGGCGATCTGCCGGCCGCGAGCAATATTCACATCATCAAGGAAGGTACCTCGGGCGACGATGAAGGCCGCGCGCTGGCGCAGCTGATTCACTCCATCGCCCCGGACGCGCAAATTTATTTCTACTCCGGCCTGACCAGCGAAAGCGATTTCGCGACCGGCATCAACACTCTCACATCGCTCGGCGTGAACGCCATCATCGACGATATCACCTATACCGATGAGCCGTTCTATCAGGATACCGGGGTGATCACCAAAGCCGTCGAGGCCTCGATTGCCAAGGGCGTCACCTATATTTCCTCGGCCGGCAACAGCTCGGATAATTTTTACGAGGCGGCGTTTGCGCCGATGAGCTTCGCGCTCCCCGGCATCGGCACCGAGACGACGCATGATGTTGGCGGCGGTTCACCGTATGAAGAAATCACCCTGGGCAATACCCCGCTGCTGGACTTGACGCTGCAATGGACCCAGCCCTGGGGCGCTAATCAGTATGATATCGGGGTTGGGCTCTACAGCTTCGATTCGACCACGAATACCTATACGCTGGTGCAGAATTTTACCGCCTCCACGCTTGGTGGCGACCCGATCCTGAGTATTTATGGCTCGGTGAATGTCACCGCGGGCGCTTATTACCTGGCGTTTTATGAAAGCGGGTCCAACCAGGTCAATGGTGCTGCGATTACCCCCGGCACATTCAAAATCATTTCGTTTCCGGATAGCGACTCGACCATTGACGGCACCGGTTCGGGGGTCGGCAGCGGGACGTCGATTGGTCATGAGCTGGCGCCGAAGGTGAACACCATCGCCGCCGTGAATGTTGCGAACACGCCGGCCGAAGGTGCCGCCGTGCCGGTCGTTGCCCCGTATTCCGGCGCCGGCGCCGGTGAGACCTATATCAACGCGGCGGGTGTCACGCTGGCGGCACCCATTAACGACAAATCGCCGAATTTCGCGGCGACGGATGGGTCGCCCACCTCGGTCTTCAACCCGTTTTACGGTACCTCCGCCGCCGCGGCCAGCGCCGCGGCAGTGACCCTGCTGGTCCTGCAGGCGGACCCCAAGCTGACGCCGGTGCAGGTAACCTATCTTCTGCAGCGCTCGGCGATTGCAACGGTTGATCCCACCACCGGCGGCGCCGGGTTGATTCAGGCGGATGTCGCGGTTTCCGACGCGCTGATGGCTGCGACCACGCCGGTGTGGATGGCGGTTTCCGGTTCCGGGCTCTGGAGCAATGCCGCCGACTGGTCGGATGGCGTGGTACCCGCCGCCGGCAGCATTGTTAAAATCGTCGATGGTATTGGCGCGCTGTCCGGCGCGTATACGGTGACGTTCAACGAAACATCGGACAGCACCGCCTCCTTGAAGGTCGATGGCCAGATTTATACCGGTGCCGTGCCTGATCTGGCGATTGAGGCCGGGGATGCGTTGACAACCGGCAGTGTCATTCTCGGCACCGGCACGATTGATGTTGCCGGAACGTTGACCGACACGGGCGCGGTGGCGGCGGGTTCGGGCGCTGGCCGGATTGCCATTGAGAGCACCGGCCTGGTTTCCATCGCGGCGGGGATGGCCGCCGAGGCCATCGGCTTCTCCGGCGTCGGCGGTGATCTTGTGTTCGGCGCCTCGGACGCGGCAACGCTGCTCTCCGGGCTGGATGCGGTGATCAGCAATTTTGCCGCCGGCGATGTGATCGACCTCAGCGGTCTCGCAATTGAAAATGTTAGCGGAATACAGGATACGGCGGGCACGGTCACGCTGTTCAATGCGGCGAATCAGGCGATTGCGGTATTGCAGGTGAGCGGGCCGTTCACTACGCTCGGCTATACGGCGGATGCGAATGGCGGCACCGAGCTGGTGGCTGACCAGGCGGCGAATTTCGAGAATATCAATGTCGCCGGCCAGTCCGGGCCGCAGGCGGTAACCGTGGGCGGTAGCAACACCGGGCTGTTGCAGATCACCAACACCAACGGCGCTGGTGCCACAACGGCGGGTGCGGCGAATGTCAGCCTGATCGTGCCGGTTGGCTATAACACCTTGATCGTCTCGGCGCCCGGCACCATCACCGTGCAGGGCAATGGCGCCTCCCATGCGCTTGCGAATTTCCTGGGTGCCAGCAGCGTGACGTATAACACCGGCGGCGGCAGCGGTGTGATCACGGCAAGCGGGCCAGGCGATCTTGTGAATGCCAGCGGTACGGATTGGACCGTCAACGGTGCGACTGGCGGCGGAGATACGATCAACGCGGCATCGGATAATGCCATTATCTCAACCTACGGCCAGGGCAGGGCGAGCGGTAATGCCGTAGGTGCGGATTCCACGCCCAGCAATGTGGTGGGACTCGCAGGCACCAGCGCAACGGTCAGTTCGAACGACACGAATGGGCTGATCGAGACCTATTCCGGCGATGACATCATCTCGGTCAACGGATCCGCGAACGTGCTGATTAATGGTGGCGCGGATACGGTGTATGCCACCGCATCCAGCACCGCGGTGCGGGCGTTTTTCAACCTGTATGGCGGGACGCTGGATTTTATCAACAACAGCGGGGCCGCCGCCACTGTTTCCGGCGCGGTGCCGGGTGCGAGTGGTGGCAGCACCACGGCGTTCGGCGGTGCGGGCGGCGGTGTTTATATCGGTGGCAATGCGGGCAATAATTCGCTGGTCGGCGGCAGCGGCTCGGTCAACCTGGTTGCCGCCGGCACGAATAATTTTCTCAGCGTGTCCGGATCGTCCGGCTCCTACGCCACGCAGAATATTCTCGATGCCGGTGATGGCGGTGCCACGATGATTGCCGGCAGCACCACGGGGTTTAACGAATTTTACGGCGGTACGGGGACCGATTTAATCATATCCGGCGGCTCCGGCGCACAGACATTTTACGTTGGCGCCAGCGGCTCCGAGCTGATCACCGGCTCAACGGTTACCGGTGCGGATAACCAGTATATCTTCAACCAGGATGGCAGCGGCTCCGGCCAGGATGTGATCACCAATTTCCGCCAGGGCATCGACCAGATCGACATCAACGGCAATGGCACGCTCTCCGGTGTCTCAATCTCGGGCATCGCCTCGCTGGGCGGCGCGCAGTCCGGTTCGATCATCTATCTCAGTGATCGAACGACCATCCAGCTTTACGGTGTCAAACCCGCCTCGCTTGGCAATGTGATTGGCGCGATGGCTGTTTAGAGTGATTCAACTGAGCCACGCAATCGCTCGATAAAATATACTTATACCAGGTGACTTGGGTTTTGATTCTCCGCTTGGTCGTCATTCCCGCGAAAGCGGGAATCTTCTTCGGCCGGGCGCTTTTATAAAAGAAGATTCCCGCTTTCGCGGGAATGACGGTTGATGGGTCACTGGCCATGACAGTTGGTAT
>Ga0116229_10012780_pt1 | contig 12004 bp, 9 predicted proteins | sample S1TSphgellanicum_3_FD_87313 | JGI IMG/M metagenome (GOLD analysis project Ga0116229, IMG submission 87313) | Host-associated microbial communities from peat moss isolated from Minnesota, USA - S1T2_Fc - Sphagnum magellanicum MG | ecosystem: Host-associated > Plants > Peat moss > Unclassified... | reverse complement strand
AGTGCCGCCGTCGCGCGCGCGATGATCTGCAACTGCACTTCGCGGGAGAGTTGCGCGAGATGGCTGTTTGTCGGATCGTTAGCGCTCAATTGATTGACGTAGTAAAGCGCGCTGTCGCCATCCGGATCGGTGATTTTTCCTTGCGAGAGGCGCGTCGCAACGAGATCTGCGAACGCCGGTTGCGCCGGTTTGGCCGGGGCGGGCGCTGCTGCCGCAGCCGCCGTCGCGGTGTCCCGCAGATGCAGGCGTCGCGCCAGCTCCTGGGCACGCGGCGCCAAGGCGGCGGCGGTCGCGCCGGCACGGCGCGCCTCATCGAGATAATAAGACGCGTTGTCGTTGTGCGGCTCGAGCAGATGATCCTGCTGCAGCCGGGTGTCGATCAGTCGCTCCAGCCCATCGATGTCGGACTCCTTGCGGCGACGATTCAAATCTTCGCGCAGCTGCGCCGCTTTGGCATCGCTCAGGGTCTTGGCACGCACTGCCTCATCGAGCAGTTGCTCCGCGCGATCATAGGCCTGCGCATTGATCGCGGCCTGGATTTGCCCCGTACCGAGTTCGGCGCGCATGCTCGCGACACGCGCATCGAGTGCCGCCAGCCGCGAATCGTTCGGGCTGATGCTGCGCGCGGTCTCAAGTGACTGCAACGCGATATCGAACTTGCGTTCGTCGAGCGCGGACTGGACCCGCGAGAAGAGGACCTCGGCGAGCCGCTGCATGCCCTGATGCGCTTCGTCGTTGTTGGGATCGAACAACAAAGCGTCGTGGTAATACTTGAGAGCGCTGCCTGCGGGTGGGTCGATGTAATGGCGATCGCGCATGGCCTGCTGCGCCGACTCCAGCAGTTGATAAATCTTGTCGTCACTCGCGGACGCGGTCGCCGGGCCGGCGGACGGACTCTCCGCGGCAGAAGTTGCCGGGGAGTGCGCACTCGCGGCGACCGGCGCGTGTGCCGCGGTCGCACCAGCGGACTTCGCAGCGTTGGCCGCAGGCTCGGGACCGGACCCGCGCAAGGCGAAGTACGCCACCGCGGCGCCGGCGAGTACGAGCGCAGCGATTCCGGCAGCGATCATCGTGGTCTTCTTCTTCGGCGGCTCCGCGGCTGGCTCGGCGACGGGCGCATCGCCCAGCAAGGCGCCGCGCACACCGACCTCGGTACCGGCGGCTTCGATCGCCTGGTTCAAGCGCTGTGCATCGAGGGGCATGGGAACAAACGCGACGATCTGGCCGCGGACCGTCATCGGTTGCCAGGTCGCTCCGGCGGCCGCATCGTCGAGCACCACGACCGCGAAATGTGAGGAATGCAATTGCAGCTTCGACAGCGCCGCCGCGGGCGCCTCCACACCGCGCGCATCCCAGAGAACGATCGCGGCTTGAGAAGCAGGGACGGTTGCGAGCAACTCCTCGACGCCGTCGACGTGCTTGAGGTTCACGCTCACGCTCAGACTGCCGCCGACCTGCGGCCACAGACTGTCGTCCTGGGTCACCAGCAAAACCTGCGCCTTCGCCTGGCGCGAAGGCGGCGTCGCCGCCGACTTGCGTCGCTCCGGCGTTCCCGGCTCTTTACTGATCGCGGTGTTCGACAAGTGCGTTCATCCCAATGTAGTGGCCTACGCCAAACAAGCGCGGCAAACGCCGCAAATTCCCAGGCATCTACGCCGTCGAACGGTACGAAGCCCTTATGTGCAATTACGGTATCGAATTGCGCCGCAGACGAATGGGAATGCGTCACATAATCCGCGCTGAACCATCAAGGTTTGCGCGGGTCGGACGGGGGCTAATTGCGAACTTGTGAATCAATTCGCAGGATCGGCCGGGCGAGGCGGGTGGGAGGCGGCAAATCAATGCTCGAATTTGAACCCACAGGAACTTGCCTTCATGAGCAGCTGCATCGGCGTCTCTGCGCCCAACTTCGACTTGATCGCGGATTGGTGATTCGCAACGGTCTTGGGGTTGAGACCCATGTGTTGCGCAATGGAGCGAACCGTTTGACCTTGAACGAGCAGGCGGAGAACTTCCAATTCGCGCACCGAAAGACTGTCGGCGGTCCCGTTCTCGGTTGACGCATGAATGAGGGCCAGTTGCTCCGCGACCGTCGCGCTCAAGTATCGCTTGCCCCGTTGCAGCGCATGCACGGCCTGGACGAGCACCTGCGGTGCGCTCGCCTTGGTGACGTAGCCATACGCGCCCGCCTGTAGCGCGCGCTTCGCGAAGATCACCTCCTCGTGCATGCTGAACATCAAGACGCGTGTCTGCGGTCGCTGCGCGAGCATGAGGCGCAACACTTCGATTCCGCTCACGCCGGGCAAGCTGATATCCATGACGACGATCTGCGGGTCGAGCGAATGGAACAGCGCTTGCGCGGAATCGGCATCGCCCGCCTCCCCCACGACCACAATGTCGCCGTGCCGTTCGAGCAGTCGCCTGTAGCCTTCGCGGACCACGGCGTGATCGTCGACCAGGAGCACGGTAACCCTTGAATCTGCCTGAGCGCTCATCACGACACCGCTGCCGCGGGCAGCCGCGCCTCGAACTGCAGGCCCTGATTCGGCAGACTTTGTAGGACGAACGTGCCGCCGATCATCTCCACCCGTTCGCGCATACCCATGAGACCGAAGCGGGCTTCGCCGACCGTGGGCCGCATGCCGCGACCGTCATCCGTCACGCTCAACCTGAGTTCGTCGGCTTCGGTCGCCGGCGTATGAATGCGCTCGAGCGCGATGCGGACATTCTTGGCGTCGGCATGTTTGTAGATGTTGGTCAAACCTTCCTGGATCAAACGATAGGCCGTGAGATTCAGTGGTTCGGGAAGGCCATCCAAGGCGCCGCTGGCGTCCAGGCAAAAGCGTGTATGGGGCAGCCGCTGACGCCATTGGTCGATGCAATGTTCGACCGCCGCGATCAGACCAAGCTCGTCGAGCCCCACGGGCCGAAGGCGCCCGATCATGTCGGTGATCGCGCTGTGGATATGGTCGGTCGCACGCACGATCGCCTGAGCGCCCTGCAGGCACATCTGCGGATCATGACCTGCGCTCTCCTGGATCGAAAACGCATCCAGTTTGATCGCATTGACCGCTTGGCCGAGCTCATCGTGCAGTTCACGCGCCAGCCGCTTGTGCTCAACGTCAAGGATCCGCAGATTCTCCTGTGCGAGTTCCCTGTTCTGCGCGAGCATCGTCGAGATCCTTGCTTCGGCCCGCGTGCGCCGCTCCAGCTCACGCTCGACATGTCGATAACGCCGCCACGACAACCACATGAGACCGAGCAAGAGCACGACCATGCCGACGGGCCATTCATCGAGCTGCAGCGCTTCGACGCGGCGTGTGGCCGCATATAGGGCCTCATTCACTTGAAAGTGGGCCGAGAGTGCGACCGTCACGATCGTCGCGCACAGCACGAGGATGGCATCTCGCCAGGGGCGCTCGGAAGGAGTGGCTCCGGACAGATCGGCGGGCGGTGGGCTCATGGCAGGCCTCTGGGTAGTGCAGCGCAGCTGCGGGGCGGGCATCGGGAAAAATTCCCGAGCACGCCGGGAATCTCTCTCTGGTGACTCGCATTGCAATCAGACAAACTGATCACAGAGTAGATCAACGGGAGGCTGATTTTCCAGTGATTCGAACACGTTCCGCCACGATTCGGGCGCCGCTTGCCCTGGTGCTCGGATTCGCGAGCGCAGGCCATGCCGGCGAAGCCGGCGATTTTGCGCCCGCGCTGCAGCCGATCGTGGTGCAGGCGACCGCCATCCCGGGGACTGAGATCGACATCGACAAGGTTCCGGCGAATGTCCAAACGCTCTATTCATCCGACTTGTCGCGCAACGGCTCGGCAAGCCTCACGGAAGCCATGAATTCTCGTCTCGGCAGCGTCAACATCAACGACAACCTCGACGATCCGTTTCAGCCCGACATTCTCTATCGCGGTTTCGAAGCCTCGCCGGTGCTCGGTACGCCGCAGGGACTGGCCGTTTATCAGAACGGCGTACGCATCAACGAAGCCTTTGGCGATACCGTCAATTGGGATTTATTCCCCGATATCGCGATCAAACAAGTCGACATCGTAAGCGCCAATCCCGTGTACGGTCTGAACGCATTGGGCGGTGCCATTTCGGTCAACATGAAGAACGGGTTCGACTACCGCGATTCGGAATTCGAAGTATCCGGCGGCTCATTCGGCCAGCGCGCCGTGGCCGCGCAGTACGGCACTCACTCAGACACCCTCGGCTTTTACGTTGCCGGCAAGGCGCTCGATCAAGACGGCTGGCGTTTGTTCTCGAGCGATCAGCTGCGGCAACTCTATGCGGTCGCGAGCGCACGCGGCGACGCCGGCAGTTTGGACTTGCGTTATGCGCTCGCCGACAATCACTTGAACGGTCAGAGCGCGGCTCCGGTGCAGGAACTGAATGTGGGTCGGGGACTGGTCTTTACCGGCCCTCAGGCGAATGCGAATCGACTGGGCTTTCTGACTCTCAATGGCGACTTGAACCTCAGCACGGCCTGGTCATTGAACGGGCTGCTTTACTACCGGCAATTCGAACAAGACGTTGCCAACGGGAATACGACCAATTACGTCGCGTGTGCGAGCGCGGTCAATGCGGGGTCCCTTTGTCAGCAAGATGGCCTCACCCCGGTCACGAACTCACAGGGTAACCCGCTGCCCGACATTTCCAACGGGGGCGCCGTCGCGATCGGGGAAAACGACTTCGAGCGGATCCGTACCTACGGACGCGGCGCCGCACTGCAAGTCGCGAATCATGAGCCCGTCGGCGGCCATGACAACCACTTCACGGCGGGCGCGACGCTCGACTATGCACTCGTCAACTTTTATTCGGGCGCCGAAGTTGGCGTCATCAATCCGGCACTCCTGGTTCTGCCCTCGGGTCTGTTCGTCGACACCTCCGAGGACTCCGCAGCCGGCGAGGAGTTTGGAGCCACGCCCGTGAGTTTGCAGGCCAAGAACAAGGACTATGGTTATTACGCAACCGACAGTTTCGATCTGACGCCGGCCTTCACCGTCACCGCGAGCGGCCGCTACAACATCGCCACGATCGATTTGCAGGACCAGCTCGGCAGCAACCTGACGGGCAACAATCGCTACAGCCATTTCAATCCGGGACTTGGGGGCACGTACAAGCTGCTGCCGACCGTGACCGCGTATGCCGGGTGGTCGGAGAATACGCGTACGCCCACCGCGAGCGAGATCGAATGCTCGAATCCCCTGCAGCCCTGTCTGCTGCCGTCGAATCTTGCCGGCGATCCGCCGACCTTGCGGCAGGTCGTCGCACAGACGAGCGAACTCGGCGTTCGCGGGAAAATCCCGGGGATCGGCGCGGCGGCGACGGAACTCACCTGGAATCTCAGCGTCTTTCGCACCGCCTTGCACGACGACATCTATGGAATTGCGACTTCGGTAAGCGCCGGTTTCTTCCAAAACATCGGCGATACGCGCCGCCAAGGCCTCGAGGCCGGCCTCAATTATCGCGGCGTTCGCTGGTCGGCTTACGCCAACTACAGTTATATCGAAGCGACTTTTCAATCGGCCCTGACCGTGCCGTCCCCGTCTAACCCCTATCAGGATTCAAGTGGCAATATTCACGTCGTACCCGGCGACCAACTTCCAGGGATCCCGCGTCATCGCTTCAAGCTCGGCGCCGACTACATTCTGATCCCCGATTTGACGGTCGGTGGCAATTTGAATCTGGTCGGTACTCAATACTATTTTGGTGATGAATCGAATCAAAACGCGCCCATGCCGAGCTACCACGTGTTGGGCTTGCATGCCTCTTATCAGGCCAGCCATCGCTTCGAGCTCTTCGCGCGCATCGACAACGTCCTCGACACGAAGTACTCGACCTACGGCATCTTGAGCGATCCCACCGGCGTGGGAGCGCCTGGTGTTCCCGTCGACGGAGTCACGAATGGACCGGGAGTCGACAACCGCTTTCAAAGCCCGGCACCGCCGTTTGCGATTTTTGGCGGGGTCCGCGTTCGTTTCGATTGATGAATGTCGATCGTGGTCGCCCCGAATCCACATTTCCTCCACGATCGTGGATCATTGTTTGCTTGGCGGTATCGTGAGTCTCCACTGTGACTATGCGTCTGCGGCTCGTCCACACCTTGTCCCTGTTATTATTGGCCGTCATTCTGGCGGCGGTCCTCGCGTTCGGCGGCCTGCTCGCGTGGAATCTACGCAGCGGATTCAATGATTACCTGTCGGCTCGCGATACCGAGCGTCTGGAGCAGTTTGCAACGCTGATTGCCGAACATGCACAAGGTTCCGGCGGCTTGGCCGCACTCGGCACCGGCGCGTTCGATCTAAGAGAACTGCTGCAGGAATTCGCGCAACGTCAAGGCTTGGCTCGCCCCACCGACCCCGATTCATCTGCGGCATTTCCATCGCGCCCAGGAAACGCATTGAACCTGCCGCCGCCGGGCATGGGGATGCTGCCGGGTATGCCGCCGGGTCCGCCCCCAGGCCTGCCCGTACCGCCCGGGCCGGCCGGGCCGGTCGGCGCCGACGGCTTCGCCTCACGCATCGGCATTTACGCACCCGACGGCCGACTCTTGTTGGGCGTGCCGGTCGACCCAAACCAAACCGGCGCGCTGGCGCGTCCCGTCAAGATCGAATCCAAGCTCGTCGCTTGGGTGCGCATGCGGCCGGTGCCACTCGTGCCAGACGCCGTTGAGGCGGCTTTCTTGCATCGCCAGTACCTCGGCATCGCCCTGCTTGGCAGCGTGTTAATGGCACTTGGACTCTTGGCGGCACGCGGGCTCGCGGGACGCTGGATTCGGCCTTTGCTCGAGATTCAGGATGCGACGGCGCGAATTGCCCGCGGCCAATTCACGATGCGCTTACCGGCGACGCGCGGCGATGAGATCGGTGACTTGATGCGTAACGTCAATTCCATGGCTGAAGGTTTGCAGCACCTCGAGGGCGCAAGACGCCGCTGGATTGCAGAGATCTCCCATGAACTGCGTACGCCCCTCACGGTGCTGCGTGGCGAGATCGACGCGCTGGCGGACGGCGTACGACCGCTCACCCAGGAGGCCAGCGCCTCACTGCGCGAGGAAGTCCTGCGATTGGGTGCGATGGTCGATGATTTGCACCTACTGGCGATGGCGGATCTGAATGCGCTGCCCTGCTACTTCCAGGAGTGCGACGCGGTGCAACTGGTTCAACGCGTGCAGCAACGATTCGAGCGACGAGCCGACACGCTCGGCATCTCGCTCGCGATTAGAACCCCGCACGAGGGCATACTGCCCGTGTATTGGGACGCGCAGCGCATGGAGCAAGTATTGTCCAATCTGATCGACAACAGCCTCAGCTATACCGACGCCCCTGGCAGCGTCCGAATCAGCATCGAACGACACAGGGACCGTGTTCGCATGCTCGTCGATGACAGTAAACCGGGTGTGCCCACGGCCGATTTTGGGCGCTTGTTCGACCCGCTCTACCGCACCGACACGGCTCGCGGCCGACATCGCGGCGGCAGTGGGCTGGGACTTGCCATCTGCGCTGCTCTCGTGCGCGCCCATGCCGGCCGGATCACGGCCTCCGCGTCTGAGCTCGGCGGCTTGTCGATTTGCGTGGATATGCCGGTCTCCGCGGAGGCGCCGCGATGAGCGCGTGCCACCCACGTCGTGTCCTCATCGTCGAAGATGACGCGAAAATCGCGCGACTCCTCGCGGACTATCTCGAGCGCGACGGCTTTGACGCTCCTATCATCGCGAATGGGCAGGTGGCCTTGAGCCAGATCGAACACTCCATCCCAGCCCTGATCGTGCTCGACCTCATGTTGCCAGGCCTTGACGGCATGGCGCTTTGCCGCGCAGTGCGGCGTTTTAGCGATGTGCCGATCATCATGGTCACCGCACGTGTCGACGAGGTCGACCGGCTGCTCGGCCTCGATATCGGCGCCGACGACTACGTCTGCAAGCCGTTCAGTCCCCGCGAGGTGGTCGCCCGCGCACGCGCGCTCCTGCGACGCGCCGACGGCCTCGTGTCGCGGACGCCGCAGGACTGGCAGGTCGACGAGCCCGGGTATCGGATCAGATGGCGGGGTCAGTGGCTGCCCCTGACGCCGGTGGAGTTCAGGATGCTGAACTTGTTGTTGAGCCGTCCAGGGCGGGCCTTTTCGCGCGCGCAGTTGCTCGACAGCGTGCATCAGGACATGCGCGACGTCAGCGATCGCGCAATCGATAGTCACGTCAAGAATGTTCGCCGCAAGATCCAGGTCGTGGATCCAGGATTCGATGGCATCGTGTCGGTCTACGGCGTGGGCTACCGCTTCGAGGCGCCGCCGCGCGAGTGAATGATCGAGCTGCGCACCTCGCGCACATCGGGCATGCTCATAAGGATATATCGGGAGATGCGATAACAATTCGATAAGGAGGGTTCATGGCTCGAGATGTCATTTTCACGCCCAACGCGGCAAAGCCGCCGGCCACTTATAGTCAGGCGGTCAAGGCGGCCGGACTGATCTTCCTTTCCGGGACCGCGCCGCAGGATCCCGCGACGGGAGCGATTGTCGGGCAGACCATCCAAGAGCAGACGCGCCAAAGCCTGAAGAATATTCAGGCGATACTGGAGTCCGCGGGCAGCTCTTTGGATAAAATCGTAAGCGTTACCGTGGTGCTCGCCGACGAAGAAGATTTCCAAGGCATGAACGAAGAATGGTCGAAGTGGTTTCCCTTGAATCCACCGGCTCGCCAGGGTGCCAAGATGCCGGTCCGCGCGTCCGGACTCAAAATCTCGATTGCCGCGATTGCCGAGGCCTAGCGACGTACTGAGTTCAATCCGTAGCCCATGCGGCGGTCTAAAGAATCCGGGGGAAGAGTCTGCCCGTGCGAGAAGCATAACTGCAATATCCTGGAAGGGTCCGCAGCAGAAGCGCCTCCTCGCACCGAATGCGCCGCATGAAAGCCAGCGTGAGTGCGGCCGCGGCCAGCACCGCGGCCAGCCATGACCGCAGAAGCACGCAGCTCGCAACAAAGACTATCAGCGCACCTGTGTAACTGGGGTGGCGAATGTAGCGATACGGTCCGTGACTAACAACTTCTTGTCCGTCCTGCACGGTTACATTCCAAGTGAACCAAGGCCCGAGCAGGATGACAGCTCTGGTTCGCAGCGTAAGACCGGCGAGCATTGCCGAGAATGCGGCCCAGGTGAGCCAATCAAGCGGCAAGGCGACACGTCGTCGCCATACCAGTTCGACCAGTGCCGCGACTTGCGTAAAATAGACTGTCCAAAGGATCTGCGCGGCGGTCCCGCGATCCTCCGGGGTACGCGAACCTTCGAGCGCCCGGTACGCGGGCTGCAGCATGTTCACCAAGATGCTGACCGTCGCGACCATCCAAAGCTGCGGGAGATGCAGCGCAGGGGGCCAGACCACCGATAGCACGAGGAGCACCGCAACCCAGATTGCACCTGCCTGGAGCGCCTTCCTGAAAACACCCACCATTAGCATGGTCCCTGGCTTGCGCCTTCGGAGAGGCCCAACAAGTGCCGATACCAATCGCTCTGGAACAATCGGTGGCGATCAATGCAGTGCTTATGTGCGAGCCATTCACGGATTCGCGGATGACAAGTCAACAATTGGTCAGGGCGGGCAAATCGATGGTACGTGAGGTAATAGCTGCCGCGATGAGCGATGGCGTGGTCAATCAGTCGAACGAAGGCACTCCGGGCTGCCGCGACCGCGGCGTCGTCGTGATCAACGTGTAGGTTGAAGATTACACATGCATAGGGCTCACGCGCCCATGGGAGGGCACTCTCGGTGTCTGGCTCAATCAACCGAATGGTGCCGTATATGAGGTCGACGGGATTACGCACAAAATCGCGCCTGACATCGTCCATGAACGCGGACAGGCGATCGCGTGGCACGTACAACTCCGTGATCATCTCGCCACCGTGCACGCAGCGTCTCATCCGCTGATCAAGCGCGGCGTGGTAGCTTTCAAGGTAGATGTTGAGCTGGTGCGTGTCACTCCAGTAACGCTGACCCGAGGTAGCCAGATAGAAATCGGCGAACTCCTCAAACGCCCTCGTTTTGTCCTGGTGCGCCAATTCGATCAGTCGATTCCAGTCGGACTGCGCAAGACGCCGCTGACGCGGAGGGATCGGCCCAAGCTCACCGGTCGGGACGTAGCAGGAAAGAATGCCGGTACGCAGGAAGTTCGCGTTGGCGTGATCGATGGCAAACTGGAAGTCCCCGTAGAGTGCGCCCGCGTCGATGCGCTCACGCAGCCTGTCCATCAAACCTTCAACGTCCAACATCTCGACCACCCGCTCGACCTGCACTCGTGCGGCCAACCGAAGCGTTGCGGCTGTCACGACGCCGAACAGCCCATAACCGCCGACGACATGACGGAAAAGTTCCGACTGGTGCCGGCGGCTGCAGGTCACCACTTCCCCATCGGCGGTTACCACCTCGAGGGACTCGACGTCACCGATGAACGGTGGTGCGGTAAGACCGCGCCCATGTATGTTGGCGGCTACCGCACCACCGATCGTCAGCCGATCGGCACCGGTCTGCTTTTGACGAATTCCCCAGGGCGAGCGCATCCCGCCCGGACGGTTCAGATACGCGCGGATGACGTCGGGCCACTGGATACCCGACTCAACTTCGAGCAGCCCGTGTTCAAGATCGTAGTGGCGCACCCGATTGAGGCGACGCATGTCCAATAACGTCCCCCCACCCAGGAACTGCTGCCCGCCCATTGCGTGCCGCCCACCGGCAACGGCCAAGGGACGGGCTTCGGCTCGGCTGCGCCGCACGGCCCGCGACACGTCTTCAATCGTCCTTGGTTCGATCAGGCGTGAAACCGACGTACGGTTCAGTCCCGAGTGCGTGTCATTGACCCAGGTGGGCCGCTTGCGGCGGGTCGTTTTGATTTCGAGAGGAGTGTTTGACATGGGGTCATCGTTGCCCGCCGAGTCGCCTAGATCAATACCTCAAGAAACGGTATCGTAATATGATACTTACTGGCTCAGGATACGAAACATGCCTAGAACAAGCTCCAGACTGATGCCGACAAGAATCGTCACGAGTCTCAAGCGGGTCATGAAATCCCGCCAGATCACCTATCTCGAACTCGCGCGCCGCATTCATCTGAGCGAAGCATCGATCAAACGCATTTTCTCGCGGGCAACATTAACGTTGGATCGTCTGGACGATATTTGTCAGGCGCTCGAAATCAGCCTCAGCGACCTGGCTCGCATAGTGGCTGAGCAATCCACCGACACTCCCGAGCTCTTGACGTTGGAGCAGGAAAAAGCGCTTGCGGCGGACCCGAATCTATTGGCGTGCTTTTATCTGCTTGCCAACGGTAGAAGCGGACGCGACCTGAGCTTGGACCTCGGGGTGGATGAGCGTACGGTGCGCCGATGGATGGTTCGGCTCGATGCGCTGCGCTTGATCGAGTTACGTTCCAAACTCCGCGCGCGCGCCCGCGCCGCCTCCGTCATCGCCTGGCGGCGCGATGGGCCTCTGCGACTTCGCTACGAAAAACAGATCCGTCAGGAGTTCCTGCAGACGGAGTTCGCGCGAGGCGGCGAAGCCCTGCACTTTCTCTCGGCCGAGCTGTCCGAGGCATCGAGTAAGGTCTTTCTGCGCAAAATGGAGCGTATGGCGGCAGAGTTTCGTGATTTGGCGGAGCTGGATCGCTCGTTACCGGCGAAGGAAAAGCGCAGCGTCGCGGCGCTGCTGGCCGTTCGGCCCTGGGTCTTTTCGATGTTCGAGAGCTTGCGTTCACCGTCGCAAACGGAGCGGCCGACCTCTGGTCGTGCTCGCAAGAAGGACCCAAGGTCGCCTAGCGCGACCCAAACCGTTTGTAGCCGTTAGGTTCCTGGGTAAGTAGCTTTAAAAACCTTGAGTTCAGGAAGAGCTTATTCAGGCCGATTTGCTTTTCCTGAAGGATTCCCGCCGCCTCCAACGCGTGCAAATACGTCGATGCCGTCTGTCGCTTCGCAATTCCAGCGCCAACGACATTTTCGATTCGGCAATACGGCT
>Ga0116229_10012778_pt1 | contig 12006 bp, 11 predicted proteins | sample S1TSphgellanicum_3_FD_87313 | JGI IMG/M metagenome (GOLD analysis project Ga0116229, IMG submission 87313) | Host-associated microbial communities from peat moss isolated from Minnesota, USA - S1T2_Fc - Sphagnum magellanicum MG | ecosystem: Host-associated > Plants > Peat moss > Unclassified... | reverse complement strand
TCAAACGCTTCGCGCCGTTCACCGGCAAATCCTACGAACTCGGCGTCACCATATCCGGCAAGCCGGTCGAGGTGTACGCGTTGTTCGGCGGCCAATGGCCGCATTCGAGTTACATGGTGCCGGGAGGCGTCATGTGCGCCCCGACACTGTCGGACATTACGCGATCCTGGTCGCTCCTCGATTACTACAAGAAGAACTGGCTCGAACCCTGCTGGCTCGGTTGCACGCTCGAGCGCTACGAGCAGATCAAGAGCTACGATGATTTTCAAGTGTGGCTCGACGAGAGTCCGGCGCACGCCAACTCCGACCTCGGATTTTACTGGCGCATGGGACTGGATATCGGCTTGGACAAGTACGGCGGCGGTGTCGGCCGCTATATCTCCTGGGGGTACCTCCCGCACGAAGACAAGTATCAAAAGCCGACCATCGATGGCCGCAACGCCGCGCTGATCATGAAGAGCGGCGTCTACGACGGCCACACCGACACCCATGTGCTGATGGACCAGAAATATGCGGTCGAGAACGTGACTCACTCGTGGTACGACGAGCCACCCGTCGACGTGCATCCGTATGACCGGACCACCAAGGCCGTCGGCAAGAACCCGCCACAGTTCGACGCGAAGTATTCCTGGGCGACGGCGGTCAGCCATACCAGTTCCGGGCGCCTCGAGGCCGGGCCGTTCGCGCGCCAATTGGTGGCCGGCGGCAGGCAAGGCGAGGCATGGCAGCACTACGACCCGTTCATCCTCGACATGTACAAGAAAATGGGCGGTCCAAGCCTGCATTTGCGCCAAATCGCGCGGATGCATGAGACGGTCAAGCTGTATCGTGCGGCGGAGCATTGCCTGCGCGAATTTCGGTTGAACGACCCGTGGTACATCAAACCGAAGGAACGCGACGGCCGCGGCTGGGGCGCGACCGAGGCGATTCGCGGTGCGCTGTGTCACTGGATCGACGTCAAGGATGGTAAAATCAAGAACTACCAGATCATCGCGCCGACCACCTGGAACGTGGGACCCCGCGACGCCAAGGGCACTCGCGGGCCGATCGAGGAAGCACTCATGGGGGCACCGATCGCCGACCCCAGCGATCCGGTCGAGGTTGGCCATGTCGCGCGGTCATTCGATTCCTGTCTGGTGTGCACCGTGCATGCGCATGACGCCAAGACGGGGAAGGAGCTCGCGAGGTTCAGGGTCGGCTGAGCCGCGGCCGGCGATCGACGCCTTGAAAGAATCAAACGGGGGACGGCGCGTATGCGGTGTGGCTACGCCTTACGCGCACGATCCTCTTATCGCGGTCGCGCGGCAGGAGCGGAGTTATGCACAACGGCCAGGAAAATGCGCTCAGAGCTCGTATAGACAAGATGCTGGCAGATGGCTTGAAAACGCAGACCGAACCGTTCCCCGAAGACAATCTTCAGTTTGCCGAGCTGCTGGCGAAGCTGCGCAGCTTGAATCCTGACGATCTCAAAGCCAAGCTGGTGTTGTCCGGTTTCACCAACCAGCCCTATGGCGAAGACCGCATGCGTTGTCAGGAATGCATGTATTACCTCGTGCATCGGAAGTGGTGCGATCTGCCCGAACTCGCAGTGCCGGTCGAACCCGACTGGTGGTGCCGCCTGTGGCGCATTTGAACGCCGCGGTTCGCCATTGAACGCCGCGAACTGTCATCTCTCGGACGCGCCCTGGGCCAAGGCCCACTAATGCTCTGCGTCATCGGCTGTGGCAATGCAACCCGTTCGGACGACGGCGTCGGCGTCGGCGTCGCGCGCGTGCTGCAAGCGCATCTGCGCCATGCCAAAGCGCCGCATGCGCGTGTCTTCGATGCCGGGACCGGCGGTATGGACGTCATGTTTCAAGCGCGTGGCGCGCGTCGGCTCATCATCGTCGACGCGTCGCGCAGCGGATCGGACGCGGGCGCCATCTTCCGGGTTCCCGGCAAGGAACTCGAAGCCTTGCCCGATCCCGGTTACAGCCTGCACGATTTCCGCTGGCAACACGCGCTCGCCGCCGGCCGAAAAATCTTTCGTGACGACTTCCCGACGGACGTCACCGTGTTCCTGGTGGAAGCGGCCAACTTGAATTTTGGCATGGAATTGAGCGCCCCCGTGGCGGCGGCGGCCCGCAGCGTGGTGGCGGAGATTTTGCGCGTGATCGAGCAGTATCCGCAGGCGCAGGCACCGATGCCGGCGTCGGCGCCACTCTGGGCGGAACGCGGCAATATTTATTTGGCGCGAGAGCTCTGCGATGCGCATTTTCCGCAGGCGGTGTCGGTCGCGTTGCTGGTGCGCGGCGGGGACGTGCTGATCGTACCGCTGGCACCGCAGTCGGCCGGCGGTCTGCTGCTGAAACAGCGCAACGCCCGCGGCGATCGCGTCATCCATGCCCAGGAATTCTTTCGCGAGCATGGCTTCGCCGAAGACTTTGAAACGCGCAGCTTGGGCGTTGACTGGAACCCCGCATCCGCCGCGCTCGTCGTGCGTGGCCTGCGCAAATCCACCGCGCCCCCCGCCGCCCCCGCTCAGCTCACCGGCGCGGCGCCGCCCTCCTCGGTGCGTCGCGCCACGTAGGCGTCGAGCGCCTCGACGATCGCCGGATCGCGCGCCGGCGCGACATACCGATCGAGTGTCGCACGCCAGATCCCCGCGGCGCGTTCCGTCGCCGTCTTGGCGCCATCTTCCGACCAGGTGCCATGATTGCGCCAGTCCGATACCAGCGGTGCATAGAACGCGCTGCGGTAGCGCTCCATGGTGTGTGCGCAACCGAAAAAATGTCCTCCAGGCCCGACTTCGGCCACCGCGTCGAGCGCGATGTCCGCCGCCGACGCGCCGACGGGCTGAAAGACCTCCGCGAACATCTGCAGCATTTCGATATCGAGAATGAATTTCTCATAGGACGTCGTCAGCCCGCTTTCGAGCCAGCCGGCCGCGTGCAAGATAAAATTACAGCCGCCGAAGATCGCGCCCCACAGGCTCATTTGAGACTCGTAGGCGGCTTGCGCATCCGGGACGTTCGAGGCCGTGGCGTTCGAGGAGCGCCACGGCAAGCCGAGGAAACGCGCCATCTGCCCGGCGCCGAAGGCCGCCTTCACGTATTCCGGCGTACCGAATGCCGGTGAACCGGATTTCATGTCGACATTCGACGTGAAGCTGCCGTAGACGATCGGAGCGCCGGGGCGCACGATCTGCGCGAGGGTGAGGCCGGCGAGCGCCTCGGCATGCGCGAGGGTCAGTGCACCGGCGATGGTCACGGGCGCCATCGCGCCCGCCAGCGTAAACGGCGTGATGATGGCCACCTGGCCAGCCGTCGCGAAATCGATGATGCCATCGGCCATCGGGATATCGAGCTGCAGCGGCGAATTCGTATTGATGATCGTGTAGGTGCAGGGACGCGAGCGGAATTCCTCGGCTGAAATGCCATGGGCGATGCGGATCAATTCGAAGGTATCGGCGACCTGGCCGTGGCCGCGGGAGAATATCAGCGGAATCTTGTCGCTCAACATGAGCTGCGCACGCGTGAATTCCAGGTGCCGTACGCGCACGGGAATATCCTGCGGTTCCGTCGCGCCGCCGAGCACGTGAATGATTTCGAAGCTCTGGCACAGCTTGATCAGGTTGCAAAAGTCCTCGAGCGTGCCGGCGCGGCGGCCGCCCTCGGTGTCCATGATGTTCGGCGGCCCGGACGTCGGCGCGAAGGCCACGCGCCGGTCCGATAACGGCACATGACGTTCGGGATCGACCGAATGGAGCGTGATGTCGCGGGGCGCGGTCGCGAGCGCGGCCGCGACGAGACCCCGGTCGATGCGCACGAGTAAAGTGGCCTCGTCGACCGCGGCGCCGGCCTCCCGGTACAAGCGCCGTGCGTCCGCGGACAGCACCTTCATCCCCTGGGTTTCGAGCATGCGCAATGCGCTGTCGTGGATCGCGGCCACTTGATCGTCCGAGAACACCTTGAGCGGTTCGAACGGATTGCGCAGATGCCGGTAGGACCGCGTGCGGTCCACGACGGCATGGCTCATCGAGGCGGATGCAGGGCGGCGCCGGCTGCGCCGGCCGGCCTGCTCGTCGCGTTCGGTCATCGAATTGCAGCTCCTGTATCGGCCGCGCTCAGCGTGGACCAATCCCGCCGTGCCCGCAAATGCCTTTTTCCGATGGCACCGGGGCATTTCTGCCACATGCCGAACCCACGTAGAATAATAAGACAGCCGCCAATTCAAACGTTTCGGCTCGCGCTCGCATCTAATCCAGCACGGCAAGTCAAACGGGGAGCGCAGTGCGAATGACACGGATGGGGGGGCTGATGGACATGGGCCGCACGCTAACCAAGCCCGAGGTGCCAGCCGAGCCCGACGCGCCAGCCGAGCCCGACGCGATCATCGCTGCGGCGGTGGGCGGCGACGTGAGTGCGTTTGAACGGTTATATCGGCAGTTCTCCCCGCGCATCTATGGGCTTTGCCTGCGCCTCACGGGCCAGCGCGAGGCGGCGGAAGATTGCGTGCAGGATGCATTCGTCGCGGCGTGGCGCGCGCTGCCCCGCTTCGAGCGGCGCAGTCTTTTCTCAACCTGGATGCAGCGCATCGCCGTTCAAACGGTTCTGGCCCGCCGCCGCGGCCTCAGGGTCACCCGGGAGGTTGGTGCACCGGAAGAAGGACTGCCGGACGTCGCCGATCCGGCGTGCGGCACCCCGCCGCTCGACATAGAACGCGCGATCACCGCATTGCCCGAAGGCGCGCGCCAGGCTCTCGTACTGGTCGGCCTGTACGGCTACAGCCACGCCGAGGCGGCCGACGCGCTCGGCGTGGCGGAAGGCACTTGCAGAGCACAATTGCATCGCGCGCGCGGGCTTCTGACCGCGGCGCTCGGACTGGAGGCACAATGACCGATCACGAACCGGATTCCCTCGACGAGCTTCTCGCCAGCCTACCGCGCGACATCGAGCCGCCGCGCAACCTCTGGCCCAGTGTGGCGCGTGGCATTTCGGCGGGGCGGCGCTCTGTACCGCGCCCGATGGCCCTGGCCGCCGCACTGGTTTGCGGCTGCGTGGGCGGCGCGCTCACCTGGGCCGTGCTGCACGAACGCCTCGGTCCAGCTACGCCCATCGCGCAGACGGCCATGCAGGCCGCGGCGGCCGCAACGCTGCGCTTCGATGAACCGCGAGGAGCGCAGTATCTGGCCGCCCGTGCGGAACTGGAAAAAACATTCCGCGAGCGGCTCGTGCTGCTGCAACCCGGCACACGCGCCAAAATCGAGGCGGACCTCGCGGCGATTCAGCAGGCGCACGAGGATATCCGCCTCGCCCTCGCGGCCGAGCCGGCGAACCCCCTGCTCGAGCGCTTTTTCGAAAGTACCTTGCACGATGAATTCGATCTGTACGAACAGGTCGTCGAGGCAACGCAATCCGATTCGACTCCATCCAATTCAACGAGGATCTGACCCATGTCTGCGTATCGCACTAGAATCCCCAATCGCCGGTGGGCCTGCACGGCGGCGATCTTAAGCTCAACGCTGATGAGTGCTATGTTGTGGGGATCGCCCACAGAGGCGCGCACCGTGGAGGAACGGCACGCGGCCGACAGCCAGGGACACGTCGAGATCGTCAATGTGGCGGGCTCGGTCGACCTGGTCGGCTGGGACCGGCCGGAGATCGAGGTGTCCGGTACGGTTGGAGATCGGGTCGAACGCGTGGATGTGACGGGCAGCGGCTCCAGCACCTCGATTCACGTCGTCTTGAAATCGGGCGGGAACTGGGGGGACAGCGGTGAAGCGCGGCTCACGGTCCGCGTACCGGCGAAGAGCACCGTCTCCGTTTCGCTCGTGAGTGCGGATCTCAAGATGAGCGGCGTGCAAGGCGCCATCCAGCTGCAGACCGTGAGTGGCGATGTGAGCGGCGATGCCGGCGGCGACCTGCACGCGAACACCGTGAGCGGTGCGGTCAGGCTGACGGCACGCGCGGCGAACGCGATCGAAATCAAGACGATCAGCGGCGACATCACACTCACCGGCGGCCGTGGCGACGTGGAGATCGAGACCGTCAGCGGCGATGCGAAGATCGAACTGGACACGCTGACCCGCGGCCGGTTCAAAAGCGTCTCGGGGGACATGTCTGCGGCCCTTAGCCTGGCTCCGGACGCGCAATTCGACAGCGATTCGATCAGCGGCACGTTGCACTTCGAATTTGCCGACGTGCCGAACGGCGAAGTCGACGTGCAGTCCTTCAGCGGCAGCATCGATAATTGTTTCGGTCCCAAGCCGACGGAGTCGAAGTACGGCCCGGGCTCACACCTCGAGTTTCGCAACGGCGAGGGCCGCGCTCACGTGCGGGTCGAGACCAAGAGCGGCGATGTGCAGCTGTGCACGAAGGAACTCGTGCATAAACACGCTTCCCTGGCGGCGCCGGCGAAACTGCCGGCACGGCGCGCGGCGCTGCCTTTTTTAATCTGATCGGGAGCCTACTGGAAAGGCGAGAATCTCAGCGGGCCTGTATAAATACACAGCCATCTGTTGAGCTTGGCGTCCCACACGCAATATTGATCTTTGCCCTTGGCGGCTTCAGCTTCCGAAGAGAATCGGACGCCGATCGATTCCAGCCGAGATTGAAGTTCTTTTATCGATGCTTCCTCAACGGGGGCGGTAGCGCGGTCGCTGAGTCCGCCGGCGAGAGCGGCGATCGCTCCGAAGGCGACCTGCTCCGGTGTCGGGTCGCCGCCGTGAATGGCTTTCCAGAGAAGCATGATCCAAGCAGCGTCCAATTCATGGGAGAATTTCTTTTCGGCTGTTGTTGACATTTTTTTGCCCTCCTGTTGAGGCATTCTGCCGATGGCAAATAAGGTGTCAAGAGCGCCGAAACCGTGTTTGAGTTGGGATTTCCGATGTCATTGACCTCGGCGTCATGCGCGACGGGATTCTTGCTCCTCAGGGGCCGGTCTGCGCCTCGATCAGCTTCGCGCTCTACCGCCGGCCTCGGGCCTTTGCCGGAGCAGTGCTGCTCACGATCCCGTCTGAGTGTTGCCCTGCGTGGTCTTGCTACACGCGCCGGCGGCGTGGTTCTGTTCGTCCATCGAAACGCCATCGATCAACTCGATGTTGCAGCCGCCGGCAAGCTGGTGCGCATCGCGCGTGAAGCGGCCCGATGTCACGACGAATCCGCCGCTCGCGCCGCGCGCGATGACCATCGCGTGCAAATCGCGCACCACGGTTTCGCCAACCTGCTGTGCGCGCCATTGCTTGCACTGGACCAGGAAGCGTTGCTCGCCCCGCGTCAGCACCAAGGATGAGCCCAAGTCAGCATCATTCGCATCGCGCACGACGTCGAAGCCACGCTCCTTGAAGATCTCGACGATGAGCCGCTCGAACTCCGACCAGCTCAGCACGGAAACCTTCGACACGGGATTGACCAGAATTCTCGAGAACGAAAATATCGTCCGCGAGCGCCGGATGAACGAGGCGGCCGCGGCCAGCAGAAAGGCGATCGGCAACAAATATTGAACGATCGACGAGGCCGCGTGGATATACGGAAAGTAGCCGCTTCCCGTCGCGGCCGGCGCCGTCGCGGCCGGCGCCGTAGCGGTCGCAGCGGCGATGAAGTGCAATGCCAGGTAAGCGGCCACGGCCAGGGGCACGGCCGCCCACCAGGGAAGCTTGGAGCCGACTCGCAATAAATGGTCGATGAAACCGCTGCGCCGTGCCATCGGTCCTGTTCTCAACTATTCGGCCAGCCAGGAGGCGATGGCCTAGTCTGACGTCGAGCATCCGCCGCGCGCTGCGAATCAAGTCACGGACCCGGATGACCCGGCGCTGCGTTTGTTGAACTGCGTTCCGGTTCTGGCGGCGCGGGCCGGCGCGCGAAGACTCCAAAGGCAACGATGAACCCGTAGCAGAGCGCCGGAATCGCGAGCGCCGCCTTCAATGTCGAGGCATCGGCGACGCGGCCGGTCAGCCACGGCACGATCGCACCGCCGACGATCGCCATGCAAATGATTCCAGAGCCCTCCGCAGCGCGTTTGCCCAAACCTTCCGACGCCAGCGAGAAAATCGTCGGGAACATGAGGGAATTGCACAGACCCACCGCCAACAGGCACCAGCCCGATCCGGGTCCCGTCGTGTTCGCGGAAAAACCCAGGAGCAGGATCGCCGCGCACGCGACGCAGGCCAGCACCTTGCCCGGTGAGAACACGCGGAGGAAATAGGCGCCCACGAAGCGGCCCACCATGGCGCCGCCCCAATAAAACGGCACGTGTTTGCCCGCCTGCTCGCCGCCGAGTCCCATCACGTCCGCCTGCATCAGATAGTTCACGAGCAACGAACCGATCGACACCTCGGCGCCGACATAGACGAATATGCACCAGGTGCCGAAACCAAATCGCGGGCGGCGCAGCAGTTTGAATGCTCTCGAGAAATTCGTGGGTTCCGCCGCCGACTCCACGAGCCGGTTGCGGCGCAGCCAGACCAAACCCGCGATGCCGAGCAGCGCCACCGCGAGCCCGAGGTAGGTGTGCTCGACGACGCGCGTCTCGGTGATTCGAAACGATTCGAGAGCGGTCCCCGACAAGCTGGCCGGATCCACGGCCGCCAGGGAGCCGAGGATCAGGATCGAACCGGCGTAGGGAAAAATCGTCGTGCCGAGGGAATTGAAGGCCTGCGCGAACGTCAGGCGGCTGTGTGCCGTCGCCGGATCGCCGAGCAGCGAGATCAGCGGATTCGCCACGACCTGCACGATGGTGATACCGGCGGCCAGGACGAACAAGGCGAGCAGGAACATCGCGTACAGGCCGGAACCCGATGCCGGCACGAACAGCAGGCAGCCGAGCGTCATCGTCGCGAGGCCGAGGACCGCCGTGCGCATGTAGCCGATTCGCGTGACGACCTCGGCGGCCGGCAGAGAGATGATGAAGTAGGCGGCGAAAAAAGCCGACTGCACCAGCATCGCCTCCGCATGCGTCAGCGTGAACAGCGCCTTGAGTTTCGGGATGATGATGTCGTTGAGGCTGGTGATCCCGCCGAATGTGAAGAACAGCCCGAAGACAAAGACGCGCAGGTCGCGTGGATGCGCCGTGGACTCATCGTTGCGAACAGGCACCACCAAACCCCCTGCAAAGCTTGCCGCGTGAGCCGCGTGGAATATTCAGATGGGCAGACTTAGGAGAACGCCGGCGCTTCGCTGCCGCTCGCTCCCAGCTTCGCCTCGCCGAAGCGCTGCGACAACCTGGCGAGCATCTTCGAGCGCAGCAAATCCCGCCCCGCGCCGTCGGGCGCGAACAAGCGTATTTCCAGTGTGACCGCGGCCGAATCCACCTTGGTCAGGAAGCAACCGGCAACGGATTTTTCGCCGACGCTTTCGGTCGCGACCGCGAGCGCCAGTTGCCGGGCGGCTTCCCAATCGACGTCGCGGCCCAGCCGAATCGTGATGGCAAGTGGCCAGGGCGCGAAGGTCTTGTTCAAATTCAATGTGACCTGGCTCGCCGCCACGCTGTTCGGCAAAACGATCAGGCGGCCGTCGGCCGTGCGCAGGGTCGTATAGCCGAGCGAAATCAATTCAACGACTCCGATCTCCGTGCCCGTCGGCGCCGCCACCTGCAGCGTATCGCCGAGACGAAACGGCCGGTAGATGGTGATGGAGACGCCCGCCACCAGATTGCCCAAGGTGCTCTGCGCGGCGAGTCCGATGACGACGGAGACCACGCTTGCTCCGGCCAGCAGCGCCGTGCCCATCGATCGCAGCACCGGAATCAGATGCGCATACAGGATCAACGCGACGAGCCAGATCAGCACCGTCCCGATCTGCTGCAGGAAGCTGATCGTGGTGCGATCGATATTGCCCTGCCGCGTCATCGCGGCATGCACCGCCGCGCGCAGCCCGCGTGACAACAGCAGCGCGGCCGCGGCGAACAGGATCAGATAGCCGACCGCGCCGACGAGACTGTCGGGCTTCAAGAACGAAAGGATGTCGTGCTCGCCGATCTTGAGCTCATTCATGGCGATTCAGCCGGCGGCGCGGTTTAGGCTCGCGCCTTGCGGCGGCTCACGGTGCGCCTGCCCGCCGCGCCGGGCGCGGCACCGGCCTGGCGGTCCATCTCGCCCCGATATTGCGCCGTTGCGCCGGCCGACACGGCGCCGAGCCGCGACTCGATCGCGGCCAAATCCGGCTTGGCTCCCGGCACATGGGATTCGAGCGCATGGCGCATGATTGCAAGGTGCGCCGGCGTGGTCCCACAGCAACCACCGATGATGCGCGCGCCCGCGTCCAACGACAGACAGGCGTACTGCGCCATCAACTCGGGCGTACCGTCGAAGCGGATGGCACCGTCGACGAACTGCGGTATGCCACAGTTCGCCTTGGCGACGAGAACAGCCGTGGGGTCCGAGGCCGTGGCGAGGTTCACCACGCAAGCGACCAGCTCCGCGGGCCCGACGCCGCAATTACTGCCGCAGGCCGCCAGTCCGTGCTTGCGGTGCAGAGCGGCGAGCTCAGCCGGCGTCACGCCCATCATCGTGCGTCCGTTGGTATCGAAGCTCAAAGTCGCAACCACCGGCAGCCCGGTCGTGCCGGCGCCGGCGACGGCGGCTTCGGTTTCCTCCACGGACGACATCGTTTCGATCCAGAGCAGGTCCGCGCCCCCCAGCGCGAGAGCCCGCGCTTGTTCCGCAAACGCCTCGCGTGCGGCCTCCAGCGTCAGCGGTCCCAGCGGCTCGAGGATCTCGCCGGTGGGTCCCATACTGCCGCCGACGAGCACGACGCGCCCGGCGCGATCCGCCTCACCGCGGGCGATGCGGGCAGCGCGTTCGTTCAGTTCGGCGACGCGGGCTTCCGCCCGATGCAGTTTCAGCCGGTGCCGCGTGCCGCCAAAACTGTTCGTGAGCACGATGTCGGCGCCGGCGTCGATGAAGGCTCGATGCAAGTCGGCGATGCGTTCCGGGTGGTCGGCATTCCACAGTTCCGGCGCGTCGCCCGATTGCAAGCCGCGCTCGAACAAGTTGCTGCCGGTCGCGCCGTCGGCCAGCAACCAGGGCCGCTCGGCCAACAAGTCGGTCAGTCGATTGTTCATGTGGAAAATATTAACACGCGATGGGGCCGCGGCTGGCGACGAGCACCGCGTTCGTCCCACCGAACGCAAACGAATTCGACATGACCGCCCGCAACGCGAGCCCCTTGCGAGCTCGCCCCGGAACGTAATCGAGATCGCAATCGGCGTCCGGCGCATTCAGGTGCATGGTCGGCGGCACGACACCGTTCTCGAGGCTCGCCACGGCGATCACGAATTCGAGCGCGCCGGCCGCGCCCAGCAAATGCCCGTGCATCGACTTGGTAGAGCTGACTGGGAGTTCATAAGCGCGCGCGCCGAACACCTCCTTGAGCGCCGCCGTCTCGACCACGTCGTTCTGCTGGGTTCCCGTGCCGTGCGCGTTGACGTAGTCGATTGCCTCAGGGGCCAAGCCGCCGGACGCCAAGGCGGCCCGCATCGCGCCCGCCTGCCCCACGACCGTCGGCCGGGTGATGTGCGCCACGTCCGTGGTCAAGCCGTAACCGCACAACTCGGCGCGAATCACGGCGCCGCGCGATACGGCGTGCTCCCAATCCTCCAGAACCAGGAACGCCGCCCCCTCACCCAGCACGAGACCGGTGCGCGTCCGGGCAAAAGGCCGGCAGGAAGCAGCGGCGTCGTGCGGATCCTCCACGGCGAGCGTGCGCAAGGCTTCCCAGGCGCGGAGCACCCCGAACGTGAGCGGCGCCTCGCTGCCGCCGGCAATCATCACTTCGGCGTCACCGTGCTGGATGCGCCGCGCGGCCTCCCCGACCGCGACCGCCGATGAGGAGCAGGCGGTCGAGTAGGTCAGGTTGGGTCCGCTCAATGAATACTCGATGCCGATCCACGAGGCGGGCGCGTTGGCCATCGCGCCCAAGACACTGTATGGCTGCACGCGATCCGATTGTTCGGCGAACACGGTGCGATAGCCGGCCTCGGTCGTTTCGGCGCCGCCCATCGCGGTCCCCACGCACACTCCACAGCGTT
>Ga0116229_10012770_pt1 | contig 12012 bp, 7 predicted proteins | sample S1TSphgellanicum_3_FD_87313 | JGI IMG/M metagenome (GOLD analysis project Ga0116229, IMG submission 87313) | Host-associated microbial communities from peat moss isolated from Minnesota, USA - S1T2_Fc - Sphagnum magellanicum MG | ecosystem: Host-associated > Plants > Peat moss > Unclassified... | reverse complement strand
AAGTTCGTGAGATGTTTTGACGAGATTTTGTGCTTGTTGTTGTGTTTTTTTTTTTTTTTTTCTTTTTGTCCGCTGGGGGGGGGGGGGGGGGGGGGGGGGGGGGGGGTGGCCGGGTCCCAACCTAACTATTCCGAGGTAGTATATAAGTCAGTGATAAATCTTAACCTTAGTCCACCAACAATCCGCCACGTAAAAGTAGGGTATAGGACAAGTGTTACAAAACGAGAAGGGAAGATGAGAATGTGGATTTTGTTGATAAAAAATTGCACTTTGCTTTGCACAATGCCAAGTGTTTTTTTGCAGTAGGCGGATTCATAATAGGTTTTCCGGTTTTCCGTAGCATGCATACATACATAGATAGGAACATGATACCCCTTTTATGTAATACTTCGTCCAACAAATGCATAACATCCGAGTGGTGTTAGCCTAGTCCGGAAGGATAATGTACAACAGGTTGCCAATTGAGCCTCACGGAATTGGAATTTGTACATGTCAATTCCAATTCCTTTCCCTCCGGTTCCGACGCTGGAGCTCCCATTCCAATTTCCTCCCCTCTGATTCCAATGCTGGAGCTCCCATTCCAATTCCCTTTCCTCTGGTTCCAACGGTGGAGCTCCAATTCTGATCCCCCTCGAGTGGCCACGAATTCCGCAAGGTGGGCTGATTTTGCACCATTATACAATTTGAATTGGGTTACCCCAACTCACAAGCTGGACGCACCTCAGCTTGTTGTAACGGGCTCACCCAGGACATCATTACCTGGTGGAATCCGCCATCTACGGTCTGCTCTTTGGTGTTAAAGGCCGGGAATGTTGTTGGAACATTGGAGACTGGTGAGGGAAACTCTACGGAATCCACTGACCACATAACCGGCTGATTCTGCAGCATTAAACAGTCTGAAATAAGCTGAACTGACCAGACCTGACTTTAACGTCTAGAGTACAGGCCACCATCAACAGCTGATTCTGCCAGAGAACCTCTTGTCATAAGAGCTGTAATCTGTTGATGATACCCTGCTGTAGAATTGGTAGCAACTGTTGCTGATTATACGCCTCACTGAGCAACATGAGCATTTTTAAAATTTAAAAATAAATAAATAAATTTTTTGTGATGTTGCTCAAGTGGTGGTGATACATATGAATATTTAGCATAATTTGGTAATATTCAAAATATGATAATAGGAAAATCTTAAGCATCTTTTCATGTTGTAGGCAATTGTGGTGGTTTTTTATGATCATCTTGTGGCAAATTTTCAAAAAAGGGAATGTGTGACCCAAAAAAAAAATTCAAAATATTTCGTCCAAAATGGTGAAATTTTGCTCCCAAAAAAAAATCCTAAACATGGGTATTTGAAAATATAGCCCTCTGCTATATATATATTTTTTTAATGCTAATGACTTGTTAGAACTAGTTTAGGGAGGAAGACTTTAGGTTTTAGATAATTTCAAATTGAAATATATTAATTGATTCCCAAGTAAAGAGGAATGGAAAGATATCAAATTGTCCATATAGACACCTATTATAGGTAGCTAAAGGGCGAATATATTTTCATGTGAGTTTTTACTTTTAAGCCTGCCCTTCCCATACTAATTCATAAAAATCAATTGATATTGTACACAAAACAAATCATGAAGGTGTAGGTTGTCTCCTAATATTTGTTGCCATGGGTGCCCCAAAACAAATGTTTCCTCATCGCAAAAGCAATGGTAGTATTTTAAATTCAAATCTATGGGCAACCTAAAACAATTGTTTCTAGTTGCAAAAGTAATGGCAATGTTCATCCTTATGGGTAACTCAAAACAAATGCTTCTTAAAACACAAAAGCAATGAAAGTGTTCAAAAAATCATCGTTGTGTGCAACCCAAAACAAATGCTTCCTAATCACAAAAGTAATGAAAATGGTATATTGAGGGGCATCATTTCATTGTGTTAAATTACAATAACAACTACTGTTAAAATGAAGTTCTACTACATGTATGAAACTACCAATACACCTTGTAAAAACCATGTTCAATTGTTGGAATGATCATTGTCCTACTTGCAAGCCAACATTTCAATAGCAAGAAATCAATCATTCCAAAGGAGCATAATGAAGATTTGATCAATTGACATGTGTGGGTTCAATCAAAATGATGTGTGAAGCATCTTGATCTTTTTTCCTAGCATGTCTTTTTTCAATTGTTGCATGCATATTGAATTTGTAAATTACAGGTGTGGAGCCACAAAATAGAGCTCAATAAACAAACGCTAGTAAAGGTGCATTAATTTGAATTATGACATTTAACACCTTGTCAACCTCAGCATAACACTTCGCAAATAAGGTTTCATCAAATTTTCTTTTCATGGCCTTTTCATTAGATTGATTATGCTTGGTGATTTCTTTTCCAACCTTTTCAACTACACGTGCTTCTTCTAATGTAAACATCAATTTTTTTCAATGCTTTCTTTCTTTAGTCGTAATCTCCTTGTGTATCAAATTTTCGCTACAAAAATTTGCAAATAAACGATTGGATTAATGACTAATTTTTTGTTGCAAGAATCACATGCAACTTGTTACAAAGTTTAGTCACCTTGGACAAATCACATAAAATTCTAAATTCAAAAAACAATATGTAGCACCAGGTTGTAATGGTAGTCACATAAAAATGCAACTTACACAAACTTTTCATCCATCTAAACCACCTTAGATGACATCATCATTTTGCAATGATTTTACAACTAAGAAATGTAATTGCATTATTTATTAAATATTTAAATATACTTAAGTTTAACATGTACCATGTTGATATATATCAACACATAGGGTAGGCTTAAAAAACTAATTTAGCTTGTTAAGTAGGCCATCTATTGTGCTTACTTAAGCTCATTTAGTAGGCACCTAAATTAAGTTGGCTACATGAATAAAAAATATTCAATCAACATCCTACCATTAATCACAACCCATATCATTTGTGGGAATTGACCCTTGAACCTCAAGGATGAAAATCAATTATTTTTTCACCAAGCCACCCCACTTATTGTGAGAAAAAAGTAATGTGTATTTTATTTAACCTAATTCATTTTTTAAATTATATAATACATTATTGTTAATTTTTCATATTTTATTAATATTTGTCCAAATGACAAGATTTAAAATTTAAACTTAAAGTTCTTTCAATAATGTACACAAATATATATATATTTCCTTTTCAAAATAAAAGTTGATTTGAGGAATTTTTTTTTTTGACCACATGATTTATGAATAGATAATGTAATAATAATAAATAAATAAATTTCATATTGCACCCCTTCATTTTATTCTTGTACCTAGTATTTATTTCCTAGCTTATTTAATTAATTAACTAATTAAAAATTATGACATATCAACATGATAAAATACCTACTATTCAGCCACATACATATTACCTAAAACCTAGCCCTATTTCTTCCATTAATTACCATGGGTCCTTTGAACTTTTCACAAACCCACCAAACCTTACTACACATTCACCTTCCAAGTTAGAAAAAGAATTACATTTTCATCAATTTTGGGGTGCCATTAAAAATGGATGATATAAGTGTATTTTTCATTTTCATCCAAATCAACATTAATCACAAGTATAAGTTGCATATGTAAACTACAAATCAGTTTATAATTGTTTATGCAATTACAAGTCATTTTTACTAAGTGCCACAAAGGACAATCACATCTATAATTCCAAAAATGGTTGATTTCGACATAAATTACAAATGCATGGGTTGAAATGGACATGATTCATTATAATGTTTTACTCAATTTGGTCACATAATCATTAGAGGTCATCATGATGTTCCTGTTGTAATCAATGAATGATTCTTTTGTTGTGGTTCATCATGTGGTTTGTGTGAAAGCCTTGGCAAAGTCAAGAATCGATTAATGTGGTTGTTGAGGGGCATTTGGTTTTTTGACGTGAATGCCATGTGCATTTCATCTATTATCATTGATGTTTGTGTTGCATCAATGTTTTATAATAGTTGATCATTCATCATTGGGCGCATGAATGCAACTAGCTTCCTACATTTCATCAAATTGCCCTTCAATATCAACATAATAGTGGCAAACATTGGGTTTAGTGGTACAAGGGCATTCACCCAATACCTTTTCAACCTACAAGTTGACTATGTGGAAATCAATGTTTGTATCCATAAATTGTTCATTGGGTTACATCTTGCTTGCCATAACATTAAGATCAAGTAGCCATATTCCAATAGTTTTGAACCTTTTACATTTGTTATGTGGAATCAATGTTTTTTTTAGAACTAATCTTACCCACTACACTAGATTCTCTTTTGTAGCACTCTTTCATTTGTTGGCTAACATCCACACATTTTTGTAAGCCTTGAATGTTGTTTTGAAAGGTTTAAAACATGCAACATCCAAAGGTTGTAATGTGTTACTTATGTGTGATAACACATTGACTAGGTTGAACCCCACCCCCTTGGTTTTGCACACAACATCCATGGTCACATGGGAGTTGTGGCCATGCAAAACAAGTTAGTGCTAAACACAAGTTTCTTCCACAAGCTTGAATAGAAGTAATAAAATGCAAGATTCATTTGTCAAAAATGACAGTTGTCATCCAAAATTTTGACTACATAACCATTGTAGCCCTAGATTCATAATGTTCAATGTGATTTTGATAGAATTGCTTCCTTTTGAATATGTAGGAATTTTGCAAGTATTTGCCTATTTGTGTTAATGTAGGACAAAATAGACAGCCATTCTTGTTCAACTAATGTAATAGAATGCATTGATATTGACCCAATCTTTGCTAAAACCAAGGCCCCTCCATTTTGACCAATTTGCACACTTGATTTGTCATAGTTCCATATTTGATTTGATTGGTACTTGTGTAGATTGTAAGCTTTGATTAAATTTGCATAGAACATCTTGACATTTGTTGGGCACAAACCTTTGGCACATTTGACCTTCAAACCTTGCATAAACTTTAGTGATAGATCTAAATTACACCTCTTGATTAAACTATCTCAACCATCCCAACTTAAAATCCCATTCCTAAAAATCATGACCCTTTTTTGCATAATCTAAGTCATTTTAACTTCAATTGTGTGTGTGAGATTGGATGCTTGATTGCTTGCATTTTTCTAACATATTCAATGAATGATTCTTCCTATCCTTTTTGTAAGACTCTAAATTTGCCTATTCTATGTGATTGTGTTATGCCATACATATGGTTTTTGTGTGATGTGACATCACCAAACATGTGGCTTGTAATTTGGATTTTGTTGCCACCTTCAACAACATCCATTGTCAAATTTAATGTTGCATCATCCCAATTCTTATTTTTATTCAAGCTATTCCATCACTTTTTAGATCAAACTGCAAGATCATCTGTGTTTAGAACATTATGATTTTGAGTGCTTGGAACATTGTAACTTTGATAACCAAGTTCGTGTGTGCCTAGATTGAACCCATCATTTAATTGTCAAGATGTTTTTGGTCGTCCATGTTTGCTTGGCCAACTTAATCTTGGTTGGGTGGTCCTAATTGGATTACTATTCACATCATGCACATGATGGCCATTGTCAATGTCTTGATAACATTGCAATTGATTGCCAAGGATGGAGACCATGGCATTTGCATGAAGAGTTGTTACATTAATTCAACACGTTGGTTGGTTTATTTGATTAATTTGATTGTTGAACTTGACAAAACTAGACGATACAATAAATAGAGGATAACTATGTTGTAGCCCAATTAATAGATTTGAATTCACAAGTTGTGCACACTCATACTCTTCATTTATGTATTCTAATGAATTACACTATGTATCCTTGGAGCTTTTAACATTTTTATAAACCTTGTAATTTAGTGTCAAGCAATAATCGAAACATTTGGTTTAACTTGTTATTATGACTCCCATTGTTATGCATCATTATATCTTTCATCATTCACATTCAAAACAAAATGCATCTAAAATGGTTAGGTTATAATTAAAAGAATGTCACTTGTTAAAGTATATATAATCATTGACCTTCACAATTTATGTTTATGTGGCAAATAAAATGTAATATTAATCAAGCACTTTTGTGTGTGCCAATAAACTTAATGGTAACATATGATGGTCCATCCTGTAACAAGTAAAATTACCATCACTCCATCCTTTAAAATGCCAATAATAAGCTTGGATGTAACTTTTAATCAAACTTTTAATAGACTTAAATTGCTTGACAAATGGGTCCATGCAATGAAATTAAGTGCACAAGATTCACCTTTATTTGGTTAATTTTAATACAAACGCATTTAATGTTTAATGAGTGTCAAATTTAGGCACAAAACTAAAAGCCCAAAAAAAGGGCAATGTTTATTTAAGGTTTGATTACATTAAGTGTCTTTTCAAAGGTTTTTTTTTTAACACCATAATCATAAGCAAAATTTCAATACTTTATGCACTAAATTTTAACCCATTTTTCTTGAATAGATTTTGAATTCAATTCAAATTCAACTCAATTCAAATTGTATGCAATGTCATTCGATATTTTCATTTGAATATAACTTAATTTTCACAAAATCGATTCATTGTTTCCATCTGTCGATGCACAACAACACAAAGCCCAAGCAAATGTTTAGAAATAAATATGATTTTGCTTTCATGTGGTGCAAAATAAGTAAATTGTTGGCATGGGGGCAATTCCCAAAAGGGGCCTAAGACAAGGCCATAGTTAGCCTCACATTTTGGGAATGCCCCCCAATCTCTGGGTTCTACCATAATAAAGTGAAAGGGAAGGTTATCATGAACCAAACATGATAAAAACCTATTATTTTAGGCATTGAACTTTTAATTCATTCGAGATAAATAAGAAATCAAATTCAGACCACCAAATCCAGCAATTTCATTGGCCACAACATTTTTTTTTCTACACATCAACACACAAGCCGAGTCACCACCCTCTTGTATTAGTATACTAATATTATAACCATTTTCTGTATACGGACATGGGTAAATATCTCATGACTTGGTTTAAAAGGTTCTAATAACACAAAAAGAACAATTTGGAAGCTTTTTTGTGTGTACCCCAATTTATTTTTCTAGGAAGCAAGGACATGATTCTATGTACGAACCAAAGTATTCATTAGGGTAGAACAGCCCATGAGCGATCACTTAAGCGCTCAGGGTAGGCTAAGTCCAAAGGGAAGGCTTCTTTGTTTCTGGTGTCCAAACAAAACTTGAACCCCTCCTATTGACATATTTAACATATTAAAAATCACCCAAAACAAATTAAAGTTGAGAAAGTTATGAGCCCCCAAAATCGAACGGGTTAAATCACTCAAAATGAAAATATTAATTTTTAAAAAAATTGTAAGTTTCATCCAATTTACTTTTAAAAAAAAAAAAGGGATTGATTATACATGATTTCCATGCTTCATACTAATGGACCTCCCATTTTCACATTTACTTTTACACTTGATTTTTGGTAATTGAGCTATTTACCTATATCTTTTAGTTATTATTTATACAAAAAATTCAATTTTATTCCCTTTAATTTCAATTTCTCTTTCTTACTTAATTTTTTTTTTGGGGCAATAAAGTTTCTCTAGTTTTACATCAGAAGTTACCACAAAATAATCAAACACAAACTACTTAACTCTTACCCTACGGTGGCATGTACGTTCATAGGAAAATAAATGCTTCCAGTTTTTTCTTACCCTAGTTTCAGATCCCAATGTCATCAGTAGACGAACAGACGACTTTGGAACCTCGGTATTTATGAATCTCGTTTGAGACCTTGAAATTTGTGTATCTTGTTTAGGACCTCGGAATTTGGGCATATCTTTTGGGACCTAGGTATTTTGACATCTCGTTGGAGGGGTCGAAAATTGTGTATCTCGTTTGAGAACTCGGCGTTTGCGGATCACTTTTAGCCCCTCAGAAATTTGGCATCTCGTTTGAGACTTCGGAATTTGGGCACGTATTTTGGGATCTCGGAATTTGGGCATATCTTTTAGGACCTCTGAATTTGGATATCTCGTTTGGGACCTTGGATTTTGTGTATCTCGTTTGGGGATCTCGGAAGCCGACTGAGGGAGGGAGACGAAGCAAGTGAGCGGAGAGAAGCGTGAAGGCGATGGCGCTCGCACAATCCTTGTGATTGCAGTGCTCAAATCCATGGGTAAGTGTTTCCTCTCTCAGTATTATCACCTTCCTTACGTCATTTGAAAAACGATGATATGCGAAAATCTCAATTCTGTTGAAAATCGCGGGAGGAAAATCCAGAAATCTTTTCTTTCACAATCGTTTCCTGGAAACGTTTTGACTACCTACTCTCTTCTTCTGTCCTCAATGCATCACGCTGCGAATCTATCATCAAATCTTGGATCCCGGACGATCTCTAAGAAGAGAAGAAGAATAAAAAGCTTTTGTTATCGTGCACAAGTTTGAGGAAGAAAGCTTCTTCTTGCACAAACGTATTCTGATACGTTTTGAATATACTCTCTCTCTCTCTCTCTGTGCATCGCGTTGAGGATCCGCCGTGAAATCTTGGATCCATGACGATTTCTGACAAGAGAGAAAGAGAGAGCTCTTCACATCGTGCACAAGTTCGATCATTTGAGAAACCTTATGACTGAAATTTGAGGGAAAAGTGCAAAGTACGTTGCGTGGACTTGTATTTTCGGGAGTCTTTTGACCTTTAGAGAAAAAGAAAAGAAACCGAGGACCTTAAGAGTGATCGCGGTTTTGATGAAAAGAATAAGCTGGAAGAAGCGGTGTTTTGTTCCTTTGCTGTGAGGCATGACGGCCAGGGAGCTTGCTTTTGTGAACATCTTTGTTTCCTAGGTATTGAAGAATGGATCAGAGCAAAGCTTTTCTATCCTTCATACCGGTCTTTCATTTTCAGGCAAAAGTCTACTGCAAAGCTGAAAGAAACCTGTTTGTAGTGTGATGCCTTGTAGGCTTGCATTCTGTTCTATCTTTGTTCTGAAATTATGAGGAAAACAATGTGGATTGGCAACTGCTTGGAGCTGCGTGTTCAGTGAGTTTTGTGTGATGTGAATATGAGGTACTTTTAGTGAGGGAACTTGGAGTGATGCTTTGGGGGGAGTGGAAATAATTGCAGCTGCAAAACATAAAGCCAGCAGAGGATCACAGCATTTTCGGGCAAAAGCAACCAACAGGGTGGATGATCTTCAAGGCATGGTGTCGGAATTGCAACAGGCACGGCGGCAGAATAGGTTGAAGGATGTTGCATTGTTGGAGGAGCAAATGCATCAGATGCTGCGGGAATGGAAGGCAGAGTTACGGGAAGCTTCCCCTGCTTCTTCATTGCTGGTAATGTTCTTCTTTTGATACCTATATGACTGGTTCTCCTGCTGATAAGGGCTCTGGAATTTTTTAGGTCAAAGTTGGTGCAAGGATGGGATGCAGTGAAAACTGATGTGTTCTGCAGTCCTTGCAGGCAGAACCTAGCTCCTCAGAGCTGTCCTCAGACATGGAGCGGTTGTTGCAGTTAAATAATGAGGATGATGATGCTAGCAGCATAGCTCTGACTCCTTCTCCTACAACAAACTTGCCTTTGGAGGCTGCAGGCACATCTACTTCTCAGAAGGTACTTACTTTGTTAGGGCTCTATTAACAACCTCAGACATGCAGCTCAACACAGTCCTTGTAAAAGCTTGATGTCATGAAATTTGCATCCAGGGCTCACCTTTGGTTCCAGTTGTTGTTGTCCCTACTTCCTTTAAACATGCAGCATGAAACTTCTTGTGCTAAAGTAGTTAGGGCAGCATGATGGACAAAGCATCTTGAGACTGCTTGAATATTACAGAAGGTTGATGTTCAAGAAATTGTCTTTTGTAGGATTGTGGGGTCACAGTGCCAGAGTTGTGTGGAATACCAATCCCCAGTGAGGGTGGTATTGAGCATCAGGCAGGACCAAGTTCAAGGAAGTGTGATGACATTTCTCACAGACCTGTGCAGCACAACCACCAAACGCCAATTGCTACCTCTGATATGTTGTTCAAGCCAGGCATATTTCCTCCATCTATTGCTTTCTTGAACCCTAAATGTGCCTTGTGGGATTGCCCAAGGCCTGCTCAAGGAGGCAATGAGGGGTTAGTTTATTGCAGCAGTTTCCACGAAGAATTGGCACTGAATGAAGGCGCTCCAGGCATGTGCCCAGTGCTGAGGCCAGGTGGGATTGACTTAAAGGATGGTCCTCTATTTGCAGCATTAACAGCTCGTGTCAATGGGCGAGCTGTTGGTATTCCAGAATTGCATGGGGCTGCCACTTCCAAGACACCTTGGAATGCTACAGGTAAACCCTATTCCTTTTCTAAATTTTGTGCTGCTGGTTGCTCAATTTGCTCAGAGCTGTGCCATTTCAGCCTTTATTTTAGGGTTCTTTCAATAACCCTGAACCCACTTTGCAAGGATAAAGCCATTTGTGATTTTTGGAGCAACAGGCTTGGTTCTTTCTGTCTTTGCAGTTCAGCCAGTCATAGAAAATAACTCAGTCCACAATGCACAGTGACACCTGTAAGCATATGTACATAATTTGGGCATGGGCTGGGTTATGGAAGTGCAGATTTGTTTGATATGGCTATCCTGCATGGAGAAGTGCTCCGGGAGTGGCTTTTCTTTGACAAACCACGCCGTGCATTTGAAAGCGGCACACGGAAGCAGCGTTCACTGCCTGACTATGGGGGAAGAGGTTGGCATGAGTCCAGAAAGCAAGTGATGAAGGAGTTTGGAGGACTGAAGCGCTCCTACTACATGGACCCTCAGCCTGAGGGTCTCTTTGAATGGCACTTGTTTGAATATGAGCTGAGTTCTCAGACTGACTGTGCCCTTTATAGATTGGAGCTCAAGCAAGTGGATGCCTCCAAGAAGAGTGGGAAGGCCAAGGCACAGACAGACCCATCTATTGCATCACTGCAGCATCAAATTGGACGTTTATCTGCAGACTTATCCCAGGTTGAGGGGCAGAACATGCTTCCTAGCCTAGCAGATTCACGAGATAGCAGCCGAGGGAGGACAAAACTCACTCAAAAGAAGACCATTACCAAAAGTGCAGGTTCTGGTCAACTAGTTAATACTGCCTTAAAGGGATGCTGGACTCTAGAATCACATGGGAGATAGTTGCCACCAATGCTCCCGTTGATGTTTGCTGCCATGCTGTCATACTTGCAGATTTCTCTAACCTGACTGAGGTTTTGACAGACCCAAGCTGCAAAATTTCACAGAAGTCATGGAGAATCACATATTACTGAATGCTCATGAAGGAAGCTCCATGTACTGTCATCTGGAGGTTACAGCACTGGATCAACAAGTGCAGTTTGCAAGTGGTTTTGCTTCTGCATGGTTTAGCTGTGCACGGTTTTGGAGTCCTCTTCTCTTTAAAGCAGACAATCCTATGTAGACAAAGTGACCACAGGGATTTTACAAAAATAGTCTTGTAAGCTACTAACTTAAAGAGGACTTGCCTCCCACATTGAGACCATACAAATGCTGCTTTCCCCCACAGTTGCTATGGAGACCAGTTTGTGGGACTAAGAAAGACTTGACATGAGGAGCTGACTCATTCCTTGCAAATGAGTTACAGAGGAACTTTGCACTTTTGTCACATTGACATGAGACGGTGGTGACAACAATTGCACACTTGTGTCTACAGTTACAATCTCATTGTAAGTGCGATGGAGCTTTTCTTGTATGAGGTTTGAGCAGGTGATGGGTAAGTGCTGATTCTCAGTAGTCCTTTTGAATATCTAGTTACAAGGATCCTGGAGCAGACTTTATGAAGTTGCAGCAAATGTGTTCAAACGATACGATTGTTGCACATATCCAGGCCTTCATCAACATGCTGGAAACCAGACATACAGACCCTGACATGCACATTATAAGCCTGGAAATTGCACATAGAGAAAGTGTTGCTGATAAGGAATTGTGCAGGCACTGCAGTATATTGCTTCAGTGAATGTACATGAGTATGAGTTTGGTTATCAGCATCTTGTGGAAGGAAATATATCCATGAGTT
>Ga0116229_10012769_pt1 | contig 12012 bp, 8 predicted proteins | sample S1TSphgellanicum_3_FD_87313 | JGI IMG/M metagenome (GOLD analysis project Ga0116229, IMG submission 87313) | Host-associated microbial communities from peat moss isolated from Minnesota, USA - S1T2_Fc - Sphagnum magellanicum MG | ecosystem: Host-associated > Plants > Peat moss > Unclassified... | reverse complement strand
TTTCTAGCACCCAAATCAGTTGAGCTCTCACATAACAGAGCTGATTCAGCGCTAGGGAGGGAATTGAATGCAAGCTGCAATAGAGAGGGAATTGAAGGCAAGTAAGATGATAAATGACAGCAGCTTACACCCATGAGTTCACCGTTCTGAAGGAAGATAGTCACAAAACGCTTGTTGATCTTGATGAACTCTACATCGAGCATGCGCTTGAATCGCCTCACTTCTAGTTCCATCTGAACATCAGCATTCTGTTCTCTGGCACCAATACTATTGTTCCTTCTTGAATAAAACAGAGGAAATACGGAATTAGTTTCGTCTACAGCCGCTGGATCCACACCCTCCACGCGCATGTGCCGCGAGTTCGGTCCAGGCTCAAGACCGGCTTCAAGACCACGACTGCAAGGTGGCGCAGTAGCAGCTGTGCTAGGACGACCGTTTACACCCTCGCTGCACGTCAGGGAGATCGGCTGCTGAATTTCATTGTCTTCAAGAACACCATCGGTATTCGTTGTGCTAAGCCAAGCGGACTCAAGACCCTCCCAACCCTCAACGCCCTCCCATGTCAGGGGCAGGGCCTGAATAGTACTGTCCGTAACGGCAGCGGTAATCGGCCATATGATGACATCCAGGAGCTCACCTTCGACACCATCTTGGACTTCCGCCTCTCGTGCTATGATCGACTGATCCCCAACATCATCGAAAGCTGCAGATGTAACTGCAAGCGGCCACTCCAGGAGTTCGTTATGATAATGCTCTGGAGGTTGAGCTGCCTCACGCAGCTGCTCATTACTGACGGGTGCCTTGCTCGCGTTCACGACACGCTTGATATGCCATGATGCTTGAACTAATAATGCATGATGGCATCATACATTATCAAATTATATTTCCAATAAATTGAAAAGAGAATTGGAAATTACCACTACTCGCTATAATTATTGTTGGTAAAAGAATTTTTTTTGGCCAATGATTTCCCTATTTCTATTCACATGCACATACTTTAGAATTATGGCAAATTCCCATTGAGTTTTTAAAAGATACAAATTTCAGCACTTGAAAGTTGAAGTTGGTAGGCATTTGGCTTCAAAATGTGCTGATCGTTTTATGCTAGGGATCACCTGTTGTATTTACTAATATTGAGTGGTTAAGAATTTTTTAAAACCCTGGTTCAGGTATTTTTATCAAAAAGAAAATTTAGTCCAGGGTTTTTTTTTAAAATCTAGAAGTTCCAATTACTATAAAGCACTCAGAGAAAATTTGTAGTGTATGTGGAGGGCACCTTATATCTATCAATTTCCCTCCTAGAAATTGGGAGGGATATTATGCCTACCTCTCAAGGATGGGAGAGAAATTATGCCTACTTGTAGGTGTAAGAACAGTCCCACTATTGAGGTGTAGGCACAAGAACCCTCCCATTCATACGGCTGGTGATCTACATAGGTTTGGTTCATGATAAATTTTGCCTTGTGCTTTACGATAGGTAAAGCCCATGGGTGGGGGACAATCCTAAAGTGTGGGGCCTAGGGCGAGGTGATAAAATGCGACGCCGGACTCAGCTATCAGCTCATCGTAGGCCCCTTATTTTGAGAATGCCCCCACCCTAAGGTTTTACCCTACACCTAATCCAACCAGGGTATGAAAAAATCCAAATTGGTTGAAGTATTGCGGCGATCGTAGACCCAAATCTTCCTGCTGTCAACTTCACCATCTCCTTCCTTCTCGTAGTCGTGGAACTTAAAGGAACGGTCGGAAGCTCCTGTTGCTCCTTGCTCGTGCGCAAACCCGAAACCCTAATCGCTCTCTGGCCTTTTACACTTGAAGCCATACGCGACAACGGACGGGCCCGCAGGCTGTGGCATCGCCACCGCCTTGCAATCGACCTGTGTGTTCGCCAACCAAACCCATCTCTTAGGGTTGGATTTGGGATTCTAGAAGCTTGGTGGCAATAGAGGACTTGTGTCTTGTGTGCTCTTACTTCAAGAGGTCCTGTTCGGGAGGTTTGTTGTTTGTTCGGGAGCTTTGGTTTCTCTTTTGGAAGTTTGTCTTGTGAGCTTTGCATCTTCTATTGTCGTCGTTGTCGTCGTCGCTTGCGAAATTGAAGCTTCAAGATCAAGAGTCTGAAGAATTGGAGATTGGAGTTGAGAGAGTGAGAGCGAGCAATCCGCAATCATGCAAGCTCCAGTGATGCCGAAACCTCGGCTGGATTACCTCAACATGAGGCCGCCGGCGAATTATGTCGCAGGATTAGGGAGAGGAGCCACAGGGTTCACGACAAGGTCTGATATCGGACCTGCGAGAGCGGCGCCGGATTTGCCTGATAGATCCGCGACGACGATCGGAGGAGCAGCGGCTGCAAGTGCGGGAGCAGGAAGAGGACGAGGAGGCAAAGGCGGTGGTGCAGAAGAAGCGGAAGAGGAGGAAGCTGAGAAGGGATATGATGAGAATCAGAAGTTTGATGAATTTGAAGGCAACGATGTTGGTCTCTTTGCTTCCGGAGAGTATGATGAAGACGATAAAGAAGCCGATGCGGTCTGGGAAAGCATCGACAAGCGCATGGATTCAAGGCGCAAGGACCGACGTGAAGCTCGACTGAAGAAGGAGATCGAGAAGTACAGAGCTTCTAACCCTAAAATCACCGAGCAGTTTGCAGATCTGAAGCGGAAGCTCGTCACTCTTTCCTCCACAGAGTGGGAGAGCATCCCAGAAATCGGCGATTACTCTCTCAGGAACAAGAAGAAACGGTTCGAGAGTTTCATTCCTATGCCTGACACTTTGCTGGAGCGCGCGAAGCAGGAACGAGAGCATGTCACGGCTCTGGATCCTCGAAGTCGAGCTGCTGGTGTCGAAACTCCCTACGGCCAAACTCCCGTCACGGACCTCACAGCGGTCGGAGAGGGTCGTGGCACGGTTCTGTCTCTGAAGCTGGATCGTCTCTCCGACTCGGTGAGTGGTCTGACTGTTGTCGATCCCAAAGGCTATCTCACGGACTTGAAGAGCATGAAGATTACGAGTGATGCCGAGATTTCGGACATCAAGAAAGCACGCTTGTTACTCAAGTCTGTGATTCAGACCAATCCTAAGCACGCTCCTGGATGGATTGCTGCAGCACGCCTTGAAGAAGTCGCAGGCAAGATTCAAGCTGCAAGGAATTTCATTCAACAAGGTTGCGAAGAGTGTCCCATGAATGAGGATGTGTGGCTGGAAGCATCCAGGTTAGCTACTCCTGATAGTGCAAAAGCTGTGTTGGCACGGGGTGTGAAGGCAATACCAAATTCGGTGAAGCTTTGGATGCAAGCTTCAAAGCTTGAGAGTGATGATATTAGCAAGAGTCGGGTTCTGCGCAAAGCTCTTGAACATATTCCAGACTCTGTCAGGCTCTGGAAGGCAGTTGTGGAGCTTGCAAATGAGGATGATGCTCGAATACTTCTTTCTCGTGCTGTTGAGTGCTGCCCTTTGCATGTGGAGCTTTGGCTTGCATTGGCTCGACTCGAGACATATGAGAACGCCAGACGGGTTCTGAACAAAGCTCGAGAAACACTGCCAACTGACCCAACCATTTGGATCACTGCTGCAAAGCTTGAAGAGGCTAATGGAAATGCAGTGGTCGGACGCATCATCGACAGAGCTATCAAAGTTCTCCAGAAAGATGGAGTAGTTATTGACAGGGAAGCATGGATGAAGGAGGCAGAGGCTGCTGAGCGAGCAGGCTCAGTGGCAACATGCCAAGCAATCATCAATACCACCATAGGCATCGGGGTAGAAGAGGAGGACAGGAAGAGAACATGGGTAGCTGATGCTGATGAATGCAAGAAACGTGGCTCCATTGAAACAGCTCGAGCCATATATGCACATGCTTTGACAGTGTTTCCAGGGAAGAAAAGTGTATGGTTGCGGGCAGCACAGCTTGAGAAGAGTCATGGAACTAAAGAGTCCCTTGATTCAATGCTCAAGAAAGCGGTTGGATATTGTCCACAGGCAGAGGTTTTGTGGCTTATGGGTGCAAAGGAAAAATGGTTAGCTGGAGATGTGCCATCAGCACGAGCTATTTTGAAGGAGGCATATGATGCTATACCAAACTCTGAAGAAATTTGGCTTGCAGCATTCAAGCTGGAGTTTGAGAATCATGAGCCAGAGCGAGCACGGATGCTGCTTGCCAAGGCACGAGAAATGGGAGGGACTGAGCGGGTTTGGATGAAGTCTGCCATCGTTGAGCGAGAGATGGGGAATGAGAGCAAAGAGAGGGAATTGTTGGAGGAAGGCCTTCAACGGTTTCCAGAGTTTCACAAACTATGGCTCATGCTTGGGCAGCTAGAAGACAGGGCAGGGCATCCAGCAGTTGCCCGTGATGTGTATGAGAGAGCTTTACGGGCCTGTCCTCACAGCACACCCCTTTGGCTCAGTGCTGCTGCATTAGAAGAAAAAATGGGAGGTCTGAGTAAAGCAAGAGCAGTTCTCACAAAAGCTCGGCTGAAGAATCCACAAAATCCTGAGCTTTGGTTGGCTGCGATTCGTGCTGAAGCTCGAGCTGGCAACAAGAAGGAGGCTGAGGCACTAATGGCTAAGGCATTACAAGATTGTCCTTCAAGTGGGCGACTGTGGGCAGAGGATATAGATATGGCTCCACGACCACAGCGCAAGTCGAAGAGTGTGGATGCTCTGAAGCGATGTGATCATGATCCTTTTGTCATTGCAGCAGTGGCAAAGCTTTTCTGGCAGGATCGGAAGGTTGACAAAGCTCGTAATTGGTTGAACCGTGCAGTGACTTTGGCACCTGATGTTGGTGATTTCTGGGCACAGTTGTATAAGTTTGAGTTACAACATGGGAGTGAGGAGCTTCAGCAGGAAATTCTTCAACGCTGCACCAGTGCTGAGCCCCATCATGGTGAGCGCTGGACCCATATGTCAAAAGCTGTGGAGAATGCCCATCTTTCAACTGAGGCAATTTTGAAGAAACTCGTTGTTGCACTTAGCAAGGAGGAGGCGATGCTCGAAAGGGCAGCTCCTTGAGACTGCATTCCCCCTCTCTCCTTCTTTGTATCTCTCTTTTCTCATTGGGTCTGTGCAGAATGGATGCTGATGAATTGAGCTATAAGCAGGCAATGTAGCTTCCTGTGACTGTGGTCTGCTTGTCTTGATTGTGCACTCTCTTTTCTAAGATAATGTGCTTTTCCAACTCTGCAGCTAAAATTGGCATGATGGAAGAATGCAGGACTGTCTAGGGTGGACTAAGGGAGAGAGTCCATGATTTAGGGTTTAGTTGTAGGAGCTTAAAGCATATGTGGATTTAGCTTTGTATCCAAGAACACCTTCATCTAATCCAACATCTTCTCCCACTTCCTGCTCCAATGTAGCTGTTAGAAGCATTTGGTTGCAAAATTGAGCTCCATGCCTTAAATTTTTCAAGGACATGACAACATGGCCCCAGGGTACATGTAGATATTTTTGGATATTTGGAGACTTTGAAAGAGATGATACCACAGGATTGTCCTTGAAATTTTCCATGTTCCCTCTCTTCTTATGAAGCAGGTTGAGAACTGACTACAACTTCTGTACTGTATGTTCCTGAACCCCTCACCCCAAATAGTTTGTACTTTTCTGAAGAAATGATTATATCCGTTCTGTGTATCTGAATTCAGTGGTGTTAGCAGAGTGCTACAAGCATTTGGTCTTCATTTGTTTGCAGATGACTGTTTTGTGTCTCTTGGTCTCCCTGTTTTGTGAAAGGTTCATGTTAAAGTGAAGAGTTAACATACATGGATGAAATGAATGACAAATTAAGTTACTAGAACTATTCTATGAAATATGATATAATTTTTGAGTCATTTAAAACCTTGTATGTATGTCAGACGATTCATCATATGACAGTTCATGGATGAATTTCAATTGCCAATGGTGAGTTAAGTCACATGAATTATAAAATGGAATATATCTATCTATGAAGGAAGGTAGTTTGTTTCTTTTGTTTTGTTTGTGCTGATGAGATCCACTGAACTGGGATGCTTTAGATCATGTTCTTGGTCTCTTTGGAAAGCTCTTGAGGAGGAGGGGTGCATTGGGCTTGGTTTCATGGCGTTTGGACTTGTGGTGGAGAAGTTCTTGAATATTGAACGATTTCTTCACTGAAAATTAAATTGCATCATAGCTGGAGGAATTGGAATGTGCATTTGGTGTTGTTGGAAAGATCTTAATGAGTAGGATTTAATGGAATTTATTTGGTAAGATTTGGATTCAAAATGTGGGAGATATTAAGTTTTAAGTGATTTTTGCTGTTGAAAATTCAAATAAATTCCAAATTGGAAGGAAGAATCAGTTGAGGATGCGGTAACACTTGAAGATTTACCATTCAACTCAAGCATGATTTCCTTTCATATTTGGCTGTTCAAAAAATCGATACATACATTGGAAAACAATGTTTACATGTTGAGTTTCCCTATTTTGTAATGGGTTCACACTTTGGCCAACGGCATAGGCCACACTAGGCTATGTATGAAGGAAGGTAGTTCGTTTGTTTTGTTTTGTTTTTACTTATGAGATCCACGGAACCAGGATGCCTCAGATCACATTCTTGGTCTCTTTGGAAAGCTCTTGAGGAGGAGGGGTGCATCGGCTTGGTTTCATTGCATTTGGACATGTGGTGCAAAAGTTCTTGAATATTAAATGATTTCTTCACTGAAAATTAAATTAAATTAAATTAAATCCTAGCTGAAAATCTTGGAGAAATTGGAATGTGCCTTTGCTGTTGTTGGAAAGATCTTGATGAGCAGGATTTAATGGAATTTATTAGGTAATATTTGGATTCAAAATGTGGGAGATATTGATTTTTAAATAATTTCTGCCACTGAAAATTCAAATAAATTCCAAAAAACCAGGTTTTGAAAGGAAATTTCAGTTGAGGACGTGGTAACACTTGGGCCAACAACACAGGCCACATTAGTATATATTAAGATATGTGTTTGTTTTGTTTTGTTTACCTAAACCTCTCAAAACCATGGGGCCCTTTGTGCTATTATTAACAATGTTGGAAAGCCCTCAATTAGGCAGTGTGCATATTTGTGCATTTACCAACTGAACAATAGTTATCAAATTTAGAATGTTTTTTATTATGGGAAATTAATTAAAAATCACAAAATCAATGCATCTTCATCATATTGACCTTTTTGTTTACCCTTTCAATTCCTAATTCTTAACATTAGCTACAAAGTTGTATCCCTTAAAGCTTGAAGGTGATCCCAATTGGGCCAAAAGCACTAATTAAGCTAAACCTTTTACATTTATCATATGACATATAATGAGGTTGATGAATGTCATCAATGAAACTTGTTTTCCATTTTGGGAATGAATGTTATGAGGATTAATGTAAGGTATAATACTCGGTGAGTGAACATTTTAGAGAGCTAATGCATTTCAGATGTTTCATTATAACAAAAGCTGAAAGAAAAGTTGTAGAACTAAAAGTTATGCATCCAAGGGTGTTTGAATCATAAGAAGAAATGAGCAAATTATGCATATTTTAATGTCAAGGGGTCAAAAACACACCTAAAAAATGTCTTGATCACTTGAAAACACATGAACATAATCATGTTCATGCATGAGCAAACACTCAATGATCCATGATCGAACATTACCTACCCTCTTCACAAATATTAGATGTGCATAAGAACGAACAAAAAAGGGCACAAAAATGTTCCTCTCTAATTTGAACGGATAGGATTTTCAATTAACGGTGATAGGGGCAAAAAAGAACAAAACCTTAATTTCACCACCTACTCTTGGCCACCATCACCTCCTCTTCTTATTATATCTACCAAAGTTTTGCATGTGTTTTTTTTCTTTGGATTTCAAGCAATCGTGATGTTGTCAATATAGCTTTCAAGTTAAATCACATGAAGTTTAAATGTTTCAAGTTTACACCTTCTTGGCTGCAGTTGTTGGTAATCTTCCTGGTCATGATCTTGGTGGTTTTCATTTTTTTTTCTTGTGCTTACAACCACTAATGATCCTTTTGGTCGTAATCTTGATCATGGTTTTCCTCCTCCTTTCTCTTGGTTATAGTTACCCATGATTTTCGTGGTTGTGATCTTGGTGGTTTTCATCTTTCTTTCTTGTGCTTGCTTTTGTTAATGTTCCTCTTGGTTATAGTTGTCATATTGATCATTGTTTTCCTTCTTTTGTCTCTTTGTTGCAATAGGTAATGACCCTCTTGGTTGTCTTGATCTTGGTGGTCCTTGTCCTTTTTTTCAATGCTTGTAATTACTGCCAATCCTCCTGGTCACAATCATCATGTTGATCATCATCTTCCTTCTCCTCTTTTTTTGCTATAATTGCTAGTGATGTTCTTAGTTGTCGTGATCTTAATCTTGGTGGTCTTCATCCTTTCTCTCTTGTGCTTACAGCTACTAGCAATTCTCGTGGTTGTGATCTTGATATTTGTGGTCCTTATTCTTTCTTTCTTGGTTGTAGCTCTTGGTGATCCTCTTGGTTGCGATTTTAATTACAGTTACTAGCAATACTTTTGGTTGTGATCTTGGTTGCAATTGCTAGTAATCTTTCTAGTTGTGGTCTTGGTTACATCTATTAGTGATCCTCTTGATCTTCTTAAACCCTAAACCCTAAACCCACTTCCCTTTCCTCTAGTTACTCAGTAGAATGAAATAAACATGCTACAACATGACCACAAACAAGTAGTCTAACCTTTACTTGTAATCTTGACTCTTATTGTGCTAAAATAAACCTTGAAAATCTTGTAATTAAAATGATTACTCACCCTTGTGCAACTAAGGAAGCTCGTAGATGTTCATGCAAACACTATCATATTTCCTTAACAATTGTTGTAGACCAATTGTATTCACAATTTGCTCTTGCACTACTGGTAGTTGCACACTGAGATGCTTGTTCACCTATAGTGAAATAATTTACAAATCTTCTAACCCTATTTTCCTCCCATTTCTTGTGACATGTTTCCATAATTACATCTGTAGTTACCTTTTCCATAGCCTTCTTACACATAATTATTAAGTATTCAACATTAATCATGACATGGGACTACAAGTACTCTTATAAGGGTTCCTTTTTTTTGGTTTGTTTTGCATGTAAATGAAAGAATGACAAAAGCTAGTGTATTTTCATGGTATCTTGAGTCAAGTTCAAAGAAATTTGTTTTTTCTTACATTTGCTTTTGATTAAGGCTATCTAAATTTATTACTAGATTCTTTAATGGTCAATTGTAATTCTTTAAATGTGCAAGCCCCCGCCCCTAAACCAAACCTTCAAACCTTTATATATGTTCCATACAACATCCATTACCAAACCCTGACAAATCTACAAAGTGAAAAAATGGGCTCAAACTTGGCAAATTGCAAAAAAAATGTTATAAATCCATTCACAAAAGCACCCATCTCGGAATGGTCAAACCAAAATCACACACATGGGTTTTTTTTTGAGGTCAAGTAAGCATGCACAACTATTCATCTTGATATGTTTTAACACACACCATAATCCCTAGAAACATTCAATTTTTTTAAAAATAAAATATTGAAACTACCCTTTACACTAATTAAAGAAGAGGCTTTCTAAACAATAGAGGCCAAAAATTAGAACATAAGAAATTTTTTCTGAACATTCAATAATAAGTACATTAGTGAATGATGAAAAAACATTGATTACCCATTCTCCAAATGTTTGCCCACCAACCCCTGAATGGCAAAAGGCTACTTTACCTTAATGCTTTTGTGGATATCATAAGGTGGAATCTTCAAAACTCTTCAAAGACATTTGTAAAGAGTTAAACTTACTTTCCCATTTGCATTTGGTTGTACATCAACCTTGCACACAACACCCATTTGTCAAAATATTGTATTTTGTAATGTGAGATTTGGAATTGATAACATTGTAGCCTTCATTCTCTTGGTTGTTGTTCACCATTCCCATCTATTTGCACACAACACCCACTCCTATAGTTTTTTATTTTTTTATATCAAGTTCACATTCTTTTGCAATAACCAACTCCCAAGCCACACTTTCAAGGTGGTGTGTTTTCACCTTCAAATATTGTTTGAAGCATGTGTCTATTTCATGGGGGTCCATGAATAATTGTGCCTCCACCAAAGTAGCAAAGGAATATCATAATCATGAGGTTAAATTAATCTATGATTTTATGGGTATGTATGATATGGTTTTTTATCCATTTGTGTCCCAAACTTGCAAACTTCTAATTTTTATGTCTAGGAACAAATTGTTGGTTTCCTACTTGAATAAATCACAAAGGTCATATGTATTGACAAATTATCAAGTCATGTTATTAGGAATGTGCAACAACAAGCTTGCGAAATTGGAACAAAGGCATTTTAATGTCACAACCCAAACTTTGGTTTGAAACCAACATTTTGACTATCAAGGAATTCATGTTAAAGCAAGTTCAATGCTTGACAAATGGTGAAGGAGGTGATAAAACTCACCCAACCAAAGGGGAAAAATGTGAGAATCAAGTGGATGCATTCGTTAATTTGAATTACGATTCCTAAGGAATTCAAAACACATAAGAAAAGGATTTTTTCATAAATGCCCATTGGATTGTTTTTCTCCTCTTTCACCAAATATAACCACTTCTTAGTTACATGTTTTGTTTGTAAAAAACTTGTGATTGAGAAAAAAATGATCAAATCACTTTTATAATCACATAATCATATTTCAACTCATTATGGTACGAGGTAATGGAAAAGATTTGAAACTTGTCAATCTTGTGTAAAACAAATTGTTGAAAGTGTATAGAGAACTCAAAAGTGTTGTTGAAAGGGTTTTTCTTGCTTTTGGTAATATGAAATTAATGTATTTACATAGTGTATTAACTTCAATCACAATTGCATTATAGGTATTACATTGTTGTTCCCATAGTTGTAAGGATGTTAAATGAATGAATGATTTTGCATTAATAGAAAACTTTTATTGTCATAGATGAAACTTCATAACTTATAGGGATGTAGGTCATTGGATATATTTTATGATTTTGAAAATTAATTATAAAAATAAGACATTTAAATTAGTTTAACTTTGACATCCATCAATGTTCATATTTCATTCATAAAAGGTCTTTAAGAAGATGATCAATAGATTCTTTGAATCATTTGGTGACATGAAAAGTATTTTATGAAAACTTTTTTGAGCTAGGTCTTTAAACAAATATGAATAAAGATAACACTCTTCATAATTACATTTAATTTGTTCAACATTGATGTGAAGTATGACCTTTATGCTTTAGCTATTTCATGTTTCCAATTTCTTGACATTTTAAATATAATTATGTTCAAATATTTTCTCGTACACTTCATGACTTTGTTTTATATTATAATTGGTGTATGGTTCAATTTAGGGTAGATGATTTTATGTTTTTGTTTTATGCACATTTGGAATTCATTGATTGTGATTTTTTTTCATACATGGGAAATGTTAAAAGTTTCAAATTTAGTCAATTAAATTCACTGAAATTGTATACATGTTTTAACATTAAGATCCAACAATTTTGAAAAAATTGTGCAAATGCAATGAGAAATTGAGTGTTCAAAGTGGTGGTTGAAAGGGGATTCATTGTTGAGGATTTAACAAATTGGTCATTTGAGTGCAAACTAAAAGGATTAATAATTGCAAAAAAGATAAAATCAAACGAATGTTATTGGTTGGAAAATGTGCAATAATGAACATGACGATTAAATATCAAAAGATGCAAAAAGAAGAAGAATATAAATCAATAATACCATTAATAGTTTCATAATAAAATGGCTTGGAATGTTTTTTTGCATGTGCAAATTTAGTAAGCAAAATTTTATCTATTTTGTTACATTCCAATGGCAACTAGAGATGAACATCACAAAAAGATCGAATTGCATTCAAAATGGCTTCAACTTGAGCACTTAAGAATTAAATTATGCTTCAAACTTTTACCATTTCCAAAACTGTGATTCAAAGTCGAATTAATTAAACCTAACCTTGATTTCCAAATGTTTGATGTCATTAGTTTAATTC
>Ga0116229_10012768_pt1 | contig 12013 bp, 5 predicted proteins | sample S1TSphgellanicum_3_FD_87313 | JGI IMG/M metagenome (GOLD analysis project Ga0116229, IMG submission 87313) | Host-associated microbial communities from peat moss isolated from Minnesota, USA - S1T2_Fc - Sphagnum magellanicum MG | ecosystem: Host-associated > Plants > Peat moss > Unclassified... | reverse complement strand
TTCCAAAATTTTAACAAATTTAAAAAAAATGTTTCAAATTTAAATACCCAAAAAAAACCCCAAAATTTCCCCCAATTTTGTCCAATAAAAAATTAAAAAAATTTGTCCCCCAAAAAAAAAAAAAAAAAACAGTCTTTGAGCCTACATAAAGACACAAAGAAACCAACAAGTACATTTAATTTTGAGAAGGAAAAATATTTTTATTTGAAATTGGCTTGTCACTAGTGTGGGGGGGGGGCTATGGTTGGGAGGGTAGGTCACACATCCCCTCATGGGTAGGTAGGTAGGTAGAAATGGGTAATTAGGTAGGTATGGGTAGGTAGGTACATAGGTAGGTACATAAGAAGCTTCAAGTGTAATTACAACCTGTGCCCTAAAAGAATTAATTAATAATCATTATTATTATGGTGTGCTGGTAACCCTTAATTATATGGCTTTTGATGGATGTAATTAAAACTTTGCAATTTTTTAAAATCTAATTAATTTAGCCTTTTGTGGCTTCAAAGAAAGTGATTCTGATTAAGGACTCATGAGAGGGACCTTAATTAGGGCCGGTTTGCATGTGAGCTCATTGCTTAGCTAAGCTACTAGTGTTATTAGAGTCACTTAGGGCCACTTTAGATGAGGGTCTCTGAGGTCTAGGGTCCCATGAAATAGAGCAATCCTATTGCTTAAGAGCCATAAATTGGACACATGGCCATTTGATCAGGGTCCAAGACCTAGAAGTGGCAAATCAAGGCTAAACCTACATGGCACCATTTTGGAAGGAAAAGCAATTGGTTTGGACCCAAGGATTCATTTTGCCAAAAAGTGCAATTTTTTATTTAAAGTTGTGAAAATGAAGGGAGTTTTGGGGTGTCCAATCGCCAGAATCTAAAAATAAATAAAGTAATGAAAATAGCCAGATTTTTATGTTTGGTTCCAATAGAGAGCCAAAAATACAAATGTATGCATAAAATTATTCACTTTTGTATTTCCGTCATAGCCAAATTTGGCTGCCTCTTCGTATGGATGGATGGTCTCCATTTCGACTACATCATCACAAAATTGATGAACAAAATTGACGGATGTGGTGTAACATAGGCGGGGTGCAAGTATATTAAACCTCTTGTAGGGACACCCATCCCAATACTATTCTGTTCAAAGTGAGCTTAACTTCAGCAATCTTATTAAACCATACTACATTGATTTTTGTTTTATTTTATTTAAAAACTCATTCTAAATTCAATAACTTTCAAGCTCTATGAATAATTCAAAAAATTGTTCAAAAATAGTTCAACCTTGCTACATTAGTTTTTATTCATTTTTTAGAAAAAAAATCATTTTAAATTCAATAACTTTCAAGCTCTATGAATAATTCAAAATTACTTCAACCTTGCTACATTAATTTTCAATATTTTTTTAAGAAAAAATCATTCTAAATTCAATAATTTTCAAGCTCTATGAATAATTTAAAATTACTTCAACCTTGCTACATTAATTTTCAATAATTTTTTAAGAAAGAAATCATTCTAGATTCAATAACTTTCAAGCTCTATGAATAATCCAAAATTACTTCAACCTTGCTACATTAATTTTCAATATTTTTTTAAGAAAAAAATCATTCTAGATTCAATAACTTTCAAGCTCTATGAATAATTCAAAAATACTTCAACCTTGCTACATTAACTTTCATTATTGTTTTAGAAAAAAATCATTTCAAAGTCAATAACTTTTAAGCTTTATAGAGAGAGCAGTTCAAAAATTGTAAAACGACAAATATGCACACCACCTTGTAAAGGTCTTTCTAGCAATATCACGAGCACCTTATGGTGTGAGATGGATATGATGTGCTCAAATCAAAGCATACACCTATTTAATGTATAGATGTGAGCATCTTTTTATTAGATAATATGGACATGTCTTCAAGTTAAAGGAAATATGGACAATAAAAAAAATACCAAGCACATGTGTTAGGTTATGAGGACATGTAATCCAACTTCTTGAAGATTGCAAGCAAAAGCATCCCAATCCACAACATGGGTGTGTTTGTTATGGTGCTACCACCCATAGGGGACAAGACCTAGCACATTAGGAAAGAATTTTTTAACTTGGGCAAAATGAGAATCATGTTTATTTATCTCTTAAGTACTTCAAGCAATAATGGATTTTACATGTTTCACAGGTATTTGAAAAGCTCCATTAAAAAGAGAATAAGAGAAGGATATGCAACCAAACAAATCCAAAACCCTAATGTCATTTAAGGGTGTACAAGTAGAGGACATCAAGGTGAGCAAACTATTGTAAAAAGATTAATCTAAGACCATGTTGTGCACTTGAACCCATTGTTAAATAAGTGTTTGTATGCACGAGAAACCACATTAAATTAGTTTATAACACATGTATCATTTGGAATAATAAGGATAGCTAGGGGAAAGAAACATGTAAGGAGAGTTCAAGAAGCTTAAAAAGTGAATCGAAACAAAAATGATATATTAAAAAATCGGCTTGTAACTTCCCATGCTTAGCTCAAACTATTTTTAAATCACAACTTTACAATAAATGTAATGGATTGGGGCATGTAACCTTATTATTTTATATTTTCAGTAATAGCTCTCATATGCTATAAAATTAAACACAATTTTGACATGATATTCCAAACTATGTTATTAAAGTCTAGGATTCCTTGGGACATTTAGTGTCACAAATTTTCAAACAATCATAAGTAGCAAAACTTTGTATTTGATGTAAGCATTTGAAGTCATTATGTTATCGTTTTATTTTGAATATTTGTTGTGGTATAACTATCACTAATTTGATCTTTTATATTTTGTGATGAATATTGAGGACTCACTTGAAGCCCAAATTCAAACTAGGAAATGAATATTGGAATTTTACAAGTGCCTCCCTTTGACTTCTAACTTGCCTTCCTATTTGGATGATACTCAAAGATTTTTATTTTCATTTTGAGAAGTTTTATCATTTCTCACCTTGGACAAGAATGGGTTGCGTATTTTGCAAATAAATTTAAATCATTATAAAAAAAATATGACCTGATTTTTTGGTTGTGTATTATTTTGGAACATATCATTTTTTCATTATGAACATTTTCAATGATGTACGAGGTCCAACAATAGAATATTTTGTTAACCAATGCTTAATTTCCAACAATTTTTTTTAAAAAATAAACAAACAATAGTGAAATTTTGGCTTCATGTGTGTCCACCAACGGGTTGCAAATTGTGAACACATTGAACACCAATCCTAAAAGACTCTACCAATTGTAGCATAATGTCCACCTACAAGTCAAAATGGTAGGATTTTATCAAGGGGAGGGACCAAATCAGTGGAAATCATGGAAATAAATGGCAAGGAACTCCATCCTTTTGTGTACCACAAATTAAAATCCAAGAGCCCACATGGAATCAAAATTTAAAAACATAAAATAACTAAAATTTCTTCCCTTGAACATAAAAATGAAACCTAGCCTAAAATTGGAAATAAATATGAAACATGATACTCACATGTGGATTTAACATGGGCCATAATGGTAAGGATTATTCAAGAATGTAATTCATCAAAATGTTCCAACGTAAAGTTTGTCAAAGTCTTGAATAATGCCAATGTGATTTGCATAGTACCCAAAACATCATGAACACCAATGATTGGGGTCCATAGATTGGTTCACACCTTCCTCCATTTGAAGTGAAATGAATAAATATTTGGAATTGGAAGCCACTATTATGATCATTTGAAAAATGATAAAAAAAATTTAATCCATATTTTATAAAATATCCTCACCACTAGAGGATGAGATGAAATCATCTCTATTTGAACAACCATTTAAAGAGTTGGAAGAAAACATCTATCAAAGCTTGAAACAAAAACAAGAAGAATAAAAGCAATACCTTTTCCTTATATAGTCCACATGGGAGTCTTCATATACAACCTAAGTTTTAACTTACCCTACATATAAACCCGCCTCTTTGGATTTATTTTTCAACTTGATCATTTTATATACAACACAAAAAAATGAACCTATAACAATTTCAATAATGTTTTGACCACTAATCTTATTCCATGGTTGTGTCTTTTAATTTTAATTATAAATCTTTGATGTTTTAAGTTCAATATTTTACATAGGTATAAATCATCACTTTAACCCCAACACTTTAATTTGTAACCTTAAAATTTGAAAATTAAACCATATTTTAAAAACCCAAACCTTAAAATTAACCTTTTAAACCCAAAAATTAGCTTTTAAAAAGGTTAATAATCAACCTTTCAAAATAAATCCTAAAGTCAAATTCTAAGTGTTAAACCAAAAAATTGCAACTCTTAAATTGACACACCCCCAAACTACTTGAAATATTCAAATGTGAATCCAAAAATGGAAACAACAAAAGAAGAAAGAATTAGGGTATATATTTTTAGCTTGCAACACTTCGGGGGTAACAAAGGCATGTTGGAGCCCCGGGATCGGGATTAAAATGAATGGCAAGCGGTTCAATTATTCATATGGACTTCCACAAACCAAACAACAAATTCGTTAATTCATAATTAGAGCACTCTGGGTGCACGGCCCGGACTTAAAGGAAACCACCATCTTCCCCCTTATAGTATTCTCTGTGATTGACCATGGGGGGTGCACCCAAATGTCATTTCTCTTGGGACTCCCAGGTTGGGAGTCCCGAAATTCCTGAAATTTGGACTCCCGCCATTTTGGACACCTATAACATTTTGTTCATACCTCCAATTGAGGTGGCATTTGAAGCAAAGTTATAACCTTCATCAATATCTTTTCAACAATTTGTGTCACGCCCCCTGCACACATGCAATTTAAGATAATTCCTGACTTTTAGTGGTTGGGAATTAAATTGACACTTTGGCTCCTAACCTTTCTTTTGGCCATAACTTATGTTGTAAGTATTCAAATGGATTAGGCGAACCCATTTTAGATTTATGTTTCAAAAAATTTCCAATGGTAAGGAACTTTTCGAACCAATGAATTGTGTCCCCTGAAATCACTCTAAAAATTCGAAAGTCGCTTAGAACTCCAACTCTTAAAGTGGGAGCCCACTTGGGAGTGTGTGGGCTCATTCCTTCACACTCTCTTGCACTCCCCGAGAATGTGAATGTGACTCACGGGTTGCACTTTTGGCCCTCACCTTTCCATGCCCCTTACCTTGGTCATGAGCCCAAAGCTAAAGTCATGACATAAATCCTAAGAAAAATTATAAAATTTAGACATTAAAAGGCCAAACCCTAAATTACCAGTTTAAACCCTAACCTTAAAGTACAGAAAATCAAACCCTAAAATTAAAACCCCGAAAAGACAAATTACAAAGGATTATGCATGTTTGAAAAACATGTGGTATGTTTAAAAGGTTTTCATTACTTCTAATTCAAGCAAACATACACTTACAGGAGGGAAATCAAATAATCTTTTTAATGAAAACCTTATGATTTCATGTGTTTACACATATTTGCCTTTTATTAAAATACATGAAAATTTGTATTAATAATTTTTTTGCTAACTCAATGTTCCCAATAATCCTAACATGCATGTTGGAAACAACTAAAAAACAAACAAGGTTTGAAACATCAAAGTTTATTATAAAAAAATGCAATTGCATTGAAATGACAAGGAAGTAAATCTCATGGGTTGAAAATGTCACAAACTACAATCATGAAATTATAACTTGTAGCAAACTAACTCCAATTTTCAAAGTCTCTAAATGCATTCAAAAATTTGATAAAAGATAATGAAAGACTACTCAAAACCATTCGAATACACACTATCTTCTAACCCTAAAGCAGCCATCACTTAATCCTAACCTAATAGCCGCCATTTAACCCTAACCTAGTCGCCGCTTAACCATAATAACTATCATCAAACCCTAATGTAGCTTCCACTTCTAAACCCTAGCCACCACTATTCAACCTAACTTAACTACTATAAGGATGTGAATATTATTCATCCCTTTTATGAATGTTTAACACATTCATCAACCTTGGGGATTATAAACAAATAATATTTTTAACAATGTAATCATGGTATGATTCATTAATTGGAACATTATTGAATACATAAACATTCAAGTCTAGAATGCCATTATAAATGTCATCTAATTTGTTTAGTTTGTAACTTTCTTTTGTGATGAAGTTAAGACAATTGACAATTGGTCTTGGATTTTTGTGCATGCACAAATGGTTGAATCTTGGAGTAAGCACCTATTTTGTTGTGTACATGTTGACAATGTTATGGATGGTTCAAACTTTGAGAACTTCATTAAAGTCATTATGAATGCATATTTGACTAAGAATCCTAGTTAAGTAGGATCTTTCTAAAAACTTGTTGTGTTTTGATGCAAATGGGGTTAATGTGTTTAAGGGCAAAACAAAAGTCACTAAGTATACTAAGGAATTTCAAACACCTTTTTCCATGGGTGTTCAGTGTGTTGCACATAAGACTAACCTTGTAACTTAATTGTTGTTTCATTTTACCATCATTTCTTGGATTGAAACATTCATGTTCGACATTTGGACCACTTGTCACAAAAAACATTTGGAGTTTCAAAAACTAGTTCAACTTATGGATACCAACTTGTGGAATAAAATATTTTGAAATGTTAAAACTTGATGGATGCATGTGTTGGAATGTCTTTAAAGGATCATGGTGGAATACAAGTGGGTCAAATCACATTCAAGGAGCAACTTGCATTACTTAATCTAAAGATTACATGCCCATTTGGAATATATATATATATATATATATATTATGGAAAGGAAATTTGAATGATTTTTTTTGCAACATGATATTAAATACGCTTCAAGTTGCCTTGATGCATCACATGTCATGTTTTAATCATTGTTAAAATATAAAACATGATTTTTCAAAAGTGTGTAAATCTACCATTTTGTTTTGAAAATGATCATAATTTCAAATCACATAATATAATATTAAATATTTTAAAGTCTAATTTTGTATTATAAACTACAACTTTGTTTTATGTGTCATGTATATTACACCACATTTACATGTGGTAAGAGACTTTTGAAATTCAATGACTTTGAAACATATTTTGAATTTTTAATAAATTTTAATTCCACATTTTAATTTTAATTTTAATTTTAGTGGGAATAGTAGGTTAATATCATCTCAATTTTCTTACAATTTTTTTTATTTATTAAGGAAGTCCTTAATTTAATCCTTTGCAAAACTATTGTACTAAAATCATAAATTAAAATTAAATTAAATTAATTTTTTAGGAAGATTGAAGTTGGATGGTACCTTTATTGAGATGGTAAAGACATCATGTTAACTTGGCATTGACCAATAAAATATTTTAGTTAGGAGATATTGGAAATTCATAACTTACTCCAAATTGATTACCATGATTCCAATTTGACTTCCCATGATTACCATGATTTTCATAATTAACAATGCATAAACATATGTATACAATTTGATAATTTTCATTAGGATCTACCATTTTTTTTACTCCTTATATTCTAATTGCACCCAAAGGTATACTTATAATGTCACAAATTCATTCTATTTCAACCTAAGTTTAATGGAGACCATGCAATCCCTCTTGAAATTTGCTTCAAAGGTAAACATTTTCATTCATGACTTCATAGATGTGGTGAAGGTATGCCAAGGTCAATCATATATTTTTTGTTATGACAACAAATTTTCTTTTCAAGGTGATGAATTTCAATCCTTTCATGGGTTGTTACAAGGTGATCATTAGCATATTCACTTGAAGTGGGTGATTGACTACAACGTGGAATATATTGAACATTTTGCCTTTGTTTTAAATGATGTGAAGACATGGGCTCATTGGGGCACAATTTACCTAGAGATGGGAGGTATGTTTCTTGTCACACATGTAACATTTGCACATATATTTTAGATCATGAAAGCAAAGTCCAAATATAAGTTCAAGCTACTCCCTTTGAATTATGTCACTTGTCTTTATTGCATTTTTTGTTGTTAATGAAAGTCAATGTTTGTGTTTATGTGGTCTATTGCAAATGAAAGCATTTGTTTGCCAATAGAGTTTATGTTTAAGTGCAAGGGTCTATGGTAAAACCTTCAAATTGATTGTTTCCTCAAATGATTGGTTTGTTTTTGTGGTCTCTAGAACACTCAATTTGTTGGACCTAATGTTATGTGCGTGTATTTGTGGTCTATGGTAGACCCTTAAATTTGGTGCACCAATGTGTCTTATGTTTGTGTGTTGAGGTCTATGGTTAAACCTTCAAATTGATTGCTATTCAAATGAGTGTTTTATTTTTATGGTGTATTTACACACACAATTTTTTGGACATAATGAAAATTATGTGTTGTTTCATTATTTGTCAAAACATTTAATTTATGTTTCTATGTTAAGGTTTAACCCATGAAGCTTTCAAATTACTTAATAACAAGGTGAATGTGTGTGAACTTTTGATGTGTTGTATGCTTGTCAAATGGTATTGTGGGTAAATATATACCTTGTTAATTTTTGATTTGTAACAAAATGTAATTTAGGGTGTGTTCCGCATTTCCATGCACTTTAGGGGTTAAAGGGCTATGTAATACCTTTGGGATGGGATTAAGACAATGGTGCTAGTGCAAGTTCATTGACAAGTTAAACATGCACAAACCAAACAAGAAGTTGGTTAACACAAGTTGAAACCAAATGTTGCTAGGACTCAGTCATGGGCAACCCAAACTCATTTCATTAACATTGTTTGGACCCTTTGGAAAAGGTTCCACTACCTTTTTTGTAATATATTTTATGAATAGTGGTTGAAGTTACATTTAAATTGTTAAATTTCTTAGAATTCCAAGTGGGAGTCCCAAAAATTCCCAAGTTATGAGTATTGTAACTTTGTGGGTTCATAATTCTAGCATATGAATTTTATTTAAATATATTCAAAAAAGTAGTAACAATTTGAAGATATCTTTCGAAGGGGTTATTACATGCTCAATTTGGAGGTCATTTAACCATTTTTCCTAGGTTTTAGTGGTTGGGAATCTAATTGCTAATTAAACTTTCAAGCTTTCTTTTGGCATAATTACTAGTTTACAACTCCAAATAGAGAATGTGATCCCATTTTTAATGTTTACATTTCAAAGCCCTTCCAATGGTCTATTGAAAGATCAATTAGGACCTTTTTTATTACTTGCGCTTTTGTCTTAAAAATTTAGGACTCTTGTTGGACTACAATTTCCAAAGTGTTTTTTCACTTGGAGGATTCATTTTTTTGTACTTTCACACATTTGTGAGAATGTGTTTGAATCCCATGATACTTTCTTAACCCACATCCTCTCTTGTTCCCAAGCCTTAATCATGAATCCAAAATTAAAATTGTGACAATTTTTATAATTTAAATGGCAAAACTTTCAATTTGTTAAACCAATGGAACAAATGTTTATGTTTTGTGATTGACAGAACTTTAAATTTTATGGACCCAATATGGGTTTATGTTTTTGTGTAAATTGATGGGTTTGATGGGGTTAATGCTTGTGTTATGGTCAATGGTAGAATGTGAATTTTGGTGGACCCAATGAGGTGTATGCTTGTGTATTATTATATATGGAAAAAGGTGAATGCAAGTTATAGTGGTTCACTTTTGGTGTCCCAATGCAATTTTCTACATGGTGTAATGAATTAACATGTTGTAAAACCATTTATATGCACACTTGGGATTTAGTTTAAGATTCTCAACTTCATAAAAAAACATTTATATAATTTGTGCATAATAAATGTGCACCCATTATGTAATAATGGACTTTTGAAGTGAAAACATATGGATTGTCTTCACCATCTGCATTGGACAAATGAAATTTTCAATATCATTTTTTGAAAATATATCTTATAGGGACTTAATATTTAATAAATGGAAAAAAAAAACATAAATTTGGAAAACTTCATTACAAAAGCTTGAACTAAAACATAGTTATGAACTTTCACCATTAGGAAATGCGTCCTAATTCATTCTGGGTTTCACTAAATTTTTGAGTGAATTTAAACATTTTCACCTAATGAAATTGTTTAACCCCTTAGTGAACAGGGACCAGTTGCTACGAACAATGACTTGTTTCACTAGTGTCTAGTGAAACAAGGTTATTCTCAAGTGAAATACAAATTTACTGAACCATTCACTTGCTAGTTAGTTAACTAACCAGTATGGAAATTAATTAAATTTTAATTATTTAAAAATATAGAATATTATTGATAATTTCATGATTTTTAAAGCCTATTATTTATTGACATGTGTCACTACCTAGGTTAGGTTAAAAACCTAGCCTATGTAGGTAGGTAGGCAATGTAATCAACCTAAGCACCTAGCCTAGGAATTCAATAGGAGAATATTCGATCAACATACCATTGTTGACCACACACAACACCACCCATGAGGTTTGATCCTTTGACCTTTGAAATGGGGGCAAAAACCTTTACCATCAAACCACCACACTTATTGAAATAATCTGTAACATTACATTTTATTTATCAAATACTTCATTTTAAACATTACAAAAACATAAACTTTGAAAATTCATATCTTATTGAAATTTTGTTCAAATGAAATAATTCGAATTTACTTTTTTAAAAATTCAATAATGTACATAATTACATTTATTTACTTTTGAAAGTTTAAAATTATTTGAACAAAAAAAAAGTTGAATATCATTATTCAATAACATTTCAATGACCATTCTTTTGAGAAAAAAAAAGTTTAACGAATGGATTTTTTTTTTGTTAATATAATAATACTACCTATGTTAAGCTACTTTCAATTATTATATGCCTATTTTTCATTAATTTAAATTATTTCACCCTACATTATTTACAGTTATTTATGGCTATTTTTAATTACTTTTGGTTATTTTTTACTATTTCACCCTAAGCTACTTTTGGTTATTCTAAGTTATTTTTTATTATTTTAACTTATTTCAACTTAGGTATTTTTCAGCTATTGTAAGTTTTTTTGGTTATTCTATGTTATTTTTGTCTATTATAAATTATTTCAATTTAAACTATTTGTAATTATTATAAATTATTTTTGGTTATTTTAACTTATTTCACCTTAGGTTATTTTCAATTATTGTAAGTTTTTTTTTCTATTATATGTTATTTTTGGTTATTGTAAATTATTTCAATTTAGACTACTTGTAGTTATTATAAGTTACTTTTGACTATTGAAAGTTATTTCACCTTAAGTTATTTTTGTTTATTATAAATTATTTCACCTTAAATTATTTTTGGCAATCCTAAGCAATTATAATATATGGTTATTGGTTGTTCTTTTATTAGTGTTATTGGTGGTTATTAATGGCTATTGGTACCTATTCTATTTGGGGCTATCAATGTTTTTTAGTGGTAATTCTATTAATAGTTATTAGTGGTTATTCTATTAATGGCCATTAATAGTTATTCTATTGGTGGTTATTTTATTAATGGCTTATTGGTGGATATTCTATTAATGGCGATTAGTGGCTATTTTATAAATGGTTATTAATGGTTATTGTATTATAAGTTATTGTTGGTTATTATATGTTATATTACAACTATTGGTGATTATTATATTATAAATTATTGTTTAATATTCTATGTTATAATATCATAGGCTATTGGTAGTTATTATATTGTAGGGTATTCAAAATTATTTTTCATAGGTTATTATTTTCTATTCTAAGTTATTATGCTTAGGATAAAATAATTTATAATAACATAAAGTAGAATGACCTTGAATAATTTAAAATATAACTTGAAATAACATACATTAATTTTAAATAAAATAACCTAAAGTATAGCCTAAAGTTAATTGAATAATTGAATTTAAAATAATTCAAAAGCTTATAATAAATTAGTTTAAATACTTTAAGGTAAAATAACATATAATAATTTAAGGTACAATAATTTATAATAACATATAATAACATAAAATATAAGTTAGAATAACTAAAGTAACTTAAAATAATATAAGGTATATCATAAACTAACATAGATAAAATATTTTTAAAAACATATAAATA
>Ga0116229_10012766_pt1 | contig 12013 bp, 11 predicted proteins | sample S1TSphgellanicum_3_FD_87313 | JGI IMG/M metagenome (GOLD analysis project Ga0116229, IMG submission 87313) | Host-associated microbial communities from peat moss isolated from Minnesota, USA - S1T2_Fc - Sphagnum magellanicum MG | ecosystem: Host-associated > Plants > Peat moss > Unclassified... | reverse complement strand
GAGTATGTAAGTGTCTGATTTGAATCTAGTCTGCAAAATGTGGGCATGTATCTGCTGCCCTACAACCACATCCTTCATATCAATGCATCTCCGTAGAAGACGGACATAAGTGGAGGAATCCACTGGAATACCTCGCTGATGCAAAACATGTTGCACATCTTTGACTAGTCCTTCCCTACTCAATGCCCTGACACCATTTGAGTAGCTCTTATTCACACCCTCTGTTCCACCTCTTATTACAGTGGTTTGGAATGTAGAAGTGCTATGTTTAGCACCAGTTGAACTTTTCATGAAGACCTGTGTCCTGTTCCACAAGAAAAATGTGCCAAAATCAGGAAAACCTCAAAAAACAAAAGAATATTCAGAATATCAAAAGAGTTCTCATTGATGCTCAAGATTCAAGTCCTCTACTTCGAAGAGAATGCTCCAGTGAAAGATATATGAATGAAATCACACTCAGGAAGCATGACCTACAGAATAGTGTCCATTGTGATCTTGGCTCGTTGCTTCACCATGTATGCAAGTGGTGAAGCCATCGCCAGATTGAGCTTGCCCTTGTGGTAAGGCAGTTAACTTGGCCTTATTCTTCACCCATTTACTATATGTTGTGAATGACTCTCCATCATCCATAGGGCTTCTCCTTCTTTGCAATTATGTTTGAAGTCTGGAGAGTCTCTGTACCCGTCTGTATAGATGCTGTGCAGCTTATCAAATCATTGCACTTCAAGCAGGTGCTATGATTACAACCAAACTACAACCAAGGTGCCATCGTAAACCCTAAACTCTAACCCTAAAACCCTAAAAGCAAGCAAGCATCTAGAATGCAAGCTCGTCCAGAGCAGAAGATCAAGCTTCAGGACAGGAGCGATGAATTCAGCGAGCACCACAGCAGAAGAGAACTTCTCTTTTGAAGCTCCCAAAAAAATGAATACACCAAGCACCTACTTCTCTAAGATCGAAGTCAAGAGCTTACAGGTGTGTCCCACAATCTGAACCCTAAACCCTGCCACAGCAACAGATCTTTGCAAGCTGCATGAGAGCCAGAAATCTAGCGACACCTTCACCATTCACCATTCATGATTCCTCAAGAGAATTGCGACCTAAAGCACCTGAATGCAAAAAGCTTTTTTCAGAAATTGGAAACCCTAGGCTCTTGATGTAGGCAGCAGTAGATACTTTGGCTCTCTCTTGTGTATAGGAGAAGGGCCTGTACTCAAGTCCTTTTCCTACGTAAAGGAGCGCTAGGATTTTTTCACTTTTTAGAAATAGTGACAGGCTGGCTGATACCTTCCACAGCAGAAGATCCCGCTTGCTGAAAACAAGTTTCTTCAGGCAGGTAAGGGAGCTGAAAATACAAAGGAAAAATCCAGGCAGTGCTTTATGTTTGCAATAGATAGGGATCGCACCTTACAAGAGTCCAAAACAAAGAGCGAAAGAACCCTAAACCCTAAAATTAGCACCAGGCGAAGAGTGTGTCTGTCCAATGCACATTGAGCTTGTTTTTTTCATCTTCTTCTTCTTCTTCAATGGCATCCAAAATTTAGAAGAACTACAACAGAATCCAAAAGGAATCTAGTATCTTTAAAAAATGAACTCTAGAGGGTGTGTCACACTGTGGCCTTGCCATTTACATTTAAAAGTATCTTAAGGCAAAAGAAGAATTATGGAAACTCAAATATTTCACAATGCAAGAACATAATCTTCAAATAATCCTCTGAAAGAAACCAAAATCCTTCAAGATATTATAACTCTATAACTAATCTCAAGTTTCAACACAAGCCAAAATATCATCTTTCAAAAATCCTTATATAAAAATAGACCTATTATTATTACCTAGGGGCCCAAATCCCTTGAGCTACTATACTCTATAATGAATCTAAACACAACAATAGCCTTGCCTTGGTAGGCAAGGCCAACAAATTCATTTGTATTTGCATGTGGTTGTTCACACACATGGGGTTTATCCATTGTCCCATTGGACCCTAGGTCTAACTATTCATGCATATCTAGCCATAGGTCATTGAAATTTTGCTAAGTCCAAACATACTAGGTTAAAGTTTGGGCTTCATGTCAAAAGCTTAGGCTTGATGGAGAAAGCTTGGGCCTCATGTCAAAAGCTTGGACTTTGTGTAGAAAGGTCAAGCCCTATGTCCAAAGCCCAAGCCCAAAAGGCCCAACCTTCAATTTATCGGCTTCAATGAATAGGTTTTTGCAAAGAGATTTGGTTTCTAAGGAAAATTGTTCTTGTTTCTTTGAAAAAATCTATTTAATGAAGTCGATAAATTAAAGGTTGGGCCTCTTGGACTTGGGCATGGGCTTTTGACATGGGGCTCAAACTCGGGCTTGAGTTCAAGCTTTCTCCATCAAGCTTGGACTTTTGACATTGGGCCTAAGCTTTTTACATAAGCTTAGGCTTTTGTTGTATGGGCATGTTTGGACATAGCAAAATTTCAATGATGGAGGGCTAAATATGCATGGACAATTAGACCTAAAGGTTTGAGAGAGCAATTGATAAAATCCCATGTGTGTGATCACATGTAAGTACCAATAATTTTGAGTTCACTTAACATTTCTTTGGTTTAATAGTCATTTTTTGGGGATATATTGAATTCTCATTGGATGAACATGAATGGGCCAAGGCTTAGCACAAGCATGACCTTTGTGCTATTCCATAAACCTTAGATTGTAGGGACAACCAAACTTTGGCATGTTTATGAATGCATAAGGATGATTGTTGAGAAATATGTTACACATGTTACTACCCATCATATTTTCATCTTTTTGTAACTTGAAGAATTACACATAACATAATATAATTATAAGATGTGCTTATGTCATAAAAGATGATCTAAATACATTATTGCATCAAAATTTCACAAGATTGTTCAGAAGTGCTAGTTACAAACTTGAATCATGTTAAGTCTTTGTAAGTTACATTGCCACAATGGTCAACATGATGGTGATCAAATAGATTAGCTAAATGTAGCAATACTCAAATATGCATATAAATGTTTTATTTTTCCTCTATACAAATTTTTTCTATCATATCATAAAATAAAGATTTGCACTATTATAAAAAATTTACATGGTATCAAAGCTATTCATTTCTCTTAGACGGAGTCAACTTGAGAAATCAAGGTAACTTTAAAAAGTTGAATTGTGTGGTATTGTAACTACAATGTAGATGAGTCTTGTGATTTTTCGAGAGAAAGGAATCAAGATGATCATGTTCAAAACCTTTTCCAAGGAAAGAGTGAAAGTGACATAAGGTTTGAGAAATCTATCTTAGAAGGAGGATTTTCAAGACATATTGAGTGCATTAGAATGGCTAACATTGAGAATATTTTTATCATAAACAATATAAATTTGTTAGAGCTGGAAATTCAAACTTAAAAACATCGTCATGAGACAAGTTGTGGCATTTTGTGTCACTAAACTCTACTCAAGCAGTTAGAGCTCTGATGGATGATGTAGTTACAATTCAATAGAAGATGCACGCACTATTTATGGTCAACTTATTTGTAAAAGATGAAGTGATTCCTTGTATTGTAGATGTAGATGAACTGGAAGAACGTTGGATTTTGTTGAATAACCTTTACGAGTCCAAAAACATAACTAGAAGGTTGATGTTGAAAAGCCATCTTTACAATATAAAGATGGAAAAGGTAGCAGCATGGAGGAGTTTTTGCTTGAAATGAAAATTTTATCGATACAAATTGGAGGTATTGGCAATTTAATAAATGACGAAAATGTTGTCTTAATTGTATTAAATACTTGCTATCCAAATTTGAAAGTTTTTTGTAAGGCATTATTTTGCAAGATGAAAGACCATCAATTGAAAAGATTTAAGGCAAATTGTTGCAAGAAAATCATTGACCAACTTTTTGTGTAGAAAAACGCTAAGAAGACAAAGCTCTAATGTTGAAATTTCAACATCTTCCAACCAACAACAAAGCAGTAGTGAAGTGAAGACACCTAAAAAGACTTGACAATTGCCACAATTATGAATAACTAGGACATTGGGTTCAAAATTGTAAAAAACGTGCAAATGTTAAAAATGACAAAATTGCAACAAAAGAAAAAAAACAACTTGAATAACTACATGAAAAACATGTTGAAGGACAAGGAGAGTCATATTGCCAACATTTTGTTGATGACACAAACTTAGTTGATGTAGAATATTGATTTTTTAGTTTGATTCTTCTTTTCTTTTGCAATGAAAGTATTCTTTGTACTTGCTACTTGAATACGAAGGTAGGGATATTATAGGAGGGTAGCTGCCACTAGAGAGCCCACTAAAGAGCATTAGCATGAAAGTTGCCATTGGATTTAAGAGTTATAAAAGGTATATTAATGTTGTAGATGGTAAACAACAACTATAAGAAGTCTATGGGTATCACAAGGTAGGAACTAACTACAAAAGGTTTACAAACACTCTAGTTTTTCTTTCAAGTTTGCAAATGACAATAGGTGCACCATGATGGTAATTGTTAAAGGATGGTAGTTGTTGCAAGATAATAGCTACTACAAGACGATAACTACTATAGGACAATGGGCAAATAAAAAATAGATATCATTTCATGTCTTTTCATTTTTCTTGTTATTTTTTTTATACTTGATAGTCATTTCCTTGATGGTAATTAGGTTGTCAAATCTTGCAATTTTACACTTTAACTAACTATTAACCACCTTCTTGGCCTTACCTACCAACTAATAGGCCATTCACCCTAATGTACATATTGACCATCTACATGTTTTTTTAATTTATTTTTTTATATATACAACTAACCTATATGGTCCTACCTACACATGTAATTATTACACATGCTACCATTCTAAATATTGTTTCAGCATAAATTAAAATGTTTTTTGATTTTGCCAAAAATTTGAAAAACTATTTGTTTTTGTGCCGAAATTTTAATTAAATAATTTTTTTTGACTATCAAGTTTGAACTACAGACCTTTTAGGAATAAGACTTTAATTAATTAAGGTTTAGACACACTAAATTGTTCCATAGCTCTACCAATAGCATGTATATATTTTTTAATATAACCATTATTATTGAAAATTGCTGAATTAAAAAACCAAATGCCGAAGTTAATATTTGAAATTTAATTAATTATTTGACAACAAACTGTTGAAATGGTAAAGGTACTATAATATGTGGGTTTGCATTTAAAAGTGCAAGTATTATGTGTTCTAAACTTCTACCATTTTGGGTTAGCAAGAAATGTGAATATTGTACAATGACATTAAAATTATCCATCAAGTACCTTGATTAAAGAATAAAATGAACCAATTTGGGCATTTTAGGGGATGAAATTTGTAATATAGGTGACAAACATAGAAAAAAAAACACGGTTCAAATTGGTTTTTGCACCAAAATTGGTAGTGAACCTAATTTGGTCCCCTATCTTTGTTTTCATGTAAAAAAGGTGATGAAGTTCAACAAAGTTCAAACTTTCATGTGTTTGCGTGAGAGTTTTTGTAAATGTGATAAAAAAATGTTTTTGTGTGTTGTGAGGGTTTTCAAGCACGTGAGATTTTTCAAGAGCATGAAAGGAGAAAGTGGGCTTTTTTTAAACCTCAAATGTTTTTTGGGTATCAAGTGTCATAGTTCTTAAAAACATGGAAAAAAAAAAAATGTTAAAGGGACAATTTTGAAGTAAACTTTTTATGTTAATTAATTATGAAAAGTACTTGTAGAAATTAAGCAACAAAAATACTTAGAAAGTTAGACAAGATATTTACCAAGAATAATTATGAACTATTGAAGATCAATACCAAAAATAGTAACAAATGTTATTGAAAATGCCTATTGAGTTTTTTTGCCTAATATGTTTTATAATTTCAAAGGGTAGATGAACTTCAATTGAAGTGATTAATATTTCAATGGAAGGTTTTTTCCAAGGGCTACAAAATGGACAATTAAAGCTTGAAATTGGAATCTATTTCAAGAAGTTATGAATCATCAAACTTTCCTACTGAAGTTTTAAGGCCAACATTGCCCTTGTGAAAAGGACAATGCACACTTTTGTAATTCTACAAATGGTGGATGACATCGACTTTGGAATTAGTATTTAATACTTAAATTGTTAGACGTTTCTATTTTCTCTTTCAATCTTTTTTTAAAGTGTATTTTAGAAGATCACCACTTGAGGATTCTTAGAAGTTAGAATTTACTAGAGTGAAAAAGTGGAGAAAGTGACATTGTTTTGCAAGAGCAAAATTTTGAATAACTCATTTCTAACAAGATCCTTAGTGAGGATGCATGTTTAGAAAAGCTTAAGTCCAAGGTGCTTCATTTTTTTTTGGAGGAGATCCGAAACAAAATAAAAAAAATTATATTGTTTCTTCTAGTGAAGTATGAGTAGCACCTATGAAATCATATTGGGCACAATTTTATTGTTGGTTTTATCAAACACTAAATGGAGATGAAGAAAGGAACAACAAGATTTTTTTCAAGTTTTGGAGGTGAAGAATAGTTTAGCTAGATCTCCCCAATTTCCATCTCCATTTCACATTACAGTGTTAAATAGAAACCTTTTGAAAAAGTGAGTTCTTTTTATAATTGTCATGGTTTAAGTCTCAACCTTTGACAAACTTTTCTCTTGTTAATGTGCTCTATATTTCTACCATAAACTTTGTGAGATTATATGGATGTTGACTCATGTTTAGGCAAGAACTATGGCTTTACTTTGATTTGTGCCAACTTAATGCTATAATTCAATTACACCTTATGTATAGAAATAGGCGATTTTAAAGCACACTTGTACATAAAATAAGTCACAATTTAAACTAGCTTAAAATTTATTTTAAACTATGTAATTTGGACTTGAAAAAGCTCTAAAAGTAGGTTACAACTTAGAGACAATAAATCTCATGTTCTATTATTTATTTCAATGATCTTAGGCTACCCGAATTGTTATGTGTCTTGTTTCTATCTCATGCTAAATATTGGTAGAGGCTCAAATGCCCATTATCGCTAGGTATGCTCTTAAGTCTTATTGAGAATACACATCTCAGGGTTTAGGGTCTCCTCTGGTTCTCATATCTCCTATCAAAGTTTGATAGATCTTTTGTCTTCAAGAGTCTCAAGAAATTTGCCCAAGCACACAACAAGAATAAGACCCTCCCTCAATTCAGCTGAAAGTGTAGGTAGTAGAGGTAGGCAGTAGATCTACTCCCTACATCTACTACCCGCCCTTATTACCAAAGCCTTGGTATGTTGAACAGGGCAAACAAACAAGCAGTACATTGAACACAGCAAAGGCTTGTTTCCAAATGAGATTATGTTGCTGGATCTGAAATCTCTATCTCAATTCTATTCAGATTCTCACTTGAATAGCAAGAATATCAAAGTGAGGAGGTACAACATCTTTCAGAAAATACCAGTCAATGGAAACTGCTTTCTAAAATCAATACTAGACTTGGAATGAAGCTTACAAGATTAGGGAATTCAAATACAATCTATTACAGCACAGCCCAACCCAGATACAGCGAAACAGAGAGAATGCCACACACACACACACAGGGCAAGAACAGGGAAGAGATGGTGTCACATGTGTAGCATTACTTGTTTGTTGTCCTGTTCTTAGTTTGTGCGGCAATGTTGTTTGTAAGGGAGCTTACACTGTCGTCTCTTCTCAGAAATCCAGTACTGGTTGAGAAAGGCAACTCAGGAGTGGCTAGGTGAGTCTGCCCTGAGAGAACCCCCTGAAGGATCCTGAATTCTTTGAACACATCCAGCAACTGGGTGTGAACATTTCTTTTCTCCTTCAGCCCAGGTAGGAGATGCTTCTGGTCATCAAAGTCACTAAACATTAGTGCACAAATGACAAATCATATGACATCCCTCCATCCCATCAGAAGGCCCCATGACTTTGTAAACAGGACAAACTTGGGTTTCAAGTCAACTTTGAGTGTATATCAGCTGCAGTGAAATATCTGCATGCACATAACTTTTAGTGTACTTCTAGGCAAGCTACTCTTACACTCAGTAGCAGTTCAGAAAATGTCCAGTCAGTAGAAAACAAATGCAAAATCTATGAAGGCAGAATTCTGATCCAGGAGTGCACAGCAGAACAAAAGTGTATTGCTGATGCTGTTCAGCAAAGCCAAACAATTAAACGTGGAGTTTCTTCACATCCAAGAATTCAACTTAACCAACACAGAGAAGAAGGGTTACTATAGAGTAAGTAATTATCAGCATGCTGTTTATTAGGCCATGCAGTGTTCCACCATCATATAGATTACACACGAAGCCATACACTGGAAGAGTGGGATAGCTTCACAGCCCCTTCTGAACTGTAAGCTTTCCTACAACCAGGACAGCGCCCATCATCAGATGCAATCCTATGATAGCAGAAAAGACACAGCTGAAATCCACAGTTGCAAGGGATATATGATGAGTCTGTCATATCTAGCTCTTCAGTGCAGATAGGACAGTAGGAAGGACTAGAAGGAGGGCCCCACACATTCCCATGTATAGAGCCCCACCCATGATTAGTCTGTCTGTTTTGCTGGCTAGGATGAGTGTGCTGTCTTGCCAGCCTTGGTAACACAGGTGGCCGTGAGATGTCATCTGGTCTCCAAGCCCTGCCACTGTTTCCTCTTCTGCCCCCAAATCCATTATTCTTATACCTGTACTCTGGTTTGAGCTGAGCACTCTGCAGATCCAGATGATGAACCCCATTTGGCTTCCTCTCATGTGAATCCTTCAATTCACTGCGCTGAATTCGATCTGAACTGGGTCCTTTATGATGACCCTCTACACCCTGTATGTGCAATGCATCAAAGGCTGCTTCCCAGTCGTCCTCTGCATCATGTGTATCTTCATTGTCATCAGACCCACTTCCTGTGTAGCTGCTACTTGTGCAACTGCCATTAGACCTTGATTTGCTCTCATCACAACACCATCCATCAACTGAACTTTGCTTCTGTTCATTTCCTCCATGCAATTCCCCACTTTCAAAGTACATGGGACAACTTTCACCATGTTCTGACCTGGAAACCTCTTTCTTTGTGTGCTTGCATTCACCATCAGAGTCATTGACCGCTGATTGGGATTTTGTTGGAGGTGAACTTGCAGGTATGTGATCATTGGTAGTCACACCTGATCCAAATGCCTGACTGTGACTCTGGCCTGATGTCCCAATGTTCTCCTGCCCTGCACAATCTACCTCACCTGGCTCATGGTGATGCTGTGGCTCTGCCCTCCCTTGCTTACCTACACATGGGCCCCATCAAACTGCTTAATGCACCCTATTAATGTAGTAGTGTTGGCAGGTAGATGTGTGCGGGCTAGACTGCTAATTGGAACTTAAGCTCAAAGACCCTGCCTACCTCTAAACAGCAATGATAAAGTGAGACCAAGTACTGTTCAGCTGCAGCATGAGGGTACCCTGAGCAGAATGAAGCCCAATGACCTTTTCAATTCCTACTCCCCTGTAATCTTAACACAAATGAAAGTTGTCAACCCAATGTGAACCCCCTTAGGTCTGCTGGAAAATGCAAGTAGGATTGTTGCCCTTCTAGATGTAGATATGCCAGCCCTTCTAGAGAAAACCCATGCTAGCTAGCCAGAGCACACATTGAGGTCAAATAACTCATATACCTATCGCTACAAGTAGCTCAGATGTGGGTATGGGTGGGTGGTGAGGGGGGGTGATGAGTGGTGCGAGCTGGGGATGTGGTGACCAACCTAACAAGAGGATTTTTCTGGCCAGAAGAATGTTATTCCCTAAGACTGTCAGCCCTCACAAACAAACGCTAGCCCAAATTAAGGTTGCAGTTGATTCCATATGTACACCACCATCAGTCATACCCCACAACCTCAGCATCATCTTCCAACCCAACTTTGCCCATAAAATCCAGAAAAAACTCTTCTAAACCTAAGACATGCAGAAATGTGTCCAGGAACAAAACAGAAGTGGCTGCTGCATTTCAAATGGCATAAGTACATTGAGCTCCATAACTGCAAGAAATGAGAACTGAATTGATCTGATCTCCACAGAACTCATCAGTTGCAATGCATGCAGGACAGATTGATTTTTCTATGACCTTTGGAATTCTGTAGATCTGGCTCCAATCAACATGTGAAGGATCATCATATGAGTGCACAGGAGGGACTCACCTTGAGAACGTTGAGAAAGCCACTGCTCTCGTCGAACATCCAGCTTGCACTGCTTCAACTTTGCAGTCCTGTTCACCTGTATCTCATAATCGGATATGGTAAGAACAGGTTTCTTCCATAGGAATGTGATTTACAATGGAGACAGTGACCTTCACACAGCAGACAAAGAAAGCCCTGGGACAGAACCACCTCCTCTAAGTTCTCTAACTGTCAGAGTGGTAATTATTCGATGTGGCAGGGAGCGAGGCATGGCCATGAAACCCTCCTTCCTTGGCAGCTTTTGAGTGTCTTCTTCCTAAAGGCTGAAAAAGAAGAAGAGAGATCTGCAGTCGACTTGCAACCCAGACTCCACAAGACTCAAGAGAAGATGAATGTATCGTCAGGATCCATCTCAAGAGCTAATGAAGAAGAGAAAACAGAGGAATCTAGAGAACAACAATGACAAGCTATCCCATGCCTGGCCCCGGGATCCACAACAAAAGTGGATCCAAACCCTCGATGCGAAACCCTCCCCCCTTCTTCCCCGCACACACGGCCCTCCCCCGCTTTCATGTCCATATCACATGGCCTGGCCAACAAACAAACAGGCCGGGAAAGAAACGGCATCCCTATCACCCTTAAAAGAGCAACGAGAACTCTCACCTTCTTCCGCCGGCAGACGTCTTTAGCGCTCATGAATTCCCCCATGAATTGAGAATGTTCGCGCTGCTGCTGCTCTCGGCTCCCAGAATGCAACCGAACCAAATCCTCCTCCAACTGCTGCTGCTGCTGCTGAAACCCGCTCTGGCTTCCACCACCTCGACGCCGGATAGCATGCGCATCCACGGTAGAGACAGTGTTGGAAGCAGCCATGTTAACACATTCCACCACCATACCCTTCCCTCTGTCTGTCTATCTTTGTCTCTGTATATCTCTGTCTCTCTCCTCTGTGTCTCTCTTCCTCCTCCCTCTTCTCTTTGTGCCACGCGAGCGTCTTCAAGTACCAAATCCGATTCCCAAAAAACTCGCAAAACATGCACACACAGAAGAGCCTTGTTGTGCAACACTACACTTTCTAACACGGCAAAACTTGTGATCTACAAAAGCGATGGAGGATAGAAGTGATCCTCACCGGAAAAACACAAACAAACCAACGAACGAACGCAAAATACAAAGCGCAGAAAGCGCGCACGCGCAAGCTCCCTCGCCCAATCCGAACCTTCCCTTTGCGTGCACAACAGCCACGAACCTCGTTCCGATCCTACTTCCAAACCTAGAAAACTAGCCTGGTCCATGACTTGGTATTTTCCGAACCTACCTGTTGGCGCTGCAGCAAGTTCGAAGGTACCTATGTTTTCTAGGTTTGGTTTGGGCTCTGACCAGGTTTGTTGGCCAGCTGGGTAGGTTATTATATTTATAATTTTTTTAATCTAAAAAATGTAGACCCGCCGGTTATTACTCATGGCTTACTTACTTGCCCGTGGGGTATCTATCTATCTATCTACTACTTATCTACTTATTTATCTACCTACCTATGTAAGATAGGGATGATGAAAAGTCTGCATAAGGCCTACCTAGTTTAGGGCCTACCTATTAAAAAATTAGGGCCTACCTTATATAAGGCCTATGTATTCCTTAGGAGACACCTAGGAATTATTTAGGACCTTACATAAGGTTTTTTTTGTAATAGGGTCATAAAAAGTATTTTCTAGGTTAAAGGATACCTAGGGGTTATTTAAGAGGGCTTTGACCTAAGTAACAATTTGAGAAAGTACTTAAGGACTACTACATAAAGATCGACTAAGAGCCTACCTAGATTATGAGCTATCTAAATAAGGGTTATAAAAGGGTCTACATAGATGGGTTACATAGGGTGGGGGGGGGGGGGGGGGGGGGGG
>Ga0116229_10012764_pt1 | contig 12015 bp, 7 predicted proteins | sample S1TSphgellanicum_3_FD_87313 | JGI IMG/M metagenome (GOLD analysis project Ga0116229, IMG submission 87313) | Host-associated microbial communities from peat moss isolated from Minnesota, USA - S1T2_Fc - Sphagnum magellanicum MG | ecosystem: Host-associated > Plants > Peat moss > Unclassified... | reverse complement strand
ACATCGTACCTCACCTCCAAGCAATGAGAAAGAAACAAGGGACCCTTATAACTTCTTTCTCATTGCTTGTACTAACTTTTCGTGATGATTAAACCTTGAGACCCTGACCTTAAGACTCAACTTTTTTTTCTTTCTTTAAAAATCAGTTTTCACATCCAATTCTTACGCATGTGAGAACTATGCGTGAGAACTGGTAGTTCGGTTTTCAGTCAAGGCATCATTTGTAATGATACCCTAAGGGGATCAAATTGGGATGCCCAAGTGATATTTGGGTGATGCTCAGGGATATTTTTGATAATCACCCAACACTAGTATATATTGGCTCCAATTCAATGGGCAACAAGGCTAGTTGACAAAGGATATTAAACACTAAGAGACAATAACCCAACCCCCCCCCCCACACTATTTGGGCTTATTTATCACATGGTTCTATTTGTTTTGTGCAGTTTGTCTCCCAACCAATGGTGACCAGTTTTTTTTTTTTTGAATATCCAACAGGCCAATTATTTATAAAATTTAATTTTTGACTTACACACATGGTATTGAAAAAAAAAACCAAATTTTTGAAACCCATTGAGTATTAATATTGTGGCCAAGTCAATCAATCTGGTTATCAATATTACTTAATTTTGTGGGAGCAAGAATCGCCTGGTATGTATAAGGGTTGATTCTTGCAATAACCAGTTTGAGAATTGGCCAATATTGGAATTGGCCAATATCTGGGTAGGTTATTAAGCTGGAAACTTTACATCATTTTTATTTGTTTCATTTGATGTGCAAAGTGAACTAGGATACTTTACATAGAAAGAAAAATGTGAAGACTCAAAACAAACTATAGCACACTGAGTCAAAGCAACAAATAAACTTTTTTATTCCTACACCACAATTTTGGATTAACATGATAGATTAGATTATCATATTGTTTACCCCAAATTGTGAACTTCCTTTAAGCTAGGATGTCGCCTTGATAATTTGCCATGTACAAATTCGTCACATTTAGCTCAAGATTTTATGAAATGCTCCAGTTCCTCTCTATACATATAACTCAAATTTCTCTCTCTAAACATAACTCATTAGTTGCTAATGTTCCATCTAATAGCCAAATTTTTTATTTTTCTCAATTCTAAGATATCACATACATCACCTTAATATTTGCCATGTATAAATTTCTCACTTCAAATCAAGATAATGTCAAAATAGTTCTAGTTCCTTTCTCTAAACATAACTTGCCAATTGCAAATGCTACTTCAATGAAATATAATTTTCACTTTTCTCAACCCTAAGATATTGAATACATCACCTTCATATTTGCCATGTAAAAATTGCTTATTGAAAAATTCAAGATTATGTTAGTTCTAATTCCTCGAAGGTGAAGTCACAATCAAATGAGTCAAAAAACACATCGGGAAATCGCCAAAACTCAATAAAAATTATAATCTTGTTAGATATATTTTTGTGGTGCCAATCTAATGTCATGTTAATCATGGAATGTTGTGCTAAATGACTAATATGAATGTTGAAAAATTCAAAAAAATTATTTTGGGTTTTGGTTTTAGTAAAGGACATTTGAACTTGAATAACAATTGCATCAAAAGCAATTAATTTTGTAAATTACTAAGGTAAAGGCTTTCTTTATAAAGGAATTTTGATGAGAAAAAATTGAAATGATGTTAATTGATTATCCACACTCAATAAGCACTCACAATTTGAAAGTTATGAAATTTTTTAATTTTTAAAAATTAAAAATCTATTGAACAAAATTTTAAAATTTCAAAAGTCCTTTACCACATGTAAATGGGTTGTAATGTACATGGCATCTAAAACAAAGTTGTATTTATGAAACAATAAACTAAAGAATTAAAGAATTAACATATTTTCATATAATTTGAAATTTAAATAGTTTTTCAAAACAAAACGCATAATTTGGTAAAATTTGTACATTTTTTTAAAATTCTTAGTTATTCATGAAAACTTAATACAAAAAATGTGATGTATTGAAAAATTATATGTATTTTTAATAACATATTGCAAAAGATTTCATCCCAAAAGTCTTTTCTATGAAAAAGTGAAAATGACCACAAAAGGGAATGTAGTCCTTGGTCCTTTGTCACCATTGGCTCATTTGATTGTGATTGAACCCTCTTTCTAAACATAAGTTTTTTCCATTTTTTCTTAGTTTGTTTCCATCTCAGAGAAACTTGTTGTCCCATTCCAAACCTAAAAACCTAGCAACTCTAAAGCTCTAAAATCCAACTTCTATCATCATATCCTATGTCAATCATTATCTATTGGAGCTAGGAGTGAGGAATGCTTGTGGTGACATGTAGTTAATTATGCCACTTGCAAAATACACATGTTTCCTTGTAAATAGGAGTAGAAGCTGCTAGCATTGGTCTACGGAATGACCTCACATTGTAATCACAAGAGGTAAATGATCCAAAATGAATGATGTACTTAAAATTCTTGCACAATGTTGGTTGTATCATTTTGGATTGTTTTCGCAATACTGAAGTTCATGAACTTAAGTTCACCTTTGATTAACAAGAAGTTGGCAAGCTTTAAATCTGAATACACAATCCATTTTTCATGGATGGTCTCTAAAGGCTACAATACATGTAATAACAAACCACATAAATGCTTGAAATCCTATTATGAGAAGCAAACATTTACTATGTACAACAATAACAATGTCACAAAGTAAGTTCATATAAAAAATTACAAAGATTAAATTGCAAGCGTAAATATTCATATACCATTTAGTACAATCGACGATAAATTAAACTCCAATTAGATTTTCTACATCTAGTTTCATTTTCTAGTGCCTTATTGCTTGCATTACAAAAAACATGTTTGCCAAGTGAATTTCCCCATACTCCAACACTATAAAGATGAAGGCATCTTCTTTGATGCACCTTCCCTAGTAATTCCTTCTATTAAGACCTTGTTCGTAACTTGTAACCTACATATGTTGGGATCCTAGATTTCTTGACACATGATCAAAACAAAAAGCTAATTAAGATGAGAATTCTTGAAATGCCAGAGATGTTCTATTTGTAAACAAGGAACTAATTATATTTCAAATAGTATTATAAAGCAAAATGTAAAGCCCACCTCAAAATCAATAAGTTGTATGATGTGCAATTGGCCTATAAACACCAGAGGTACTTATTGTCTTCACAAAATCCCCAAACGGAAGTGAAATCTCTACATTTCAATGAGGTACACTTTGGAGCATAGATTGTGTAATCAGAGGTAATGCCTTTGAATGCCTCATTTTTGCCCACCTTTGCTAATTTTCCCAATCTTGTCATACCTCCTATTAGTGACCCACACAATGTTTGTTATTTATGTCCATAATTTTTGCTATACAATTGTGGGATGGACATGGCTTCCTTTAAACTTTTCACAACTTTCCACTTTCTCTTTAATGGTTATATAATTTGAGTTTAAACAAAATCCATATATAATCAACTGGGATTTCAGTATTGGTTCAAGATTCTTACCTCAAATTTATGTTGAATATGAGGATTAATTAGTTTAAGGCCTTTATGATTGCAACCCCAATTTGTTATAGGTACAAGCCTTTGTTGAAAATCAACACTTTGCATAGTTATTGCAATAATTTTTAAGCTTCAAGTTTGTCCATTCAAAATGCTCCCTGCACAAAACACACAAACTTGTAGAAGATTTAATAATGCCAAGATTCACAACTACCGAAGTGGGTAACAATGAACTAAAAATCAAAAAGGTAAATGATATGAGAAAAATCAATGCACAAACTGGTTGTTCCCAACTTTTTTAGTTCTGTAGGCAACAATGCATGAATTTGATGAATCACTTGCACTCAATAAAAAGTCTAGATTGTGAAATTGGATTTTATAAACCCCAATATACATCTTAAATAATTCTATAATAAATTTTTTTAAACTAAGAGGTTCCAAGAATTTCAAAACCAAAATGCTCTAGTAATTTGAACATAGAACCAACAACATATCAAGTTTCAAAACACAATGTAGGGTAGATTACATCAAAAAAAGTTTGGTCCTTGCAATTGAAGAAGGAAAAAACAGTAATTACAACTGACATTGTTGGAATCCTACTCATGGCAAAGTTGCCTCCCTTCATAATCTAAAATAAAATGTTCATGAACAATATTATTTTTCATTCTAGCTTGTCACCATTACAATAACCAACTACATCCAAAATGATGTTATTATCATCAATGATATTGGCCTTGTCTACTAAAAGATCATCCAAGGACTTCCTTTTGCACATGCAATTTGCCTTTGCATCAAAAGACCAATTCTTCATGATAATGACAAGCGTATCTAGATTCTCCATTCCTAGTTTACAATGACATAGACTTGTCAAAACTCCAACAATATTGAATATTCTTAGGAATCCCAAAAATCTGCCTTACAACAAAGGATATGTTGGGAAACTGCCATTCATGGGACTTCCAACAAGTTAAGGGCAATAAGTAATGTTCAAGTTTCACATGCAAGTGGTGGAATAAAGATAGTTCATTCTTTAATAACCTTTGCAAAGTGGCTTTGTTTGAAGTCATTGGGCCAAAAATGGAATCTTCATTGGCAACCACCAATGCATCAATAAGGTTGATAGAACTTGGATTTTGGAGGTGAAAGGTTACCACCACTAGTGGCATCAAAGACTTAATTTCATACTCTGCCACCATCTCCGTAACTTTTCCCCATTGCACAAAAGTTTTAACCACATCCAAGAATTTGAAACACAAGTCCAACATCAATGCAAGCATGTTATGTGCCTTGTTAGGAGTGCAAGTAGTGGCAAATGGCCAAAAAAGGACTAGGATTGCCATCATTTTTGCCATCATATGCAATTGTAGTGCTTGAAACTCATATTCAAAGCCCCCCCTAATAAAATTGCTAGAGGTGGTTTCAAATTGTTGAATCTCCATTTGCATACTCACACTAATTGAAAATGTAGCATGTAAAGTGTTAAAGATTAACCAATAGCCACATGTTTGGTTCAAAATACATTTCTTCACAATAGGAAGCATAATTTTAGTGAGTGTTTTACAAACTGCCCACATATAGGCATCTGGTACACATCCCTGTAACTCCAAAGTTTCATGCCTACCATAGCATAGATTTATGGCATCCCCATACTCCAAGGTCTCTTGGAACAAAATAACCTTGTTGGCGAACTTAGTCTTCACCAGGGTTTTCAATTTTTTATGGCGGAGGCCTGCATCAAAGCATGCCCTCTTCCATTCACTCTAACCTTTGCTAGACTTCTTCGTCCACGTTATTGTTTTTTGCAAGGCTTATTGTGTGGTTTTCAAGTTGACCTCCTGAAAGCCAACACATATTGTTGCATCATTGCAAGTATATTGACATGTTTTGCTAAAAGCATAGCCAAAACAAAAACCTTGCCAAAGACCTACAAGTTTCAAAGGAGCTACAAGTTTCAAAGGAACACAACTAACCACATAACTTAAAGCTCTTGCAATGGTGGATAGATTGCCCCTTTTGTCTTTCACATATGCAATTAATTTGTCCAATAAATTGTAAGACGACAATAGCTCCTTCACTTGTGTAACCATTACAACTCCATATGTATCAATAGTTTCAAAAAGGCCCATTATCACATAGCAAGGCACCCGAAGTGAGTTTATGAAATTAATTACAAGAGCAAATGTGTCTTGTCCAGATCTGGACATCCACAAATCAAAAGAAGTTGTTGTGATACAAGATTATAAAATTGGCATCACAAATTTTTCCATGGTTTTGGCAACCAATTTTGGAATGAAATGTTGAACCACTTGCTTTCGATTTGGAAACATAATTCAAGGATTTTGATGCAAGACCATGTGCCTTAGCCATTGATTTTCAACAACAAAAATAGGCATGTAGCCTTTGGCAACAAACAAAAGCAAGTCTTCCATGAAATTCTTTTGCCCCAAATCCTTCACATTCTCCCACCTTGCCCATGCAACTCCATGCTCAAATGTCACATGTTTCTTCATTGATGTAATCCCATGTTGTTGGCTCTAGGTGATTAGCCCCTTCCTTTTATTTGTATTGTTGTCATAACTATATGCTTAGGAAGTATAGTGGCATATAGTGCAATGCATGGTTTGAAAGAAAGTAGGATTACGTTTATTATCATCATTGACCACAAAAAAATGCCAAGGGAGAAAGGTCCTACTGTGAAGGATCCCAACCTTCTTATTCATGTTCAATTGAGCCTTCAATAATTCCCATCTAGCTTTTGCTTCTAGATTTGAAGTGCTTGGGGTTGCAATACTTTCAAAAGGGGTTGGTGCACTAGGTCTAGAGATTGAACCAACCACTAACCTTGAAACTTCATTTGAACCCAATGCCATTTCATTAACACCATCATCATCAAAATCATTGCCATTAGATCCACATTTACATTCAAAACCTCAATGTTTACCATTTTTTATTTGAGTTTGGATTACAGACAGATGAAAAATTGTTACATACAGAATGCAACTCAATGAATTTACAAATTAAGGTTGTGAAACACAATAGCTTTTCAACATAAACCAACAATAGGGTTTTAAAAACACAATGAGCTCCTAAAACTTTAAACTTAGCTTGGATAGATTGTTTCAAGATTAATATGCAAGATGCAACTTGAAGAACCCCAGAATTGAAGGTTGTGAAAACAATTCAATGGCAAATAAAAGCTTTGAAACATAAAAACTTCGACAACAAAAACCAACAACAAGGTTTAAGAAACACAAGGAACTCTTGAAACCTTAAACCCAACTTGGACATCTTGCTTCAAGATTCACATGCAAAATGCAACTTGAAGAACCCTAGAATTGAAGGTTGTGAAAACAATTCAATGGCAAATAAAAGCTTTGAAACATAAAAACTTCAACAAAAACTAGCAATAGGGTTTAAAAAACATAAGGAGTTCTTAAAACCCTAAACCCAACCTAGACAAATTGCTTCAAGATCTATATGCAAAATGCAACTTAAAAAGAAAACCCAGAACTTTGGGTTGTGAAAGGAATTCAATGGTAGATAGAGGCTTTGAAACATAATATTTTCAACAAAAACTAACAACAAGGTTTAAGAAACACATGGAGCTCCTAAAACCCTAAACCCAACTTAGATACACTACTTCAAAATCCATATGTAAAATGCGAAAATCTAGAACTCAAGGTATTGTGAAAGCAATTTAGTGACAAACATGGGCTTTGAAACATAAGAACAAGGACCTATTAGGGAGCATGGAACAAGAAACCTTAAATCTCAAGTGCATTAGGGTTGTGAAAGACTATTTGAAGCAGCAAGCAACCATGAAATGCAAAGGCAGAAATGAAAAAGAGTGCACACACATTTACAATATAAAAAAAAACATTTCTTGCAAAGCTTGATGAATTAATTGTTGAGAACAGTTGAATTTGTTCCAAGTTCCAACACAAATCCCACCTTTGCATGCTCCTCAATCTTGAATTCTAGATTTGTACTCATAACATTGAAAGTAAATCCTAATGCTTCAAACTCACAACATTGAAGAAAAATAACATTGTTGAAGATGGCAACCATTCATTCATAAATCATTGTGCTACAAGATGTGAATGCTACAAAATGTCATTGTTGAAAGACAAAGTTGTTGAGCAAACAAGCTTGTGAATGATAGTTTTGCCATTTTAGGTTTAGGGTTTAAACCAAAAAGACAAAACCTAAATGGACGAAACTTTCTAGATGAACATATATACATGGATGAAAATTGGATGAATAACTGACCCATGTGTTTTTCACTTAAACCCATAAAGGTATAAGTTAGGTGTTACTTTTTTCAAAGTAATACCTTATCAACAAGGTATTAATGGGTATTGAAAAGTTCATATTGAGTTGGGTAGGTTCCTACCTAGGTATTTTTAAATCTTAGACTTGGCAGGTTATTTGGTACACAAATTCGTACCTAGGTTGATAACCGAGTCAAAAAGCAATAATGGCCAACACCAATCCCAACCCACTTTATTAAAAAAATTAAAATTGTTATGATAAAATATTTATTTATTTTCTTAATTTGTTTTATTACTTGAATTTGAACCAAGGACTCTAAGAAAACCATTAATTGTAATGGTAACTTACTTTGAAAAGGAGCTCCTACTACAACTTTTTCTTTATTTACTTCTTTCTTTTTGAAAACATAAATCAAAGCTTATGCATTGATAGGACAACAATGTGAAAATTTATATCTTAGATTCATAACTCTAAATATACATGTAAGAAATACCCATACCAAAGTTTGATATGTTTCAATATGCAAGTTTTTTTTTTTAATTTATTTTTTAAAAAGTATAACTTAAACCTTAAACTTTGTTTAACATTTTATTAATTAAATGGGGTACCTCCCAAGTTTTTACAATTAACCAATTTGATTGACCCATCATCATAAACAGAAAATAAAAACAAAACTATAATTTTAGAAGCTTTTCAAAATATATTTTTCTATGGGGAAATGTAGACCCATCCCTTTGGGCCAAGTATATAGGCGAGAAGGTGAAAACTTTGGGCAAATCATTTGAAATAAAATTTAGAATGGTTAACATGTGATAAAAGTACACGTGTTAGGAGTGTTAAGTATGTGGTAAATAAATTCAAATGGAAGCCCCCTTCCCTTGGAGGTTCAATATGACTTTCACATCATTTAACAAGATTAAATTATTAAAAAAATTAGCAGAGCACCCAAAGATGAACTGCAAATTATTTTTAGATTCCATCATCGATTAAATGTTGACCATGACATCATTGTTTTTCAATACATTTAATGTTCACTTGTAGGCATGTTTGATTCTTGCATTTTGACATTGGATTTGACATTCATAAATTGTTTAAAAAATTTCAAAATGATTTTTAAAAAAAAAATTTTAAATAAATGAATATGTACCCTTTTTTTACCCCAAAAGGTGTATATGACACTATTACAAAATGTGGGTATAGTTTATTAGTCCTTGTTCATTAGACCAGTGAATTCACTCAAAATCCAATGAAATCACTTAGTGTACATGGACACCTTTTGTTGTGGTGTGATAAAAAAATACAAATATCTTACCCATCTACAAAATTGCTAATTTGTGTATGCCCAAAATTTAATCTAATGAAAATTCAAAATTGTTAATATACCCTTGTGCAATGGGTATATATATATATATATATATATATATATATGGCCTTATTCAAAGGTATGTAAATCACAAGCAGGTTTAGAACCAAAACTATGTATGTTTATTATATAGCTGTGAAAATCTATGTTTTCGTTTGTATAAATATTTTTTCACCTTTTTATTGTTTATGTATAACTAGTATGTCACACCATTTTATCACCATGGACTTCTCATAAATTATACTGAAACTTTTTTAAATTAAAATTTTAATTTCTTTCACAATTTAATTTCATGAAACTTTATATTCATACAATAATTTATTTCTATCAAGTGAAGGTGTTTCCAAAGGTCACAAACACTCACTTATATACCAACAAAAAAAAAACTAAACAAATTTTTTTCTAAAATTTACACATCCCCATGGTTCCCTATGTGATTTCACATGCATAATAAAGTGACAAAAACTTTTCACATGAATTATCATATGAAAATCAAGCACATTGATTCAAACTATGACCAAATCATAATGAAACTATGAAATCCAATTAACAAATAAATCGTCAAACTTAATCATTAAATAATTACATAGGTAATAGTCTAATTACATCAAGTTATAAGTACATCAAAATTCAATATCTCCTCTACCTTTAAGTCTAAAAATTAAAGAATTGCCTCCAAGAAAACCCTCTTGTGGAAGGCTTTCCAACAATACAAATACCAAAAGATTACCCCAATTTCCCTTAAAAAAATTGTTTTGATTTGTTGAATTTTATTTGTAAAATTTATTCAATATTCAATATATTGTCTACCATATGTCCAAGCATTACAAAATCACCTCAATGCACCCCTTATTCATTAAGGGATTTTCAGCAACACCAAGGGCATGGTGGGGGGTACCATGGTTTGGGAGATCTCAACATCACAAACAAAATAAACAAACTACCCTTCTTAGAGATAGATTGATGTGAACCTTACATCTTCTAAACTTAAAAAAAAATTCTGACCTTCCAACTTAAAAAATTCCTTGTGTTGGGAAAGAAGACTTGTTAATACCATATCCCACACCCTAATTCCAAATTCCATTCTTAAGACTTTACTCACATTTCTCACTTCCATATAAAACAACAAACAAATATGGACGAGGTCGGTTGATTGGGCACCTTTATGTAAAGAAGAAAGAAGAAATTCTATGGGATCCAAAATTTCTCTTGGGCAGCCTATTGATACAAGAAATGTCAATGAGAAAAAGAACTTGTCCAACAAATTACAAATTCAAAGAAATGCAAAGTACTAGTCCATCAAGGAAACTTAGGACAATATTTTAAACCATCTCCACAGTCCATTCCTATTCATTTAGGTGAACTTTTCTTAAAGGAGGAAAGAAGGGGATTCATTTAACCTCTGTAAGAACAGTTTCATTAGATAAGTACACTTTGCACACAACAATGCTTTAGTGAAAACTAACCATGTTCTTACAACTAGGTGTAAACATGCAAACATAGACTTGCTCCCAAATTGATTACAACCCGATTCCCCATCTAGTTCTTACAAGAAGTTGGTTGCAATTTTTGTTCTAGTAGAACTTTAAACCTTTGAAAGCTCTTGAGAAGAACCTTCGACCTCTTGTAGGAGAGATCATTGGTTAGGATTAGTTCTTTTCTTCACCCCCAAGTTACATTCTCAATAACATATGAATTCTTCACAAGACCTTGGAGTGAGCAAGATAGTCTGAACATGATATGGTCTTTTCCAAATTAGACTTCTCTAAATTGTATGATTGGGTCTTGTTGCCCTTTTTTTTTGATTACCTTATTCACCTAGGTTTCCTTGAAGAAATCTTTGCCATGGTCGACTTAGTGTTCATGGATGCTCAAGAAGTTGCTAAAAATTGAAACTTGCAAAAATAAATAAATAAATAAATAAAATGCAAAAAATTGGTCCAATGATCTATTTGTGAAAGACTCAAACTACTAGCAGAGTTACAGTTTATCTAGATATATGGAGTTTGTTTTGCATTTTTGAAATTTGAGAACTTAGAAACGGCAGCAATTAGAGGGTTATTGTAGAATTATATTTGGAGTAGTACAAAACAAGTATCTCATACAAGGGTTTTGTGGTCATATTATTGTGTCAAAAAGTGTGTTAGACATCTTGAGCTAATTGATCTTGGAATTTGCTCATTTTGAGTGGGTCCTCTATGTCTTAAGGGTTTCGTAAAGGACTGAGTTGTTGTCAACCAAACAATTATGATGGAGTTGGCATCAAAATTTATCTTGGGCAATGATGGTCCATGGACATAGTTGCAAATCTAGCTGGAGAATTAGGATTGAATCAACACTTCATGGAAACAATTATGTAAGATAACTTGGCAATCTCCACCACCTAAGAATTGGGAAACTCTTGCAAGGAGAATTGTTTGTCAATTCATTCTGAGCAAATTCATTAGACTCTGCACTCCAACACAACCCTGGGCTTTCTGGACTCTTTCAACCAAATGGAATGAATAATAGTTCTTAGACTTTCATTCCTTGGGATGTAGCACAACAACGATTCAGGATTCTTCAAACATAAAACCCCATATGGGACAACCTTCTTGCTACCATTATAGCTAATTGATTGCACCAGTTCGGACAACATATGTGGACTTGATGGGTTGGTTTCTTTGATGTTGAAGACTCCCTAATACCTATTACCTTTAGAGTCTTTTTCCAGGCTTGTGATGAGATTTCACCTCCTCTCGACACGACCCATTGGCGACTCACATTGTTTCATCCAACTCAAAGGGCTTTGTTGTGGGGCCCTAAATTTGTCACCTTCAAGCTTTGGAATGCCAAAGAGCCCATAAATGTGATAGAAACATTTTAGATATGGTGAAAGTT
>Ga0116229_10012763_pt1 | contig 12016 bp, 8 predicted proteins | sample S1TSphgellanicum_3_FD_87313 | JGI IMG/M metagenome (GOLD analysis project Ga0116229, IMG submission 87313) | Host-associated microbial communities from peat moss isolated from Minnesota, USA - S1T2_Fc - Sphagnum magellanicum MG | ecosystem: Host-associated > Plants > Peat moss > Unclassified... | reverse complement strand
TTCACTTTAGCACATTTTTGTGCACTCTGTCTTGCTACAACAACTTGCATTACTTGTGGTCTTCCTTCATTCATTAATGATACACATGTTGCTAATCTTGTTTCAGATGTGGTACCCACCTTTTTATGATTACAAGTTGAATTTGCAACATTAAGATTTTCCATTCAACAAGTGAAATGTGTAGTTTGGTTTCCACATGGATTAAACCTATCCATATCACTGCCTTTAGGTTTTCTTACACCCGATGTGCAGTTTTTCACATTCTAAGTGACGCACCCCCAAACTCCTTGGTGGATTCAACTGCGAGTCTAAATGTGAAAATAACAGAAGGATAAGGAGTTGAGGCACATTCCTTGGCTCACAACACTTTGGGGGTAGAGGGGTGTGCTGGAGTTTTGAGATGGGGATTAGGAAGAGTGACAAGCAATTCAATTACCCACATGGACTTGCACAAACCAAACAAGTTGGTTAGTGCATAGTTGGAACACTTTTGGTGCACAGACGAGCCATAGGCAAACACGGATTCATAAAATTCACCACGGCCTGGACTTGTGGGAAGCCACCACCTTCCTCTTTATAGTATACTTTGTGCCTTGTCACGGGACTAGCACCCAAATGTCATTTTGTTAAGAGTCCTGAAATTCCCGAAATTGGGACTTTTGCAAATTTAGAAGCTCATAACTTTGTGTGTAGACCTCCGATTGAGATGAAGTCTAAAGCAAAGTTATAGCCCTTGTCAAGGCTTTTCAAAGATATATGGCACGCCACCTGCACGCAATGAAATCAGGGCGATTCTTGACTTTTAATGGTCAAGAGTCAAATTGACAATTTGACTCCCAACCCTTCTTTTGGCCATAACTCGTGTTTTAATTACCCAAATGGGTCATGCAAACCCATTTTAGACATCTACGTTCCAGGAGCTTTTTAGTGGTATGAAGAACTTCTTAATCCAATGAGTTTTGACCCTTTCAATCTCCCTTTGAAGATTATAGAGTCCATTGGGACTCCAACTCCCGAAATGAGAGCTCATTTGGGAGTGTGGAGGTTCATTCCTTCACATTCTCTTGCACTCCCGGAGGCATGAAATGTGATTCCCGGGCTCGCTCTTGGCCCGCACCTTTACAAGCCTTTACTTTAGTTGCGAGCCCAAGGTTGGGGTTGCAACACTAGATGCACTAGGAGTTTCTATGCCATTTATGGAGTCCTTTGTCGTAGAGGCATTTTAGTACCATTTTCAACATCATAGTTAACCTCCTTATGTTTGCAAATCCATATGCAACCTTTGGGATACTTTTGCTTTGCTATGCCTAATGCCCATATTATTTATTGCATATTGTATTTTCATTTCCAAGTACTAGCTTGCAGCATTATGTCGAATTTGATTCACGTACCATGGTTACATTGGAAAAATTATTGGGCATGGGATCTTTCAACATTACAGTGGGTCATTTAGCTTATCATTGGGTCACTTTACCTACTTTTTCAAGGGGGTTTGGCCTCCCTTTAGTGGTTCGATTTATTGCTTTTGCATTCTTGGGATGTTGGGTTTTAGTTACTTTTACATTTATCATTTGTTTTTAATGGGATGATCACCCCATTCTTTTTTATGTGGTAATAGATGTTGAAATCGACATTTTTCTCTTCTAGTGTGCATTTTGAGCTTTATTTACCCCATGACCGTCCTTAGCTCCCCCCTTTGAAACTCTTGTGGTACAGTTGTATTTTCATTTATAAGCTTTTTTGATGGATCATCTACATGAGCAAAAATTTGCCACGTTTTAGTAGGTGTTCCCTTAAACACCATACAAACATGTTTCCAATCTTATGTAGATCCAACCATAGGTGCTTGGTTATTAGTTCGCCCTACTTTATTTGCATTTTGTTTGTCCTTGGTTCATTTCTTCACAACATTATGTATCCACCTTGGTTTGCCACATCCAACAATTGCACATCTTTCATGTTATTAATGTGAACATACCATTGATGATTTAATTATCTATTTGTTTCAATGCCCATGTGAAATTGAACACACAATAACCCACGATACTCTTCAAAATATCGTCACAACTATTGTTGTGGAAAATGGAACACAAGTATAGAGAAAGGTTTCCCACCTTTGCCCCCACCACACTTAAGGACAAGTTGATATTTGTATCATTAGAGACAACTTTCAAACCTTAGTGGACGTTGTCATATTTGATTCGATTTGCACGAATATGGAATTGCATGCATTATCCATGACAACGCATGCAATGATAATTGCTGCTTAAGAGAGCACACATTCATATGTGGAGAGCACATCAAGAGATGCCTTCATTCCCTTTGCCATAAAGACTTATGATTGTTTTCATTCTTGTTTCAATTCCTTTTTACTAATGCTCAAGCCACTATAGCTCGTCGTTAGCGATCCTCTTTAATTCATGTGATGTTTATTTCTTATTATCAGTAACATGTCCATAACCCTCTAGCATGGGCAAGCCATTGCCATTTTACACACTTGAAAGGCATTCCTCATATCTTCCAAACATTGCAACTAGTGCACCTTTGTCACTAGTCAATTTATGATAGATGACGTGTTTTTAGTTTACGATCTTTTATTTTATTTGTATATTATTGGTGTCTTGATAGTTATGTTCCTTGTTGACTTGTGTTTTCGTGCTCTTATTTACCTTATACTTCTTGTGGACGGGCTCCCATCCCTACTTTTTTATATACAGGTTTTTCTTCATCAATTTGCTTCAGGTAGCCCAGAGTCTAGGCTACCTAGACAGTTCCTAGGCTACCTTAGAATTCAGCTCCATGGAAGGCGACGTACAGGGCATGGCTCTTTTTGTACTCCGGAACCCAGGAGCTTGCCCGGGCCCAAGACAGCGCAACCCGGGGACGCAGGATTTTGAATAAAAGAAAAGAAAAGAACTCCGAGCGAACCCGCCGTTAGTGGAATTGTACGCTCGGTAAAAACGAACCTAGAGTGGATTAAAACCGAGCCTACCACTGGCATAAATAAAACGTAAATAGGAACTCATTAACGTTTTTACAGACTTTTTATCAGGACGCCTGGAGCTTGCCCGGGCCCAGACACGGCGCAACCCGGAAACGCGAAGGCCCGGGTAGCCCCAGAAGGCGCAGGCCGGCGGTGGTGCGCACAGTGGAACTGGAACCGTGTTTTAGGGTTTCAGGAAGTGAGTTGCACGCGATGCGCTTCTTCGCAACACGCAAATGCAGATGCGCAAAATGCTCTTGCATTGTCTGTCTGGGTCCGTCAGTACCTTGCTCCTTACGAACATCAGCGCATGATGCAGAACTTTCTGTAGTTATAGATCCATATCTGTAAGTTTTTTTTTTTTTTTCTGTAGGTGATGGGGCCTCTTGTTTGGTGTAAGGACTAGTCAACGGGAGTCACAGGGCGGGCGGAGAAGTGAAGAGGGGAGGTGCGAGAGATATGCCTGAGGAGAAGGAGAAGAAGATGGTAGGGGAGCGGAGGAGAGCTCAACGGATCAAGCGTGTTTTGGCCGACACCACGCCGCATCACTTGGAGCAGCTAACGAAGCAGGCGCGAGCCCTCACTGGGGACGATGAAGGGGCCGAGGTTCAGGGATCGTCTATGGAGGCAATCCGTGCTAGATTGGGGAACCTGCAGCAGAGGCATTCCAGTTTACGGGACAAGCTCACCAAGGCGAATCCACCTCACAAAGACTTTAACGCGAAGATGGAGGTCTGTTTGTGTATTATTGTATGCATGCATCAAAGTGTTGTTGCTCCCAAACCAAAATTGTTGTGGCAATCTCGTAGATGCACATGTGCATGAAAGTTCAAACCCTAGTGCTCCAGCAGCCTCACCTGAAACTCAAGAAGAAGTTAAACCCTTCCGAAGTTTTTCGAGATTTGTGGCAAGATTCTGGTTGCTTAACATCCAAGCTCAATCTTGTGGCATATGTGAAGAGGCTGTCTGGAATTTTCACAAACAATTTTGGTTGAGTTATGGCAGCATGAGCAGCAGGATCAGTGAATTAATTACCTACATGATCTTGGTTGATTTGCTTCTTGAATCTTGAGTATATGGTGTTCTCTGCCATATCAGCGGCCTTGCAACTCTTTATTCTCTCCAATTATCCACCTGTAGTTGAAAGAATTTGTGAAGCTTTTGAGCCATACAGGTAACAAGATGTTGGGTAATGCTGAAAATTTAATTAGCTACTGCATCTGATCTTGGAAATTTGTGCAGTTGGAATTCAAAGAAGGAGAGACAGAGAGCATTCTTTTGGAGGGAGATTCATGGAATGATGATGTCATCACAGAGCTCCAGGGAAGAATCTGTGAGAGTGGGTCCAACAGCAGAGGGGAGGAGGATCAACAAGTTGATGTGAAGCCTGAATTGTATGAGAAACCAATAGGTATGATATTGTTGCATCCACTTTGCCAGGATTCACTTTTCATGAGTGGCAAGCTTCATGCATGACGATACCTTCAGTTTATGTTCTCTATGATTTTATGTTGGCAATTTGCATTTTGTGAGCAAAGTGCAACTGAGCCCGGAATGCAGTGAACATGAATTCTGATGCTGTTGGTTGATACTCTTAACAGAAAGGCAGAGTGTGATGTATAAACTTCATAGGAAGATGATTCATGGAGTGAGTGGAGGCCGAATCTCTGTTCGTTTTGACACTGGTTTTGGGGAGGAAAAGTGTGAGAGCTATTATTGTGTGCTGACCAGCAGTTCAGCAACTGATAAGCTGCATGTGACTGAGCACTCAATACCCTTCTTTCTACCACTCCGGGAGCTTGAGAAAGCACACCTGGCCACCAGCCCCCGAGTATTTATTGATTATGTTGGTGACATCCTGCAAGCCTATGTTTCAAGGCGTGAACAGGTATACAACTTTTTCTTAATATATGTGTCTGGTGAAGAGTTATGTTCTTGTTGGAGGGAAGGGTGATTTACTCCTAAGTTATTGCAGTAGGATAGAACAGCTACAATGTACTGATGCATCTCAGTTCATTGTGGTCAGGTGAGGGAAGTTAAGGAAACAAAGGGTGAGCATATTGGAGAATTGTATCACAGCCTTTCCTTCAGCTTGATTGAACTAATGTTGAAAGAGCCCCATTGCCAGGTATGCGTAATAGGGAACCTGTTTTCACATATACTATACACAGAGTATGTGATGGGTGATGCACAATCTGGGTGAAGCAACACAATGCTCTTGAGCTTTGTCATATCCAGTATAGATGCTTTGTCAGTTTGGTTCTTACTGCTGAGTTCTGCACGCCTGTTGAAAATTTGATGTTTCTTATCTTGTAGGTGGGGGTGAGCCTTGCATATTACAATCTGGAGTCGGAGCTTCCCACACAGAGTAGTGTAACTGCCTGGTCAAATTCTGCAGAATTGCTTCCTCAAGTTGCAACCAAGAGACGAGCTACCAGTGTGCGTTCCACTGCATTCCGGTTACCAAAAGCTGAAGGTTTTCTGCGAACTATGCCATTACCACAGGCATTGGATGAACTTTTGGCTGACTTGCAGGCTACTACAGGGTCTCCCTGTTCTCCAGAAGAGATTGAGGTTACACCTCTTCTGCCTGCCGAGACTGCCTGATAGCTGCTGCTATAATGTGGGTGGAGATTTTCAGCAATTTGTTCATGAGGTACAACGTACAAGTTATTGATGATGCATCCAGATGGAGGGGAACTTATTCAGGTCTAACAGATATACAAGCAACCACATTGTGCTCCAAGCACCATGCTGAACAGAAGCTGAAGATTCTGCAGACCATGCTGGAGCAATGGATGAACTCATGGTTGATTTGCAACCTACTTCAGGAGTGCCATCTACTCAGCTGCTATTTAGGTTGCATCCATTCAACCTGCGGAGACCTCATGGCAGGTTTTGTAGTAAGGTGGTGGAGATCTTTGCATTTGTTAATGATGGACCATTTACAGGATATGGTTGTAAGATATTTTCAGAGGGGAGACTCATTTAGGTCTGCCAGAGTCCAGGGTCTGTGTTAGCTCAATAGGCTATCAATCTTCTTTGTTGAGTATCATTAGGTCTTTACCATGAAGAGGGGCTCTCATTCTTGGGTACATAGGTCACATGACAGGAAGCCATATTTAGAGTCAATTGCTGCATTTTTGAACAAGGAGCTTACTCAGCAACTGTTATTCCTTTCTTTATGGATGTCAAGGTCTTCCTTGGTTTCTTCACGTTCCTCAACTTTTCACCTGGTGACAGTCTTGCAAGTCAGGTGAACAGACTTTTTTACTTTCACATTGAGTCTATCACAGGTACCACAAGATTTCACTGGTGACCTTTTCTACCTGTACAGGGTTTTTCTTCTACCTCAGCTACAGTTTGCAGGTATGTTGCACAATGAGTTGTGCAGATGTTTCCAGTTTATGTTTAAAGGAAATGTTCAGGATGCAGGGGGTGAGGGGGTCATCTACATAGGTCTCTGCCCATAGATACCTCCACAAGCTTGTTGCATCTTGGATGAGGATACTGTTGAGCTTTTTGGATGAGCTATGGCTTGTGAGTTCTAGTCAACATCATGACTGACTCTTGTTGCTTCTGGAAATGTGACAGAAACTCAGGATGAATGTTTTTCTATGCTTTTTTGCCCGAAATATTCAGCAGATTATGATATGCTTCTGGACACCCACCTTTGGAAATATATACATGCTAAGCGTTTGGCATGTAATTTCACTCTTTTCAGGCTCCTCTATGCAAGGAAAGAAACAAAAGTGTCTTTGGTTTATTTCAAATACTAAAGACAACTAGTTGGGACATTAGTATATCTCAATAATTATTGTCAAACATCTGCAAAGGCCTTATAATCCTTAATCAGAGAGCCAAATTCTGTGCTCAGGTAATCAAAAGACACCTTCAAAAAATGCAAGCATGGTCAATCTCTTTCCTTATTTGGCTACACAAATGGCTACTGGGCTAATGATTGAGATGAGAGAAAACCTATAAGTGTAGGTTAGACTTTCATTGATTTTTTAAAATTACCTTCCATAAGGTGCTCTCCAATTGCACTAGAAAAATTGACACAGGGCTTCACATGGTTTCCTACCTACTCTTGGTTGAACTTTGATTATTTGCAATACAGAGTTGTTTATACAACAAAATCAGAATAGAAAATTTTGATGGAATCAACAAGTAATGTGTGGCTTCAAAATCTACTATCTGAAACTAGTTTGGATCCTAATCCACAATTTTTTTCATGGTGACAATGAGTGCAAAATTATAGAAAAAGCCTATTTTTGCACGCAAGGATAGACACTATGCCATCCATACACATTTTGTGCACCATTCAATTAAAAACCAATTAACTTCAGTTTAATTTCTTCCCTCTCACTGAAGGTTGGATGTGATGAACATTCATAGATGCCCAAATGTTGGGACGAGATCACAAATAGGACTCAATATCCACAAAATTATCAATTACACCAGCTCTACAGGCAATAACATAATGACCTGCAGACTTTAATTTGGATGAAGTTCAGGTGTGAAATAGCACGAAACTGAGTCTGGGTCCCTTCCTTAATTAGGTGTGTTGTTCGACATAAGTCTGTTGTACACATGGACAGGGAGGGGGAGGATCCTTATAGAGTGACTTTTCTAGTGTAATTGGAGAGCACCTTATGGAATCTGCTATCAAGAATTGAAAACACCAATTGAGAACACAAGTCCAAATTGGACTTGCATAGTTCATAGTTGAGGGTTTTATGGTTGTTAGTTTCGAGTTTTATTGAAAGCTGAACATTGAAAGTGTTGCCCAAGAGTGGTGAGATTTGTCAGATACCAAAAATGTTGTTGTCAATTATCAAGATTAGAGGTCAGCTTTGAAAAATGGATTTGCTTGATTATACATTTGTTGACATTTTTGCTGAAATGTCTACACTTCTTGAGAATGTAGAGAGTAGTAGCACCTTGGCAAGGGCACCAAATTTGTTGCAAGTAGTCAAAATCACATTGAGATCACAAAGGTCATGTTGAGTGTAGAAGTTGTCATGAAGATGTGCTTGCAACAACATTGTCACAAGTGGAGCTAATGATGAATTTGACATGCTTGCAATTGTAGATCTCCTAAAATCCCTACATATGCAACCTAAGTTATGGAAACCATATAATCACACTTCAATTACATGGGCCTCCTTTTGTGTGAATGATGGTAGGATTGGAGATGTTGTCATGTGCAAGACATGCAATGCATTGTGTGCTACAATGAAGTAGCCAACCCTACAATTCTTGCTTAGTTGACTAGGTGTTGAAAGGTCCTAGTCAAAGCAAATGACATCATTGCCATGATGAAACATGTGGATGTGGAGCACCTTACCCTTCTTAAAATATTGTCTAAAAAGTGACTAGCATGTCACTTGAGTACCCTTTGAAAGACAACTTGCTAAAAAGAAGTCCAAAATTTCATTGAACACCATATTTGATTTCTTTGGTTGTGTATATATGTTCATTGGAAGGATCATGAACAACAAACATTTGTACAAACTATGGCCATGTTTGTTACTAGAAGTATTGTTGAAAACATTTGACTACAATCCGATTACATTGTCTTTGTTTCAAATAGAGTTTTCACAAACAAGGTGCTACTTGATTTGGTAGAAAGGACCAATTTTTTAATGTTTTGCCTACCTTGTTTGAATGCACATGTCAACAATAATGTTTGATCTTTGGATGTTAAGCATTCAATGTTTGTTTTGCTTATTGTGCATTTCATTGGCATGCAACCCAAACATGTTACGATTGGTCTATTTGAGGTTATTGAAATAACATGCCAAGCAATGGCGATGAAGCTTCGAGCATTATTAAATAGGTATGGCTCAAAAAAGAAATTTTTGGCTTACATGAAAGATGAAGGTGTTAATTTAGGAGCATTGACCACAACTTTGAAATAACAAATCAATTGTGAGCACTTGAGGTTGGAGGAAGGTTTCCAAGGCATTTGCTTCAAAAACATGATGTCAAAGGCCTACAATATGGTACAATGGATGATAAGGTTTCTTGTGGCCTTCATGACATGTCCATCAAATTTGTCAACTAAGTTGATAATTAGAAACGCATAACATGGCCAAAGAAATTTGGGAAAGGCCGTTAAAAATGAACTTAAAGATGCATTGACAAAGTTTTGTAACCAAAAAAAATTGAACACTCCCACCAAAACTAAATGAAAATTTCCTTTCCTTTGATTTTGTAAAATCAATTTGTTTAATATAAGGTATCGTATTTTTAAAATTTTAAAATCAAGCTAGTTATCAAACAAGGTGATTTTCACAAATGTGATAACATGTGATTTTCATATCTAATTTTCACAATCTGGATCTCAAAATTAGAATGATGAAAATGTTACACTATTTTTTTTATAATAAAACATATTTTCAAAAATTCATTTGTTTCAAATGGTCTTTCAAATTTTTCTACCTCTTCTAACTCTACATTAGCTTCAATTAACTCTACTAAACTAAAGAAAAGTTTACAACCAATTTTGAGGTCATTGGACCAATTTTATTTGTTTAAATTATCTTATTATAAACGACATCTCCTAAAATTAATAAATATTATCGCCAAAGAAAACATCCTTTCAATTTCAATTTGTGAACCAACAGTGCCTAAAATCTAACATGCAAGGAATTCAACCCAATTATAGGAAACATAGATTCATGTTTTTCCCATCATTGAAAATGACATTTGATATCTTTTGCATTCACATGAAACCTCTTAAAAATAAAAAATTCCTTGTTGACAAGCTCTTTCATTGGTTCATTTATGTTTGTTGTCATTTCAAAAATGTCTAGATTGTAATCTTCATCAACACCTTAGTTAATAGCAACAATTTCAAACAAGGGGTGCAAATGACGATAACATTTTAACATGGGATACAAGGTTATTTTATCATATTTCTAAACAATGGCCTTGCTTTGCTGAAGGCCAATAAATAAGGACATTAAACTTAATTTCTTGAGCCTAAGATTCAACATCAACATGATGTTATGAGCCTTCTTTTCTTTATTCTTTCTCAAAAGAAAATCACCACAAACCTATTTTTTAGTGTTATAGGCCAAAAAACCCACTTCAAGAACAAACAATAGACTCCTCTTCCATAAAATTATCAAATGAGATTTGAAACCCATTTTTTTTTTTCAATTTCAAAGAACTGAAGATGGAATAATGTAAAACATAACTTAACAACCAATGACCTTTGGATGAATTAAGAACATAAGTAGACATTAAAGGGGATAAAACATCAACAATGATTTGAGAGATGTGTTATGTTAGAAGAAAAAACATTTGTGCAATAATCCTAATAATAGTCTACTTGCTATAATAGAGAGTAATTGCCTTTTAAAATTGTAATCCCTTTTGAAAAAATACAATGAGAAATAAACACCAAATTAAGAAGTTACCTTGATTTTACTAGAATATTCAACTTCCTTGGGGCTAAACTAGATTCAAGACATGCCTTGTTCCATTCTTGTTGAGCTTCCTCAAATTTTTTGGGTTAGGTTATACATTTTTACAAATCTCCTTATATAATCATAATAGAAACATATGTTAAGTCTTTACAAACTTTTTCATCCATTATAGCACGTTGACAAGTCTTGAAAAATACATGCCCAAAGCAAGTACCTTGATAACTTTCCTCCAAACCTAAAAGTTACAATTTACAATTGTTTTTAATACACAATCATTATGTTTAAGTTAAACCATTTTTTTTTTCACATAAGCAATTTTTTTTCAAGTTATACTTTTTTCAATCAAGTTTTTAGCCAAAGTCTTCTTAGAAACATGTGCAACTTCAAAAAGATCAAATTAACATGTTTTAACTACAAATCAACTTCCAAAATATTAATCACAAGGGCACATATGTGATGAACACCTTTTGATATCGATCAAGGCTTGTTGTTAGAAAATTACATTTTGTCAAATTTGGTAAAATATACAATTATTTAGTTTTTCCCACCAACTTAAGGATTGTCTCTTATGAAAACTACTTTATGGAAGAAAAGACAAATCTTGAACACAAATGCAAACATAAGCACTTCAGCCATAAACTTTCCACAAATTGCATGGGTAGATGATTTTTAACAATCAACACGCCCATATCCTCAATTTAAAATTTTTCTTTTTGCATATGATTTTTTTGAAAAGGATATTTGGTAGCAAAAACATTGACACTTGCATTGCCAAATGGATTTGATATTTTCTGGTAAGTTGTCTTTTCACTTTTCCTCAATGAATTGCTCATTTATTCTTCAAACATTTTTGCAATATTAGAATGGTTTGCATCCACATGTTTTTTCAATGTTGTTATTCCATTTATTGTATTGTATAAGATTAGACCTTTCTTTGCTTGAGTTTTAGAGTTAGAAAACAAGATTGGACTAATGTAACAAAAAATACATTTCATGATTTGAGGGCATTTCACATCAACATCTTTGCTATCATTCACCAAAAAAAAAACCCAACATAAATAATTTCTGTGATGTGATTTTCAAATTATTCTTTAACCATGCAATTTTTTAATATTTTTTTCTATTGTCTTTTTTTACTTTTGAGATTTTGGTTGCTTTCTATTTGAAGAATAAGGTTTATTTCATATTTTTGCAAGCATTCTTCTTCCATTACATCATTCATGAACACTTCACATGTATTTTCATTTAAAAAAGACTAGGCCATTTTCAATTTTCATAAAATAATCCAATGCTAGATGGAAAAGAAAAACCAAATAGATGTATGACAAACCAAAACACCAATACCCACCCTACAACTAAAATGCAAGTATTTACCAAAAGATTTATAAATTATTTTAAAAATTTCAAAATGTTTTTGCAAGCATATGCAAATAGAAGATGAATATGCTTCTTTTAATGTTGGACTCCTTTGAAATTTCCAAAAAAAAAAACGAAATTCATATTAAACAACCAAAATAACCCTCTTGAAAAAATAAAGTCAAAAAAAAAAAAAAAAATAAAAAAAGGGAATTTTTTTATTAAAAAAAAAAAAACG
>Ga0116229_10012762_pt1 | contig 12016 bp, 8 predicted proteins | sample S1TSphgellanicum_3_FD_87313 | JGI IMG/M metagenome (GOLD analysis project Ga0116229, IMG submission 87313) | Host-associated microbial communities from peat moss isolated from Minnesota, USA - S1T2_Fc - Sphagnum magellanicum MG | ecosystem: Host-associated > Plants > Peat moss > Unclassified... | reverse complement strand
TTTCTTCTTCATCGTGAGAACGGAGATTTCTCTATTCTTATGAAAGTTATATGGTTTTGTGGTTTGTGAGTTTTCTTCCTCGGTATACATCAAGAGCAACTTGAGTCCTGGATCAAGTTGCCAACTACACCCCAGTTACTATCCAATGAAAAACAATGTGCTGCCTCTAGCACATGCTTGTCCACCTCCATGATGAGATCTGTACATTCCAACTGCACCAAATTCACACAAATCACCTCAATCAATAACTGACACAGGGAGGGTCTGCATTCATTAGGACATTTGTATGGAGTATTGAGTTTGCAGAAACATAGTGCAAGTAAAGCATGGTGAAGAAAATATGCAGAGGGAAGTTCCACAATAACAATTTGACGGTAACACAAGAAATGGGAATTGTCATAACCATATGAATGTTGCTCACAAAAACGTTAGGCAAGGCATGGATGGTGAAGAAGGGATAACTCACAAATGGCCACAGTGCTTGTGAACACAAATCTCAGCCATCCACTTTTCACATCTCCTGTTAGTCCTCAAGATTTAGGACCACTGCTTGAACAATTTCCAAACAGCCTAGTCTTCAATTAGTGAAAAAAACTTGGCTTCAAAGTGCTAGTCATTGTCATCTAATGGGATTTACTATGGTGTCTTGAGACCTCAGGTGAAGAACTCCAGCTCTGAAAATTACAGATGCCACTGGAATCCTTTTGAATGTTTACAGCACTTACACCTTTCCCTCTATGCGAAGCTTGGCTTGAGGTAATTGATACACCATCCTGTGAGGGAAATGTGAAGAAGCTTGAGTCATCAAAAAATTTCAGCTCAGTATTGGACTTCATCTCCTGAGAATCGACTCTGTCAATCACCTCTGATACAGTACTGTGAAGCTCTTGGTCATTTTTGGGCATACCATCTGACTGGAGTAACATGAATGGTAATGCATCCTCCAGTTGCATTCCTTGACGATCATGGTGGAAACTATTCAGAAGCCCATTTTGTGATTTCCCATTCTGTAGCAATGTTGGAAATCCATTTTTGCCTACCTGATTCAAAACTTCCCCATCCTCAGCTTTGGCATCAACTTCAATCTTTATCTTCTCCTTGAACAACTTTTTTGACATCTTCCCACTTTTTAATCTGACTGTTTCAGACTCTGCAGTTTTGGAACATCACTATCTTGAAACTTGGGAGGTGTCACAAGATGGGTTAACATCGTTAGGGTTTGTGCTACTCAAACTCTTCTTGGTCCAAGCTTGATCCAAAGAAGATTTATCAACAGAGAATTGTCACAAGAGGAGATAGCAAAACAATGCCTTTGAGTGGTCTGAAGTTGTTCAAGCTTTTTGTAGGAGGATCTCAAGGAAGCAAATCTTCAAGAAATAGTTAACCAGATTATAGTGTATCCTAGAATTGGGAAGCTTAGCTTGGCAGCAGGAGTGGTGTTGGGCAATCGTTTGGCATACAACCTGACCTTATTGTGACATCTACACCCTGTGTGCCCTCACTTGAGCTTGCACTCTTACCAGAGCTTGCATGCAATGTAGGGTTATGGCTGCCTGCCGTCGTACTATGTGTCCTCTCACCAAAGCTTGCAGCCTCACTAGCCCTTTCAATGCTTTCAAAGCTTTCCTGGCCTGTGTATAATACACAATGGTTGTGAGCACATTATACCAATGCCTCCTATGGATTTGTCATGTGAATGACAATTTTCTTTGAACCCTGTACTTGAGATGGTTACTGCATTTACCTTTTGCAGATGAACATGTGATAAACAAACTGCAATCTAGTGTGAAAGCTGAAAAGCTTTGCTGGGTGTCAGAGCTGCTCAGTGTGGGACAAAAACTTTCAACTCCTTGAACAGGTGAAGGAGACTAAATCAAGAGAGAAGCATTGGCAAGACTGCTGCTCTGGAGCAGTATAGGTGCTCGAGAGAGCGTGCTCTGAGGCTGTCTGTCCTCGTCCTTTGTTTGTGTCTCTTCTAATGCAAGAAACTTCTGCAGATTTTGATAAACATTGTCAATCCAGCTGACATCTGCACATGGATGCATCACAGCTTTTGTTGTGCAGTATCAAGCTCAAGATTGAAAACAATCAAGGAAGCTATAACGTCATTTGCCCTCTGGCAACAAAGAAAAAAAAACCTGCGATTGCAATCATTCTTGTCATGATCTCACTCAGAGATGTGGTGTGATAACACAACACTGCGAAGGATCAGGAAAATCTGATGATCGTCAAACTCTGAGTGCTCTCTTCCTCCTGTTTATCTTCTTATGTGTGAAATTCTGCAGATTTGGCATTCACCTTTTAATGGAAATTCTCAATCTAGCTCATGGCTCATCAGCGATGCATGCATCACAGTTTGTGCAGAGCGAATGATGCGCGATTTCAACAATCACGGAAGGTTGTGCTCATTTTCGCCTCTGCGAAGAAAGAAAAGCGCAATTGCAACCAGTCATTTATCTTACTTGGATCTTTGACCATACCTCTGCGGAGAAGAATCGGAAAATCTGATCATCGTCAAACTAGAGTGCTCTCTCCGTTGTGTGTCTTCTTGTGGGAGAAACCCTGAGATTTTGCATTCACCTTTCTTGATGAGAAATCTCAATCCAGCTGATCAAGAAAAGTGCGATTGCAAAGATCCGCCAGAAGGATCTGTGATCATACCTCTACCAAGATGGATTGGAATATCTGATGATCGTTAAGCCAGTCCGAGTGCTCTCCTCTGTCTTCTTGTGCGTGAAATACGGGATTCATCTTTCTTGACGAGAAATCTCAATCCAATTGACCATCTACGATGCACGCATCACAGTTTGTCCAGGACTCCGAGTACAAGACTGTCTTAACAATCAAGAAAAATGTTCATTTCTCTTTGGCAACAGAGAACACTGTGTGATAGCAAATCATTCTGAAGTCTCATTTTATCTTCTTACTCGGATCTGTGATCACACAGTACACCACTGCGCAGCCTAATCGAGAACAGACCGCCGCCATAGCGTCTCTCTCCTTTTCGTCTAAGGATGTTAGGAACTTGTAAAAAGAAAGGCGAAAGCTGGAATAGGAGAGAAGGACAAACGGAGGAGGAGAACAGGCCGTGGCGGCTGGCAAACCTATCGTCAAAAGGAAAAGGGATTCAAGTGAGCAAAGTTGGCCACAGCACCACGGGAAGTGCAGTTAATATGCTTGTCATTCACAATCGTACTCTCAGAATGAATTCAAGATCTGTAAATGAGAGAGAAATCCAAGAGAGAGATAGGGAAACCCATAGACTTGCAAAAGGAATGAGTTTTTCATCAATGTAGGAAGACATGGGTTTCTTTCATCTGTTCAAGCTTGCACTGAGCTGAAACATATTGAAACTGATGTTGGGTTGCCTTCACTTCTGGATGTGCATATCTCCCCCATCGAGAATTAAGAATTTGCTGGTACTGCTGTGCAAAATGGGAGAAGGCCATTGCTGCATGGAGCTTTTTAACCAATTGCTTGCAGGAGCTTTTTGAAACACAATGCAGTTCCTGGAGGCTAGAGAGAAAAGCTTATGTCAAAAGTTCTTCTCAGATCCTTTACAGTGCTAGGATTGCAGGTTAAAGAAGGCTAATGCATACGAATCCTGTCACAATTGTCTTGTTGACAGTGCCATAGCTTTGTTGGTTGTGATGATATTAGTATGGTCTACAAGACTTGCTGGAGAGAAAAGCTTATGTCAAAGTTCTTCAGATCCTTTGTTGTTATGGATCACAGGTTGAAGAAGGCTGATGAATATGAATCCCTGATCACAATTGTCTTTTTGAGACAGTGCCATAGCTTTGTTGGTTGTGATGGACAAACAAGTAAAGCATAGAGTGACCTTGATGAGTAATTTACAAGCTTGTAAATCAGGCAAAAGTCCTCAGCCCTAAATGGCAGACTAAAAGGCCCAAAAGGATACCTATCAAACCGCTTCGTTCCAATTGCATCAACCTCATCAATAAAGATAATGCAAGGAACCTTCTCCTTGACCAGCTGAAAAGCATCCCACACTAGCTTTGCTCCATCCCCTATAAACATCTATGCCAGACAGAAGCCACAGTTTAGAAACAAACCCTTTTGAAGGATCCAACATTGTGCAATTGAACCACTCATTACTTACAGACACAAAAGTGAGAAGCACAGGCAAGAAATCACCTGGACAAGTTGTTGTCCAGCAAGCTTCAAGTAGGTAGCATTTGTTTGGGCCACACAAGCACGTGCCATCAGAGTCTTTCCAATACCAGGTGGCCCATACAACAAAACTCCCTTTGGAGGTCAGATACCTAGGTTGTCAAACCCTTCCTTGTGGGTCATGGGCAGCACAATTGCCTCCATAAGCTCTTAAATCTGTTGACCCAAAACAAAGCCATAATCAACATAAGCTGGTTGAAATACTGCAAAGAGCAACAAGCATAATGTAGCTCAATGGCTATGTGCTCCTAAACTCATTTGGCATGACTAACCTACTTATCAAGACCATCAATATCTGAATATTCCTCAGTTGGCTTCTCATCCAACTCCATGGCTTACACAAGTGAGTCATACTTGCTGGAAAGGGAATCCAAAATCAGATAATTGTCCTTATTTACACCTACCAAGTCACCAAGCTTCAAGGTATCTGGATCCACAAGGCCAGCCACTAGTAGGAAGATGGTCTGCAGTCACATGCAAGTTCCCATGCCAAACATGACTTTTAGTGTAAGAGTAGGGCCTGAGCCTCTGTTGGTACAGCTAGTTTGTAGGAACCCGACTTGGAAGTGTGATGGAGGACCACCTTCAATGTTCTATGATAGGAAGATTGTTGGTGCTTGTTCGGAGCATTCTTGACTGCACTAATACTATCATGTGGGACAGATGAAACCTGTTGACTATGGTCAGTATATGGTTTGTAGAATGTTGACCAGTTGTGTCATATTGAGGGGCTTTACTGGCAAATCATCATTTCCTGATGCCATAGAAGACTTATTGAGCACATCATTGTAACTTCCAGACCTGCCAAGCATTACATGCATTTCTAGAATTGAGTCAGACACTCTTGAAGTGGAAAAAGCTCATTGATAGTTGAGCTCAGATGTTGAGTTTCAGAAGGAATCAAGTAGGAATAAGTGCACTTTAGTTCTGGGGACTTTATAGGCCTTACAGAGTAAATCCAGTGAGAAATAAATGGAGACCAGCCAGACTTGCAAGCAGACACTCCACTTGGACAATGGCATCAAACCTTCAATTTCTGATCATGCTCTGTACAATAAAGCTGATTCAAATTTTTCAAGCCCTTTAAAGTCAGTGAGTAACAATACATTACCCCAATGATGATTAGTTTGCTTGCCTGAACTGGGCTTCAAGAGAGAAACACCCAAACAAAGGCACTAGTTTATTGATCTCATCACAGCTGCACATGGATGCATTTATCCACATACATTGCTAGATGTTGTATTGCTCATACTAGAGAATGCTGGAACTCCAGACCAGACACAATAAAAGAATGCTGTCAAATCCAATGTACACTAGTGAAAGCGTTTCATACCCTTCCCCAAGTGAGTAGACATGGTATGACATTTTGGCAATGACTAAGCCCAAAAGATGCAAGCAATGACTCCATTTTCTGCTCCCATAGTTGGTGAAGTGGAGTTCACTTCCACTGGCCCTGCCTTTTGAAAATCATATTATCCATCCTCCCATGTCAACAGCCTGCCAACAATAAAGCACGAAACAGAGAGCAAAAGCCCTGTTTAGCCCAAATCTCAAGAAAGTGCCACAAACATAAGCCGAATGTTTTGACTTGGGGCTGACAGTCCTATCTATTGGTCAAGATAGAGGAGACCAATGCAACATTGAGCTTGTGCTTTGAAGACCTGTGATAACTTGGTATTCCAGACTTGAATTTCGTGTTAATTCTACATTATAAAGGTCTAAGAACCAAACCTAATTTTGTGAAAGTTCTACATTAGGAATTGCAAGGATAGTTGAAGGCAATAGAAATTCCATTCAAAACTGAAAACAATGTGAGTGGATTTTCTATTGCCTTCAAAAACTAAACTTTCTCTTGTGATATATCACACCTGTTTTGAGTGAAATGTTAGGGTTTAGGGTTTTGAAGAAGAAAAATGATCACACCTGATTGTAAGTAGGTAGTTGACTCTCCAAAGCCACCCAAGGTTACTAATTGTGAACTAAATCAAAGACCTCAAACTTTCGGAATGCCTACAGAAGTTGAACCGTGATGGCAACCTCTGCACATATCGTGATCAATCTCCTGGTATGCCTACAACACAATAGAACAAACAAGCCATGTCAATATCAATTAAACATCTCATATAGAACTTTCAATAAAATTGAACAAAATACCTGTCCCCAAAAAATGGTTCAACAATAAAATAAAAATTGATGGTTCTGGTGAAAACCTTGCTTATCGAACGCATTTGATCCTTATCGACACCTAGTAAAAACCACCAACCTCCTAATGAAACAAATGTATGAAATAAGCACCCTTGTTATCGCACACACAAGGTGTAGTGTTTAAACGATGCATTTACAGGAGCTGGAGTACACAATATCATCTGAATGCCCCGTGGATGCACCTCTGCTGATACTTTGTAAACTATGCAATCTCCTATGTTAGGGTGATCAATACAAAACCATGGTAATGGCTCTAATTGAAATTGTGGTATAGGATCAACAGGGTGACTTTTGCAATCACAGTCACAACCAAGTGCAAGTGTTTCCAATTCATTTTCTAAGTCAAATAACTTCATCATCAACCTCACTGGTTGTCAGTGTACATATTTGTAGAGCAAAAAGTGCATGCAACGTCAGAGCAGTGTAGCGCGCGAAAAAACAACACAGCGTAAATTAAGGCGCCAAAATGAGAGAGACGATAGGAGAACCGTTCGATTGAAAAATAATCAAAGGCTCACATTGTTTGGGTGATGTCATATGATCTCATACGGTCATATGCAGGACAGTCCAGGACATTTTACTGTTGAGTCCTCAAGAGTCCTTGATTCCCCCCTGCTTCACTTTAATGCAGAATAAATTCTTTTCTTTTCTTTTGGTACCAGCATGTAGAGGATGTCTCATTCACACATAAGAAACAAAAAAAATTCTTAAATTAGTCCATCATGAGCCCTCTTTTTTCAATCGCCCTAAAAACCCATAAAATTCAAAGTTTGGAATCTTGTGCACAACAGTGGGGCATTTTATTTTTATGGCAATTCATTGTTTTATACACATTAAGACTCAAAGAGTTTGTGATTAAAAACCTAGGCCAAAATAGCTTCTTATCACATTCTTGATGAGTCCTTGAAATTTTTTAATTCAATGAGACAAAGTCCTGGATTGTTTCCCACGACTTATCAGTACTCCTTACATTTTTTCAAACTATAAATGTTATCCATATAATATTACTTTAATATTATATGTATTTTTGAAACTTTTTTTTTTCAATATGAGTGAGCCATTAAATTTTAAGGACATTGCCAAGTGAAGGGGTCCAATGCATATTTTTGTGAGATGGTCCTTTTTGATACCCCGATCATGCTTGGACCTTAAACTTTTATCTATTGGCAAAACTTTTTTTCTTCATAACGAAACTCCTCCTTCTTTACAAAACCTTTCTAATTTATTGTTAAACATTTCCCTCTTAACAAAACCTTCGATCTCCCTCATGGCTCAACCTTTTCCTTTTGACAAAACCTTTTTCCTTCATGGCTAAACATCTACCTTTTAACACAACTTTTTTTTTTTCATGGCTAAACCTTTAACTCTTGGCAAAACCTTTTGATTGCATGGCTAAACCCCTACCTCTTAGCAAAACATTTTCATTTCATGCCTAAACCCTTCCCTTTTAACAATTTTTTTGTATTTCATGGTTCAACTTTTACCCCTTAGCAAAATTTCTTTCCTTTATGGCTAAACCTTTACCTTTTGACAAAATTTTTGTATTTCTTGGCAAAACCTCTACCTCCTAGCAAAACCTTTCAACTTCATAACTAAACCTCTACCTCTTAGCAAAACTTGTTTACTTCATGGTTAAACCTTTACCTTTTGGCAAACCTTTATTCTCCATGGGTAAACATTTATCTTTTGGCAAAACCTTTACATCTTTTTAGTTAACCCTCTACCAATTAACAAAACCTCTTTGTTTATTGGCTAAACCTCTACCTCTTTGCTAAACCTTTCTATTTTGTGGTTAAACCTTTACCTCTTTGCAAAACCATTCTACAACATGACTAAAATTTTCTTTCTTAACAAATTTTTTTTATTTCATGACTAAATTTTTGCCTCTTTACAAAACCTTTCTCCTTCATGTTGAAACCTTTACCTTTTGGCAAAACCTTTCTATTTCATAACCAAACATCTACTTCTTGGAAAGACCTTTGTGCTTCATGGCTCAACCTTTGTTTTTTGGCAAAACCTTTCTACTTGATGGGTCAACCTTTCCCTTTTAAGGAAACCTTTGTACTTCATGGCTAAACCTCTACCTCTTGGCAAAACCTTTCTATTTCATGGCTTAACATCTCCCTCTTAGCAAAACCTTGCCACTTCATTGTTAAAATTCTACCTCTTGGCAAAACCTTCCTACCTCATCATTAAACCTCAACCTTTTGGCACAACCTTTCTACTTCATGGTTAAACCTTTCACTCTTGGAAAAACCTTTTTACTTCATGCTTAAACCTCTACCTCTTGTCATAACATTTTTCCTTCATGGTTAAACCTTTGCCCATTGGCAAAACCTTTCTCCTTCGTAGCTAACCCTCTACCTTTTAGCAAAACCTTTATATGTCATGGCTAAAATTTCTCCCTCTTAGTAAAATGTTTCAACTTCATGGTTGAACCTTTATATCTTGCCAAAACCTTTTCATTTCATGGTTGAACTTCTACCCCTTGGCAAAACCACTTTACTTCATGGCTAAAGGTTCAACCTCTACCTTTTCACAAAACTTTTCTCTTTCATGGTTAAACATCTCCTTATTGGCAAAACCTTTTTCTTTTATGTTTAAACCTCTCCTATGCCAAAACCTCTATATATTCCTAACCATAATTTTGCTTATCAACAAAACCTTTTTTCTTCATTGCTAAAGTTCAACCTATTGATAGAAACTTTCTACTTCATGATTATGCTTTTACTTCTTGGCAAAACTTATTTACTTCATGTAAGGTTGTAACCACATCCATGCATCCATCACAACACGATGAACACATTTGCATGTAGGCATAACCATGTGTCATGTTTGTATAGGGTCAACTTAGGTCAAAATGAAATCAAGCACGTTGAAATACAATTAGGGGTGATTAAAGATCTTGTCATTCGGTCATCCTAAACCATGTGGTGACCGAAACATCTTTCAATGGCCACACTGCTACAACAACCAAAAAATAATTTGGGTGGTAATTTTTTAAAATCCAAATGGTGATTGAATTTTTTTGGGGCAAAAATTTAAAATCTTCAATTATTAAATCAATGGTGGAAATTAAACCACGATCCATTGAATGGCTAAATTTTTTTGAAATGTGATTGAAATTTTTTTGGGCACTATTCAACAAATTGGGTGGCCAAATTTTTGATCATCTAGTTTGGCGACCAAAAACAATTAATTCTTTTTGTCACACGTCTACAATTGAAGGCGACCAAAAATTAATGAACAAATTTTTCAACATTGCCAAAAATCTCATGGGAATAATAAAAACAAATTCAATCATTGGATCAATTACCATTGTCGACTGGATGATTAAAATTTTGCAAGTAGATTTTTAAAATTTTGGTTTCTTGATTTGGTGACTGAAAGTTAACCATTGGAAATTTTTGGTTGCCCAATTTGGTGACATCAAAATTGGGTGACAACAATTTTTCATCTACTTTCGGTTGTTAAAATTGGTTTGACCAAAAAAATTAATCTCTTAAAAAAATGATCAACATCTAAATGCATTTGTCCATCTAAATGCGTAAAAACAAACATGCATAATCTTGGTGTGTGATGTTACTTTTGAGAAACCTTGACTTCATGGTTAAACCTCTACCATTTGGCCAAACCTTTTCACTTCATGGTTGAACCTTCACTTCTTTATTAATCTTTTAGTTTACAAAACCTCTTTACTTCTTGGTTAAACTTTACCTCTTAGCAAAACCTTTAAATATTCTTAACTAAATTTCAAACTTTTAGCAAAACCTTTACCTTTTCACAAAATGGCCATGCTAGCTTGAGTGACCCAGCACCCACCATTGCACCATCCACAAAATCTCGTTTTAAGACTTCATGGCTAATGGGATGAAATTGTTTAATATTTGGTTAACCTGATTTTTAATTCTTTTGGGCCTTATTTTAGTAGTTTTTTTCTTGTACCATTTTATCCCTTCTTGTTTTTTTCCAATTTCACCTTACATTTTTTTTAGCCTTTTTCCCCCCACCCTTGACCCCTCCTCCCTTCACTTTTCTTGCACTCACTCCATTGTCAAAACTTCAACATTTGGGTTTGCAGTTTAGTGTGAGCTTAAAAAGTTTGGAGCTTGGAGAGTTTGATGAGGGAAGCACTTGGAAAGCTTGGAGCATGAACTTCAGAAGTGATGAGCCTGGAGAGCTTGGAGCTTGAGCATGAGCATCTGAAATTTAGGGAGCTCCATCAGCTACTCCAAGGTAAAGCATGCACCCATTCTCTTTTTTTTTTGTCTTTTTGCATGCTTTTGGGCACATGTGGGCAAGGGAGCTTTGCTTCCTACCATTGACAATAGTGGGGGAGATTTGGCCCCCCCTTTTTTGCTTTTTTCCTTGTTTTTCTTTGTGTTTCTAAGTGTAGCTAGGTGGGGGAGTTTCACTTTCCACCATCGCCAACAATGGGGGAGCTTTAACTCCCCCACTTTTCTTTTGTTTTTTCATGTGCTTCTAAATGTAACTGGGTCCACCATTGCCAACAAAGGGGGAACTTCGGCTCCCTTTTTTTTTCTCTCTCTATGCTTTTGGACACAACTGGGCTTTCCAATGCCAATAGTGGGGGAGCTTTGACTCCCCCTTGTTTTGCTTTGTTTTGTTTTTTCTATGCTTATGGGTGTCCTTGGGCCCACCATTGCCAATAGAAGGGGGAATTTTAGCTCCCCCTTTTTTTCCTTTTTTCTTTTTTTGGTGCTTGTGGGTGTAATTCAGTGGAAAAGCTTTGCTCCCTACCATTGCCAACAGAGGGGAAAGAGGGGGAGCTTCAACTCCCCTTTTTTTGTTTTCTTTTTTTTCTATGTTTCTAAATGTAGTTGGGTGGGGGAGTGACACCGATAGAGGTGGAGCCTTTTTGCTTTTTTTTTGTTTTCTTCTCTGCTTTCGGGTGCAGTTAGGCCCGCCATTACCAACAAACAGAAAGCTTGGGCTCCTCATTTTTTTGTTTTTTGTTTTTTTGCTTATAGGTGTAATTAGGCCTGCCATCGCCAATAGAAGGGGAGCTTTGGCTCCTCCTTATTCCTTTTTCTTTTTGTTTTTTTCTTTACTTATGGGCGCAATTGGGTGAAGAAGCTTTGTTCCCCACCATCGCCAAGAGCATGGGAACATTAGTTGGAGCCTCGGTCCCTTTTTTCTTTTTTCTTTTTTATGCTTTTAAATGTAGCTAAACAAAAGAGGTCTACTCCTTGCCATTGCCAATAGAGAGGGAGTTTTGGTTCCCCTTTTTTTTCCTATGCTTTTAGGTGCATCTAGGGCCACCATTGCTAACGGAAAGGGAATTCCTTAGTTTTTGCTCTTTTTTTTGGTGCTTATGGGCGTAGCTATGTGGGGGAACTCTAACTTCCCCTTTTTTCTATGATTTTGGGTGTAGCTAGGCAAAGGAGCTTTGCTCCCCACCATCACCAACAAAGAGAGAACGTCAATTTTATTAGATTCGTTTTTTCTTCTATTGCAATTAATGGTAGTCGTCGTCTTGTCTTTTGCTATAGATGAGAGAATGGAAAATGAACCAAGAAATAAAATATTGTGTTTTTTGTGTTTTAGTTGTATGCAAACTTGAAAGAAAGCAAAGAATGTGGAACAGATCAACAAG
>Ga0116229_10012761_pt1 | contig 12017 bp, 7 predicted proteins | sample S1TSphgellanicum_3_FD_87313 | JGI IMG/M metagenome (GOLD analysis project Ga0116229, IMG submission 87313) | Host-associated microbial communities from peat moss isolated from Minnesota, USA - S1T2_Fc - Sphagnum magellanicum MG | ecosystem: Host-associated > Plants > Peat moss > Unclassified... | reverse complement strand
TAAGGTATAGCTTAAGGTTAGTTGAATAATTTAATTTATAATAAGTTAGTTAAGATACCTTAAAATAAAATAACGTATAATATTTTAGGGTACAATAATTTATAATAGCCTATAATAATTTATAATAATTAAAGTAATTTAAAATAATATAGAATATATATCATAAAGTAGCATATATAAAATATTTTTTAAAAATAAAAAAACCTATTTACTATAATAAAGTATAATAGTGAATTATGTTCACTAGTAATGAAACATGATGTTTACATAATGATATTATATTGAAATAACTTTAACCAAGGTGAAATTAGTAAAATGTAATGAACTTATTTCACTTTTAAGGTCCCATAATGATTTAGGTTAGTGAACCGCACCTCACTTTTTTAGTAGTGTATATAAGGTCAGTTGCAATTCTACAACTCATGCAACTTGTATGTTAGCATTCATAATGTATAAATATAATGAATTGTAAATATCTGGTGGAACTCAAAAATTGAATTGCAAGGTTAATTGCAAAACTTTTTTTTTTCTCATAGTGTTTTAGTGTGGCGGTGAAAGGTTCAAATCCTCACATTTTCAACTATTTGAATGTGTATAATTAACATACTCAACAAAATCAACTACTCTAAGCCTCTAAGTTAGCCTATTAATTTAAATAGGTTAAGGTAGGTAGGTAATTTAGTAAAGTAAATAAAGTATGTAAGTAAATAAATATTATTTGTTCATTATTTTTTTAATTATTAAAAATATAGATTAAAAAACATTTTGTGCATATATTGTTATCTCATTTGATTAATTCAAAAATCTAGCAAAAAACCAAATAAAAAAACCCCAATAGTAAAAACCTATCAAAATAACTAACCAAAAAGACCTAATCAAAAGGAATGTGTCCAAATTTACTTGTTGAAAATGGCACTTTGGTCAAGTGAAACAAGGGGGCAAAAAGACCACATGGGGGGTCTTTTTGACTAATTTTTCTAAGGAAAAAAATGGGATTTCTTGAAGTGATAGGTTTCATTTGGCTTATGCATGGTAAAGGTTACATTTGTGAAATAGTTAGGAATTTGAATGTGAAAGTTGCAACAAATGCAACATAAGTTGTTCACCACCCTTTTAATCAAATATTTGGGGTGATCACTTTTATTCAGTTGTATATTGTTGATGGAGGCATCATGTTCATGTTTAATGAAGTATAAACCTTTAGTGATAGATGTGGAATGTAAGAAATTTATATAATTTTGGTTGTTTGTCATCATTTTCAAAGTTTTTATCATAAGAAATGGCTTGAAGTTATGTATTGTCCATAGCTCATGAAAGAAAATTTCTATAAATGGCAAGTTTCAAGTTGAATGATGCACATGGTTATTTCAAACCAAATTAAATTGGACTTGTGTCAATGATTTTAAAAGATTTTGATAACCAATGTTGTAACTTGACAACATCATATGTATGCTTCCTTTATCCACCAATAAGAAGATTTTAACCTTCAAATCTTGTTCCAAAGTTGTAAAACATGTCAAGACTCAAGATTCCCAAATATGAAAATGCACTTGGAGTATTGGAAACTTCTTTTTGCACTTTAACACATATCCTTTTCAAAAGTAGAATGTGTTTGGGAACCTTTTTTTGTTTTAACTTATTTCTAGCCCATTACTACACCAATATGCATCCAAGTTCTTTATGTGTTTCATTGAATTTTGAGTAAACTTGGACAATTTTACCATGGTGAAAGTGATCAACCCTTTAATAAATAAGGATCAATTGTTACATACTAGTGAATTTAGTAATAACTAATTGAATTTATCAATAGGTAATCAAATTCATTAATAATTAAATCATCAATAATAAATTTGCTAATATCATTAATAATGAATTCACTGATAATTAAATCATTAATAGTAAATTCACTAATAGTTAATTATGAACCTAGGTTAAGCACCTAATAACCATCATTAGACTATCTAGCCTTAGTTAAAAACTTAACTCACTTGGACACACCAACCTAGGGTGGAAATGTGACGGTTTCAAACTTTCACCTCCATGTTTAAGGAACAAGTCGAACCATTATTTAAATAAATGGTATTTTTTGTTATCACATATGATTATACACAATTTTTTTTACCTTAAACAAATTCTAGTTATTTTACAATAGGCTATTTTAAAGTATTATATCATAAGCCATTATTAGCTATTCTACGTTATTTTACCATAGGCTATTTTTTGGCAATGCTTGTTTGTTTCATGCTATTATATCATACACCATTGTTAGCTATTATAGGTTATATTACCACATGTTATTGGTGACTATTATATTGTAAGTTATTATTGGATATTTTAGGCTATATTACCATATGTTATTGGTGGCTATTTTATTTTAAATTACTATTGGCTTTTTAAAATTACATTACCATAGGTTATTGATGGTTTTTTTTATCATAGTTATTGTTGGTTATTATATTGTATGTTATTGTTGGTTATTTTAGGTTATTTTACTATTGGTTATTTTATCATAAACTATTATTGGTTATTTTAAGTTATTTTACCATTGATTATTGTTGGCTATTTTATCATAGGTTATTTTGAATTATTATAGGTTATTTTACCATAGGTTACTTTTGGTTATTCTTTCATAGGTTATTGTTGGTTATTTTATTGCAAATTATTCTTAATTATTTTAGGCCATTTTACCATGATATATTAATGGTTATTGTTAACGTAAAGGTGTTTTACCCTATATTATTGTTGGTTATTCTATCATAGGCTATTATTGATTATTTTAGCTTATTTTATCCTATGTTATTTTTGGATATTTTATCATAGGCTATTTTTGGTTATTTTAAGCAATTTAATCATAAGCCATTATTGGTTATTTTATCATAGGCTATTTTTGGCTATTTTATTTTAATTATTATTGGTTATTCTATCATAAGCTATCGTTGGTTATTCTAATGTATTTTATTTTAAACTATTTTTGGTTATTTTATCATAGGCTTTTGTTGGTTATTTTAAATTATTTATCATATGTTATTTTTGGATATTTTATTATAAGTTATTGTTAGCTAATCTAGGTTATTTATCGTATGTTATCTTTGGTTATTCTATCATAATTATTATTGGTTATTTTGAACTATTTATCATAGGTTAATCTTGGTATTGTTGATTATTTTATCGTAAAGTATTATTAGTTATTTTATTGTAGGTTATTATTGGCTATTATATTGTAGATTATTCTTGGTTATTTAAAGTCATTTTATTGCAAGCTATTTTAAAGTATTTTAATAAGGCTATTATTGATTATTTAAATTTATTATATCTTATAATAATATAAATTTTTAAATAATAAAAATAAAATTTTATAATAATTCATAATAACTTAGGGTATAAATTAAGAGAACTAAGGTAACCTAAAATAATATAAGGTATAGGCTAAAATAACTTATGGTATTTAAAATAACAACATAAAAATATATTTTTCACCATATCAAATTATAGTACTGAATTATGTCAACTAATACTGAAACATGATATTTACATAGTGATCATATAATGAAATAACTTTAATCAAAGTGAAATCACTAAGATGTAGTGAACCTATTTCAATTTTAAAGACCTATAATGATTTAAGCCAATTAACTACACCCCATTTTTGTACTAGTGATTTCTCCATTTTTTTGTTTTAGTTTTAAGTGTAAGCTTGAGGTTATAATTGCAAATACTTTGGGTAAATTAACATTTGCATTGGTACCATGGTTAAATTTAATGTTGGGCAATTTTCAATCAAACATTTTAGACAATTTAATAACAAATGGGTAAGTAAAATTTAAAATTATTTAAATAATTTAAATTTAATAATATTATTATTAGTACTAATTCATTTATTAAATTGATAACAATTACAATAATGTGTCAAGTTATTGAGTTATTGGGTGGCACAATTTCTTTGTTTTCCTCCACACAACAAAAATAAAAATAAAAATTAGAGGACAAATTTGAACCATATGATCACATCAAACAAATAACAAATAAATAAACATGACCTATCTTAACATAAAGTTGCCCCATGTCATAAGATTAAATCAAAATCTTTGAATATAATTTAACCTTTCTCAAGTTAAAATGTAGGCACTAACAAGCCTCACTCAATAAGGTTGTGAAAATATCAATGTGTTAGTTCACTTTCAACAAGGCATTGGAAACATGTTGGTCTTGTTTGTAGACACATGTTTTAGGTGATCATGATTTGTGTGACTAAAAAAGAATTAAAAATAGTTAATGGAAGATTTATAATTTATAATTACATGACAAATTGGAACATAAGATTTTATGCATATCACATCAATATACTAAAGCCAATTATGTCTTTGAAAAAATATCATGAAGTTGGTTTACCTATGTAGCCATAATTTATTCAAGTTCAAAATGCAATGAATATGTAGGGTGCCAACAAATCAAGTGTCAATTATTATTATAAGCTTCAATTGAACCCTGAGATATTAAAATTTTAATAACTTTGTTTCAAAAGTTGTTTACAACACACTTTAAACTTTTTTAAAAAAAACACGAGCTCCAATTGTTCCAAAATCCCAATGGGAATAATGGTTCACACATCATGCACAAGGAAACATAAGAAACCAACAAGTTTAATTAAGGTTTCACATATGATGGCGACCTTTATAAATTTGTCACAAGGTATTGATATAAACTTTTCAATACAATTTGCTACAAAAGATTATTGTTAGTAATAAAAGCTTCATGCCCTATAATAAAGTTTTGAAAAAAAGGCACTCTTGATATTTAAGGGGCATGCAGGCAACTATGGCCTTTGTATTTGGAAAAGGCTCTTTAGTGCCTTCCATTACACATTGCATCTAATTAGACAACTTTCAAACCTTAATTTCAATAGTTTGCAAGACCCACAATCAAAATATGACAACATTTCCATTATCTTTCATACTTGTGCTACGAAAACATTGTAAAACACCAACAAAACATGTTCAATGTATTTAATGGGGCATGTTATCAAGAAAAAAATGTTTTCAAACAATGGAACATTTTGCAAAATGAAATGTCTCATTTTTTTTCTTTGTTTTCTCATGATACCCAATGGGTTTTTATTGGGGATAATGGGAAAAAATGAAAAAAATGATTTTACAAAGTGATGGGTGTTCATTTAGGGAACATTGTGTTCCTTGGGTATTACCCTACACTTTATGCTAGAAGTAGTTTGAACCTTATGGATAAAAATAAACAATCTTCAAATGCACCCACATAAAATACCCATTATCTTATAATTTAGGATAAAACACTAAAAATCTTGTATTCAAAGTTCCAAAAGTAAATAAAAGGCATGCCAATAATTTATATTCCATTTATTTCAAAGATCTATTTTATTGTAATGCATCTCATTTATTTAATAATTGTGTAAATTTAATTTAATTATTTTCATTAAAGAATTAAAAAAATGTATAAAACATACAATAAATGAGGCAATCTAAAATGTTCAAGCAATAAATTATTTAAATTTAAAAAATTATCAATATTTTGGAATGGACTTTGTTTAAATTTTGATTTTATTCAAAATTGTTTTGGGATATACCTCATTTACAAACTTTCATTTGATGAATTAAAAATGATATAATATGTTAATATGAAAAAAAATTGAATTTTTGTAAAAATCAAATTTTGTAGATTACATGACAATTGAGATCCAAACCCAAACATTCATAACATAGTAGAGTCTTCCTTAAATTGGTGCCCTATTGGGCTTCATTTTGGACTTTGGTTTGGCTCATCAAGTCATCTTGTTTCTCATTAACAAAGTCTTCAAAAAGGGACTAAAAAGGAAAACCCAACATGAAATCCCAAAATTGATTCCAACAAATTTTTTATCCATGAATTACCCACCTGTTATAAGGGCTATGGGCTGGAGGCTAGTGACTAGGGACTATGGGCTACAATCTACGGGTTGTGAGTTTTAAGGTTTGGCTTTAAGGTTTAAAATATGAAATTGAAGGTTTTAGGGTTTGTATTTAAGTTTTAAAGTTTATATTTAGGGTTTAGGGTTTAAATTAAAAATTTAAGGTTTAAAGTTTAAATTTTAAAATTTTTAGGTCTGGACATAATTTTAGAATGCAAGATTTAAGGTTTAGGGTTTGAGCACGAAGATCATACCTCACAAGGGCGAATGTGCATCAATAAAATATTTATAGAACTTCCCAAGGTCACAAAAGATGTGCCAAATGTGTACTAGACCTGACCCTAACTTTTCAAAATCAATTACATGTATATAAAATTGAAGTTAGTCTTTACAAAGTTGCCAAATGAGGATGAGAGCTCACAAGGGAAAATGTGCATCAATAAAACACCTACATAACCCTCCCAAGGGCATAAAGGATGTGTCAAATGTGCATTAAACTCAACCCTAACTTGCCAAAAAGGTGATATTTGGGTTGAGACAATCATAAAAGACATCCTCCTCTTGAGTTTTGTAGGCTATTAAAACCATAACATTTAACTAGGGAAAGACCTCACTTGAAAAAACGAGTTGCAACAAAGGTTTTTACAAATTGACTTGCTAACAAGTTTCTTTTGAAGGCATTCGTTTGCACACTTTTTTTTTCCTTTGCTCCTTTTACAAACTCCTCTCTAAACTTCAATTGTTCTTGCACACTTCTCAACCTTTTCTATAGAGTGTTCTCCTTGCACTTGTGTTGCCTACCATCTCAAGCAAAAAAATGAGAGCTCAAAACAAAACAAAAGAAGAGAAGAAGATCTTTGTGCACGACCTTCACATGCTCCTTGAGGTTTTGTGACAACTATGTGAAGCTAGAAAATCTTTGCACAAATGAAGGCAGCAAAGTGTTTGCCAGACTAGGTTACAAATAATGCACTTGTGGATGTTTATGGAAAGGCAGGTTGGCATGAGGAAGCATCCAAAGTGCCATAAATGAACTTTTCTACCATGCTAGGCAGTCTGCATGACCAATATTAAGAGGTTCAATTTCATGCATACACTAACATACAGAGGAGGAGTAGCTTCTTCAGCAATGTTTCATGTCTCAGAGCTCCTTTATGGCTAAGTCCTTGAATATGTTATGATGTGATTGCAGGCATGCGGATGTGCCCCAGACATTGTGACATGGAACACTCTGTTGGGAGTCATCTTTGGCAAGAATGGCATGTATGAAGATGTTTTGTGACCCTTTTGAATGCATTGTGCAAGTGTGAATTGCCATTTCCTAGGTCAGGCATTGATGCCTTCTAATGTTTTGCTGGTTGTCAGGTGTTCTGTGATATGAAGAAGGAAGGGTGTAAGCCAGAGAAGGCCACATTTAACACACCGATTGATGATGCCTATGGGAGATGTGGTTCTGGAGAGCAGGCTTTGGGGATATTACAATGGCATGTTATGGGCTGGATCCACACCTGACATGACTACTTTCAACACATTGTTGGCTACCATTGTAAGAGAAAGGGTGGTGGGAGCAAGCGGAGTTGGTGTTAGAAGAGCTGAAGAAAGCCAACTACAAACAAGCCCAATGATATTGGTTATGCTTCCTCGTTGCATACTTAAAATTCACATGGTGGGTAAGTGCCAAGACTTAGGAAAGACAATTGAGAATTTGTCTGCAGAACAGTTCTCCTTAAGTAAAATTCTTCTCAAGACTCTTGTTCTCATTTAGGGCAAGTGCAGTTTGCTTGAGGAAGCAGAGCTCACATTTCAGAAAGTGCAACAGCATGGGCACTTGCCAGACATGAACACATTCAATGCTATGGTTGCCCTGTATGGAAGAGTGGACTAGGCCACAGAGTTACTAGAGCTGATGAAGGTGACAGGTTTGGCTCAAGATATTGTCACCTATAACTGCATGATGAGCATGTATGGGGAAGAAGGGATGCATTGAAGGACAGAAGGGAGATGCAAGCAGTTGGAAAGATGCCAGACCATGTGTCATACAACACCACTCATCTTTGCATTTCAAAAGCATGGGCTGATGGATGATGAAGCTGCTAGGATCTTACATGAGACGATTGCTGTGGCTTTCAACCTGACATCTTCCCATACAACACCTCCATCAGCTGCTATGCAAGTGCTGGGAAGTTCGCAGAAGTTAGGAACGGAATCAAACCTATCAAGAAGAGTGGCTGCAGGCCAAGCGAGGTGACTTATTGAGTTCTAGTTGATGCTTACAGTGAAATGAGGAAGTTCTCTGAAATTCATTACATTTCTAGATTCATTCAGAATAGACCCTCCCATGGACTGTGGTGTCTACTGAGGAATAACTGCTTGTATCACTGAGTTTGAGTTAGAACTGCAGCAAAAGGACTTAACCTGCCATCTTTTCTTTCTCATGGATATCCAATCTCTGCAACAATCTCATATCCAAAGCAAGGAGATCTGTAGCAATAGTGGGTTATTATACCCAAAAATAAAGCAGCCAGACAGGTAGTTCACTGAAAACAGCCACATGTACACATTGGATACTCAATAGCACTCTTTTGGGAACTGAGTGTAAGCAGCTTATGAGAATGACAACCATTCTCCCTGTCATTAGACGCACTTCTAATGGTACGTGATTCAAGTGGTGGAAACAATCTCTAGAAAAGTCTGATGCTCTCGTTGCCTGCAAACTTAGAAAATCTAACCATGCCACAAGAAGCAACATGGACAAATAGTCGGCATCATGGTTGGGCAATAATGGATGACAACAGATACCATAAGCAACCACATCTTCTGCTGCTTCAAGTATCAACTCTGTTGAATTCAATAAGGCATGAAACAATAGCAATCTGCATGAGAGAGACACAGAGAGATTGATTTACACAAAAAGCACAATCAAATTAGAAGTTAGTCTCAGAAATACAAGGGCCCTCAGAACATTGGTGTTCATGGGTAATAGAACTCTACTATCAATCGCTGCAAAGACAGAGAGACCTGATGGGTTAATAGAGCAATGTGTATTGGCACAAACACATAAACCCATTCAATGTTCTCAAACAAATGTGTTTTCTCATGTAACAGAGTTCCTGTCAGATCAGGCAACCCAGTAAATGCCCTTCTAAATTTTCTGGCAACTACCATCAGTGATGTCTACATCCCTGCAGAGCAGCATAAGGTATCCAGAATTATATTTACATGAAACTTTTTTTCTATGACTACCAATGAAGCTCTTCCTAACAATGAGAAAGTAGTTAGTTCTAGAGAAGCATAGATAGTTCAAAGAATAATCAGAACAAAAGGGGGACATAGATGAAGATGAACACAGAATCAAGACAGGATTTGCAGCTCAAGAGTGTTAGATGAGCAGAGGCAAACCAAGAAGGGAGAAGAACAAAAGCCACAGGAAAAGTTGATCCATACATCCAATCACAAGAGTGAAGGTTGTACATCATCTCTTTACACCTGCAGCACTAGAAAAATGGGTGCAGCATTCCAGTAAAGTTTCCAAAGATACATACTCCACAAAGTAATCAAAACCTGTATGTAAATCTCTGGAACCTTGCACCAAACAAGTGCTACAGACTTCAACCCAAATGCATGCCACAGACTTCGATGCAAATGCATGCCACAGACTTCGATGCAAAGGTGTGCCACAGACTTTTTATTTTCGCAAACAACCAAGCCCAGATTGCTGCCTAGGAGCTTTCCAGTCACATCCTTCAGCTGCCATTACCATATTGTGACAGTTCCCCAAGGTACTTGCAGATCATAGAGCTGCATCAGAAAATGAAAGGTGACTCCATATGTAAACCCTACCTGCACTGATCTGCATGGGCTTCACCAAGCAAACTGCAACATGATGCATGCCTGCTGGATGTAAGATTGCATAGCACAATATTCACCCACTTTGCCTTTTGAAGCTGAGCAGATCAGACTGGATAGGAGGCAAGAGCCTTAACCCTCCAGAGCGGCAGCACCTGATATAATCTCAATCAGCTCTGTGGTGATGGATGCCTGCCGTGACCTATTGTAGGTCAAAGTGAGGCGGTCGAGCATGTCACTGGCATTCCGAGTGGAGTTTTCCATGGCTGACATACGGGCTCCCATCTCACTGGTCGCATTTTCTAACATGGCGTTGTACATGGTACATGCAAACTGAAACTCTGACAAGTTCTGAAGTACCTCTTCTTTAGTGTCTGATCCCTCGATCTCGTAAGCATCTAGGTCTCCAGTGACTTCCTGGTCTCCAATCAGAAGCTGCGGGGACAACAAGGTGGCAACGGTGGGTTGGAAAGAGACGACAGAGTTGAATTTGTTGTATACCATCTGGATGGCATCGTACTCATTGGACTTGATGATCTCGTCTGCCATCATGGAGCACTGCGTGAAACAGATGCTGCTCTTTTGCGTCTCTCCAAAGTACATGCTGATCAGCTTCTTAGAATCACGCTGCAATTGCGCCTTCCCTTTCTCGCCCACGATCACGTACTTGACATCCTTGTCTGGTCCATCAAGGCCATTCAACCTAAAGAGCGCCCGGGAATACTTGACAACCGTGGAGTTGATACCCCCGCACAATCCCTTATCACTCGAGATGGTCACGATCAGCTTTTTATCCACTTTAGTCGCCGGTGCATCGCCCAACAGAGCCGTGAACGGCTGCCAAAGTCCCCGTGAGTTCTCCGCCTTCACCTGAATATTCCGCAACTTGGAAGCTGCCACCATCTTCATCGCCTTGGTAATCTTCTGGATACTCTTCACCGACTTCATCCTATTCCTCACGATCTGCCCCGAAGCGGATCTAGCTCCGAAGGGAGCTAGCTCCGCGGACGACAAACCCGTAGTCGAACCCCATACGGCGCCACCGCCATTAATCCCCGCGGCTCCCGAAGACAAATACGAGTTCACATTTCCATATAAAAGCTTCGCGAGGCGCGTACTTCCAGGACGTGCACTTCCCGAAGCCATGGCGCAAAAAATAAAACCCCGCTGTGCAAGCCGATATCTAGAAACCCAGATGCAGATCTCTAGGGCACACCGCGCCTCGGCTGCAAGCACCTCGCACACAAACACTTCCGCCACACAAAACAACAGCAAAACGAAAACGAGACGAGACGCGACGCAAAAAGGGACGCTGGCGGAACGAGAGAGACGGTAACCGGCTTGACCGGTTGTCGGCCCCACACTAATGCTGGAGCAATACTTTGGGCCCCTCATCAATTGTGGTCGCTGGTGGATGAATCCCAACGAATTATTAGTCTCCAAACTTGGTACCCTCATTCATCCAACTTGGGTTTACATTTTTCACCTTGGTTTGACCGGTTATCGGTCCCAGACTAATGCTAGAGCAATACATTGGACTCCTCCTGGTCAATTGTGATTTCTGATGGATGACTCCCAACGTATTATTAGTCTCCAAATTCGGTACCCTCATTCATCCAACTTGGGTTTACACTTTCCACCTTGGTTTGACCAGTTCTAGGCCCCCCCAACTAATGCTGGAGCAATACATTGGACCCCACATCAATTGAGGTTTCTAGTGGATGTAATGTACCCCCAACATATTATTAGTCTCCGAACAAGGGGCACCCTCATTCATCGAACTTGGGTTTACACTTTTCACCTTGGTTTGGGTCTGGAACTCTGTGCATGCGCACGCAAACAAGTGTGTGTTTGTTTTTAAAAGTTTTTTTCCCTCAATTTTGAGATGTAGCCAAGGAGGTGATCACTCGTAAGCCAATTTAGCCAAATTTGGCTATTAAAAATATGCAAGGAAAAAAACATGCCTATATATTTTTGGCTATTCACTTGAACGATGTGTAAAAATCTGGAAATTTTTTAGAAATTCATTTCAAATTTTGCAGGCAAAAAATTTCAATTTTTTTGGAACATTGTGAAATTTTGCACCCAAAAGAAGGTTGGTCCAGAAATGTATTGTAATTTAAGAAAAGTGATAGGGCTAATAAGGGAAGGTATTAGTTTAAACCAATTTTTCATAATTTATTTTATTTGGCTTTGTAATCCTCCAAGGTATAAGTTTAAATTAAAACCTCACATGTTTTGTTTCTCTTTTTTT
>Ga0116229_10012758_pt1 | contig 12021 bp, 9 predicted proteins | sample S1TSphgellanicum_3_FD_87313 | JGI IMG/M metagenome (GOLD analysis project Ga0116229, IMG submission 87313) | Host-associated microbial communities from peat moss isolated from Minnesota, USA - S1T2_Fc - Sphagnum magellanicum MG | ecosystem: Host-associated > Plants > Peat moss > Unclassified... | reverse complement strand
TTTTTTAAATTAAAGTTAAAAAAGAAGAAAAAAAAAATAAAAAAAAAAAAAAAAAAAAAAATTTTTTAAAAAAACAAAAAAAAAAAAAAAAAAAAAAAAAAAAACTCCAAAATTGAAAAAAACAACAAAACAAAAAAAACCCTTGATTGAGTTCATTTAGTTTGTTCTTCTAATCCTTAAATAAATAAGAACTTTGAACTGTAATTTTTTACACATATTTGAAAGAAATTTTTTCCTTCAATATGGATATACATTAATGCCAAATTGTGGTTTTTTAGGAGGTCATGGTTTACACATCTTGTGTTCTTTAGAGCCAAAAACTATTTATATGAAGCTTTCAAAATGAACTTCAATTTAATTGCAAGGTATTTTTGAAATTTTTGAAATCATATTTGGTTTTTAATGTATGGGTAAATAAATTTCAAACGACAAATTGATAATATGGGTAGAAACAAAATTTTAAATTTATGTTTAAATATTTGACAAGGTGTTTAGAAAAGGTTTTTTTTTTTTTACACAATAGGCAATGTGAAAATTTATATGGGCTTCTATGAACTACCTCCCCAAATATGAATACAAATAATAACTTCAATTACATTTGATTTGTTCAATATCCATCTAAGGTACAACCTTGCAACATATATCTATTCAATTTTTATGTTTATTTTATTTCATGTTTTTTTTTAAAAAAAATGTTACTCTAACAAAATTATGTATAGGAAGAAACGAGCCAAAATAATAAGGTTTAAGGAGAAAGCGACAAAATTAGGGTTTAGGGTTTAGCAGGGAGGCGTTGAGAGCGACGTGGTGTCGCATGATTTTGTTTTTGTTTTGGTTTTACAACGTGGGAAACGATTGCTGCTTCATTCGTCGAGTTCGTCTTGGTGCTAAAAGTGTCTTGCTTCCATGCATTTTTGTTTTAGTACCTAGCTACTTTGCTTTGGTGATTTTGGTGTTAATATGCAGCTGGTAATGCAGTTGTAGAATGAAATAAGTGCTGGTGCACTTTGGTTTTGGGTGCAAGGCGCATGCTCGACCATGACTGATTTTTTATTCTCTTCTCCGTGGAAGTGCGATGGATGGCCACCTGTTGGTACTGCAAATGGATTACTGGAGTCTTCATGATATACTTCTCAGTTCCTTCATGCATCCCCTGATTTACTTCTAGGTTGTGTCAACAATAGTTTTCTGCAATGACTTTTCTTTAAATTTTTTTTTTAAAACTATGAAATCCAGTTTCTTGTTGCCCTAAATGGCTAATGGTGAACAATTTTTGTTGTCGTGCTAAAGATCGGCAGCGCCACAGGGAAATGACAATTATAGGAATGATTGTATTTGCAGTGTGAAGAAAGGATTTTCCATGTGCAACTACAGAACGAAATGCAACTAGAGATCTTGAGTCATCATAGTTGGGGGAAAAACTTCAGCAAATTGCTATGAGTTTTTAGGGTTTGATGGTTCTTTAAGTAGATGAACTGCAGTGACAAGTTTTTTCCATGCTCTTTTGTTGTCTTCTTCTCACTAGTGGAATTTGAACATTAATGTTTTGTTCTTGAGAACCGGTTTCCCATATGGCAAATCATGAGCTGTGGTTTGGTATGCAGGCTATCTTTTTTTTTAAGATAATGTTGTAGTTCAATGCCCAGTCCCTTGATTGCTGGATTGTTGGTCAAAGTGCTTCAATTTGGGGGTGACTATTGATTTTTTGTCAGAAATATTCAACAAGCCCTAAAGGCTCGTCGATCTTTTGTTGGGTTTCAGTATTGGAGTTACTTTCAACATCATGCTTGTACATCGGTGCGATATTTTCTCTTGTGTGTTTCTTCCCTTGCTTCTTGTTCACATTTTGGTCATTGCTTTTTTTGTCATTTCTTTCTTGTGTCCTCCAAACCTTGGGTTCCCCATTCTTGTCTTTCATGTATCTTCTCTTCTTCTTCCTCTTCTTCTTTTTCTTTCCATTCTCACAGGCATGACAACAACTACTGCAGCCATAGGAAGTATTTAGATGTTGTCGGATGCAGAGTTTTATGCATCTTGGTAGATCTGTCTTTGCATCTATCAAATGACTTGAACCTTTTGATGTAGTTTCTGTAGAATGACTCATTACAACTTGTTGTGGCCACAATTTACAATCTCTACAACACTGATTTCGTCAGTTTCTGGCTCATTTTCAGGACCTGTATATGTTTGATTGAAGGTTCAAACCTGTGTGAATGTACTTTCAGTTGAGTTTTTTAATTGATGCATGTTGCATTGGAAGCTATCATCTATGCCTTTTGAAAGGGTGTGGCAAATTGTGATTTGGAATTCATTTTGTTTGACAATGCTTGATATATAATCTTGAAAACTAACTGTTGCTTTTGCAATTGTCATACTCATGAAGTATCTTGCTCATGCCTCCTAGTCAGGGGTACTTTACTTGTTGTTTCAACTACGAACCTTGTGTGGTTGTGTGTTTATATCCATGTAATAGAAGTGTATTTTGGGAGTGTATTCATAGCGAGGTGGGAGATCAAGATTCTTTGCTTGTTCATGCATCCACACATCATATGGCTATATGAGGTTATAGAGACACTGTCCAACACCTTTGTGGTGATGGAGTATGTGAAGTCTGTGGAGCTGTTTGATTACATTGTTGAGAAGGGACAATTGGTTGACGACGAGGCTCACCAGTTCTTTTAGCAAGTATAGCTCCATACTCTTCATACATGTTTTGCATCTAGAATGTTATGCAAGCCATTAAATTGTGTGTCATATAGTGCAAATATTGTGAAGTGTAGAATAGAATGGAGGAGTTGGATTTTATAGGTCTATCTCAATTTGGCAGTGCTTGTAAAACACATCTTTTGTTGTCATTCAACATATGTTGTGTATGGTTTGTTTAATGCAAGTAGGGAGCATTGGAATCCTCATGGGACCATTGTTTGTCTTCAGATCCAATATTTGTTGTTGTGTTTTGACAAAACTCACCATCAATATTCTAGATCTCAGCAAGGATGAATGGATATTAAGTGGGTGTTGTGTGAACAGATTGTGTTAGGGGTGGAATACTATCACCACAACATGGTTGTGCATTGTGACTTGAAGCCTCAGAACTTGCTCCTGGATTCAAAATGCAATATCAAAATTGTGTACTTTGGCTTCAGCAATATAATGCACAATGGACACTTTTTCAAAACTAGCTGTGGAATTCCCAACTATGTTGCCCTTGAAGTAATTTCGATTCATAGTAATTTCATGGATACAATTTCAAATGAAGAGCCTATATGAGAAGGAAAGTGGGCATGGTTTGGGTGTTGCAAGTGTTGAAGAATGTTTTGATATTGTGTGGTTGTATTCTAGACTGAGCTGCAGGTAAAGCTTTTAAATATGTGGATGTTAGCTTAGTAGCTTTGAGAAGGCTCAACTGACAGACTTGCCAAAGGCAAGCTGCATCATACATGACAATATCATTATAACTAAGCAGTCTATATTATAGGTTCAGGCAATCCATTCTTCAAGGACTAGTTTGTACACCCCATCAAAATCTTAACTCCATCCAGGACAACAATTCATTACAATCTGGATTTGCAACCTGCTCCAACTCGTCATCAACCATTCCAAATATGATGTAAGTGAAGTAGAAAATGCTGGGATGTATGTGTTTGTTATGATTGTAATAGGTGTGTTTGTATATTGTGTATGTTCCTCATGGGAAAGAAGACTGTATATTTTTTTGTGTGATAAGCTCTAGGACCTTGTTTGGGTTTGGCATGTTTCACATTTTTTGCTTTGAGTTACTAATTTGGATGTCCCAAATTTGCATATGGGTTGTCTCACAATCTGTCCAACAAAGGTTGCCCATTATGACTGTTAAATTGGCCTAAATTGATTTTTATTATATGGTCAAGTTCACTAAAGACCACTAAGTAGAATACTGGTATGATTGGAGGTTGTTATTTTGGCTCTTTCATGGTTTTGTGGGTCATAAAGATGGAATGGTGACAATTACCTCTTCAAATAGTGTGAACAATGGTTTTTCATTTTTTATAGTTCAGGACTTCAGTAGTTGTTTGTTTTCTTTCATTCTATGTTGAAGAGAATGGGGTAAGAATTGAAGAGGTGATTGCAAGCAATGGTGATGTCCCATGCAAACATTGTTGCAACAATAACAACAGAATCAACAACAGCTCCTGAATTGAGCTCCAAGGATATGTATCAACCTTATTTGCCACTGGCCCGCATTTTGGAACTTGCTGCAGAGGTATGGTCCATGTCTGTGATATTACATGTGGATGAGTTGACAATTTTGTGATGTTGTCCTACTTGTTATCTACCTTTTATTTTACTACATGTTAGGATATTGCCAAGTGATTCCAAGCACTTTCTTGATGTCTTTGATATATTCTGTTATCCAGAGATCCAAAAGACAACATTTTCTTGATATCTTTGATCAGTCTACTACTCAGAACAGTAGTTGGATAAAGAAGAAATTACAATGTTAAAAACACATTGGACAAAATGATCAAGGTCTAAATGTATGATCAGTAGAGCAATTGTATTATTGTCCTCAAACTCATCTAAATTTTTCTGACTTCATTTAGGTCATTGTCTTTTTGAATCTCTGGAACTTTTGTAGTAAAATATGTTCTGCTTGAAGGGGAATGGCTTTTGTAGATGATCTTAGCGCAATTACTTCAACATTCAAAATAATGTTCATGGAAGGTTTGATGTTTGCAAGTTGTCAACAGGTTCAACAAAGAGTATTTGTAAGACACAAATTCGAAGTTTGAAGTAAACTATGATAAGACTTGGATTTATGACAAAATTGAATATGAAATCAAGCAATTTTGTAGTTCCCATTTAGTCCAAGAGGTCTACAGAGAAATTTGAGCATGTAGTTTGTCCTCTCCTTTTAGTCAGATTATCTCTTTTGGGCAAGACTATAATGATGTAACAACAAAGGCAAATCTCAGTTTTTCAAATGATATTGACTAAAATATTGTTAGCCTTAGGTTCAAATGGCAAAGTAGACGGCATCAACAGCTCAAGTAATAGGTAGGAGAATGGTATGAAGTTGGGATTTCAATGTCTATCATTTGCATCTACCTTTTTATGCCACTTCTTGCATATCTTATTTGAGAAGTAAGATTTTGATTACAAACTATGAGGGTGGTCGTTCAAAAGGCTGCAAATGCCAATAGGGTAGTTAGGGTTTTCACCTTGGAGGATCAGAATGTTTCAAGTTCAATATTTTTTAGAATGTTTTAAAATGTTCTAGAACTTAAAATTATAAGGTTTTCTACAAATTTTGCATGTGATATATGGTTGTGAGAATGGCACTTGTCATTGGTATGAGATGTGTATTGCCAAATGTTTTCATGGGATTCCTTTGTATTGCAAACCCTAAAATGAACCTTAACCCAAAAGTAGAAAAATATATTTTAATTAATAGTCGTAGCCTAAACCCTAATTAATAGACCTAAAGTCCAAACCTAATCATACATAAAAATAAAACCTTAACTTTTCATTAATACTTGTGAAACAAAATAGAAAGTTCCAATAATAGGCTTGATTCGTAGAAGAACCCTAATTCCTAACCTTATATGTATATAATGTTGAGATTGGAAATCATTTATATCATGTTTTATATTGAAGAACATTTTGCTTACACACATTCTTCTCCTATAACCTTGTAAAAATTTTAATAGTTTTGACAATGTTATGCATATTTAGAGGTATTGTATTTTCCTTTCATTATGGATGGTTGTGATGTTTATATTTTCATTGTTTATAGTTTGTTTTTGTTTGATTTTTATTTTATTTTGTTTATGTTTTTCCTATGTGTTTTGGGAGTACTATGTTTTCCAATTATGAAAAGGATTAATATCACTTTTGTGTTTTAAGGTTGCTTATAGTGCAATTTTTTCCTTGGTATATATCTATACAATTAATTTCAATATACTTTGTATATAATTTGTTTTTATCGAATTCTATTGAATTTTTTTTTGGTTGTATTTATGTGTTTTATTGTTAAATACTATTTGCATTGAATGGCAAGGATTGTTGTTAGCCTAAACAAAACAAAAAAAATATTTTTGTTCTGGGTGTGATTAACATATAACAAATAATGTTGAATGAATGCTTAGAAAGTTATATAATGAATAGATATGGCTCGTATGATGTTGTAAGGAATGGATCCAAGTTCATACAAATTGATCTTATAGATAAGGTTGGATTTTTTACTATCATCTTTCATTAATTTCGTTTTTTTTACTAAATTTTTTGGTCAAAAAATACTAAATTGGATACAGGTTTGAAAAACCATTTAGTCATCTTGAAGAAGTTGATTTTGACACATTTGGTGTGATTAGGATGATTTTTTTACTAACACCATTTGATTGATCATTTTGACTAGTTAAATTTATGCCAATATCAACAACAACAAAATTGTGGCAAGTAGGTAGGTAGTTAGGTTGTAAAAAGGCGAGCAAACATGTAGGGCTAAACATGTACATACATTATAATGTTAAGAATTGAACCCTTGACCTCCCCAATGATAAACCAAGTATTTAACCAATGGACCACACCATCAAAAGGTGTTCAATATTTGTCAATTTTTTTTATTTCACATGTTTATTTTGACACATCATTACAAGATTATGAAATATGAAGATAGGTAGGTTGTAGGAGATAGGTGGGTGGTGGGTGGGTAGGTAATATGTATATATGTAGATAGGTGGTGGGTGGATATGTAAATACGTAATAAATGTATATAAGTAGGTGTGTGGGTAGGTAAGTATTACATCTAAGTAGGTGGGTGGGTGGGTATTACATCTAAGTAAGTGGGTGCATGGGTGAGTTGGTAGGTAGGTTATAAAATTGTAAATGGAAGGTAGGAGATAGGTATGTAATAGGCATAAAACGTCCCATTTGATTAAAAAACATTGGTCATTTTGATTAATGATATCAATTTCTTATGTTCAATTTGATTAGATGTTTCATTTGATTAAAACCCATTGGCCAGTTTGACTAAGGTTGTTTGACTTGACTAGATTATTAGTCAAATAAGTCATTATAGTCAAATTGATCAATTAAAAAATAAATTTTTTAGGCCTCTAATCAAAATGGACATGTCCATTAATTAGAAAGGACCAATTAATCAACTTGAATCGTTTGAAAAACCAAGAATTCTAATAGTGCTTAATGTAGGAATTGCTTTTGTGACGACCTTTTCACTTTGTCTTAATGTTGGTTCTTTCATTCGAATCCAAAACTTTGGGGTGACATTTTGAAACAAAATTTAAAAAGGTGATTGGTCATTTGTTTTGAAGGTTGGTGCCACCATAATGATTGAACATATTGATCCATTCCCGCTTGATATTCGTTTTATTGTTATTCATTCCATTCAAAATTTCATCTAATGACAAGACTTGCAAGAACTTGGAACAATTGAACTTGTGGTCACTTGGGTATATGGTAGGTCTTCAAAGGGTTTCAGTTTGATTGTTGCTAATGGTGTGGGGCCTAATGACACACAAGTGCTATATATTTTTCCAGAGTTTTACACACAATAGGTATAGCTAGTTGAAATTTACAACATTGAAGACATGCAACACTTTTAACTAAAGATGTTGGCAATTATATGTTTGGTGAACAACTTTTAACAAACTTTTCAATCATTTTTGTCATTCCTATGCTTGATGTTGTAGCCGCTGAAAGACTGGTGGAAATCCACAACAAACACACTGAAGGGCAAGATTTTACAATGAATTTTGAGGTATGTAAAACATAGTTTTTTTTTCATTTGTTTGTTTTGTTTTCATTTTGGTTTGCAGATTTCTTTATCAAATTCCCATCTTGTTTGTAATGTAATAGTGTTTTGCATATAGTTTCATGAAGTGTAGATTTGCAGGTTATTGGTAAAAAATCAAAAGATTTCCCTTCAATTTCTGATCAGCTAAGAAAGTCTCAAATTCAAAGGAACAAAGATTTTCTTCAATTCTGATCAGCTGAGAAAGTCTCAAATTTGCAGATAGAAAAAGATGGATTTAAGAATCATGATGCAATGGGTGTTTTGGGTTTGACCAGGCATTGTGCTTGTTCCTCTTCCCATTCTGCATTGTGCACCTCCAAAGACAGTTCATGATGATAATGGGTAAGTGTTTTCTTGAAGAATTTTTTAGGTGGACTTGCAACTTTCAGTTTGTAACAAATGTTTGACTTTCAGACAAACATGTGCAATGGGGACAGGATGGAGAGAGAGAGAGATGATGGAGAGATAGGTTTTGGGATTTGTGAGGAGAGAGCTCTTTCTATTTTGAATGTGGTGGTTTCTGCAGTCTTTGGAAGTTGAAGAAGCTCTACTGAAGCTCCATCATCACAATTGACAAATCAAACTTCTGCTTCAGAAACTTCATCCTTATGCATCCTGGTGGGTCCTCCAGATTGAAAGACCAGGGACAAAAAAGAACTCCACAGATTCAACAAGCAATTTTGTGATGACCTTTGGTATCTCTAAGGACATGAGCATAGATAGAGAGATCATTTCTTCACCTGCTGATGCTGCTGCTCTTGCTTTCTTCTTGCTTGTTCACAACTTCACACCCATCTCTCCATCTCCCTCATGGACACATAATAAGAGTAGTAGTAAATGGCAGTACATGAGCATCATAATGTGTGCATGTGTGCCATGATATCAGAAGGTTGCAAAAGTTGCAGTGAACCCCTTCATCCCAACAGGTGAAAAGACTTAGTAGTCCCCAAGAAGCTTAAACATCAATTCCCCTGATGGGTCACAAAAGAGTTCCAAGTTGCCTGTTCTTCTTCCCCCATGGGAGGAGGAGCTCTATTCTTCCTGCACAACAATGATCCATCTGAGGTTTTATTTCTTTCCTGTTCAACAATAATTCATTAGCAAATCACCAAAGAACCCATCTCTGAGCGAGAGAGAGAGAGAGAGAGAGAGAGTACTAGAGAGAGAAAGAGAGATCATAATTTCTGAGATTTTTTTTCCCAGAAGGATTCAGCATCTCTGGAAATCATTCCTTTGGAGTTATTTGGATCTTTGCCAGTCAGGAGGAAACTTGTCAGGCTCATGGGTTTTGTTTGTGCAGAGCAAGTTCATGTGCAAACGGATCTTTGTTTTTTTCTCAAAAAATTGTGTGAGAGGTGGGGGGGAGATGCAAAGACATATAAGTACTGTGTGCACAGATAGATAATCAATCCTATTACACCAATTTGTGAAAAATTTGCATCAGTGAAATAATGTCTCCAGTTTCTTTCACATACAATTGAGCTCCCCAGAGGAAGTAGACTCATGATCATGTTTCTAGTTTTGGATCAAGCTACGATGATGTGTGATATCTGGGCTTTGCTCTCAGTGGTGTATGGCCCAAGTTCTTTTGGTGCAAAATTTAACCATCCTTTCAACAAAATTGCATCTGAATCTTGGATCAATTTAAAAAGATCATGTTGTTCTCATCTCTGCTTCTAAATTCTTTGAATCTGTGCATTACTTAATATTAGACTGGAGTTTGGAATATCATATGGCCAAGTTTTTTGGCCTCGGGTCAAAAACTCCAGTGAAGATTGCTTTCCAGATACATGTGCAAGAAATTAAGCCATGGATGTCAATGACAACAATGACAATGCAAGGTGGAATTTCCAGTACTCCAGCAATCATCTTATCATGGACTCAGGGTGAGAAGCGATCTGGAAGCACCAAACCTATACAACCTTTGAATGGCAAGATCATATTCGATGAAGAGTTCAAACTCTCAGTGACAATGCTTGAAAAAACTGGCAAACAAAGGAGAGAATGGGAAAGCAAGTATCTCTTGTTTACCTTACATGATTTGAGCTTGCCATCCCAGAGTAGTAGTACTCAACTAAATTCAAGGACCTTAGCATCAGCTGAACTTGATTTGTCAAAAGTTATCAATTTGGAAGAACGCATGATCACTTTCAATATCCCTTTGAATGTGAGAGGAGGAGGAGGAGGTTCTTCTCAGGGGTCTTCGAATAATCCCAGTGCAGCAGCAGCAGCTCCAATTCTTTCTTTGAGAATTAGTGCTCAAGTAGTCAAGGCTGTTGCTCTCTTCAATTCGAGTATGATAAAAGGCACATGGAGGCCATCCAGCAGTAATGCAAGTACCAATGTGAAGACTAATGTGCAAGCTAGAAACAACAATGCAAATTCCATTGATGATTTAGAGATTGATTCATTTACAGATGATGATGATGACAATGACGACGATGATGATGACAATGATGATGATGATGATTCACCACTAAGCTCCACAGGGAGTACTAAAGAAGTCGAAAATAAAGCAGAATTGAATCGAAAGAAGTTGTTTGAGACCCAAAGCCCTGTACCCAAATCAAATTCCAATTCTGGTAAAAAGCAGCAGCTGCTCAATAATGGTGGACAAACTGTGATCAATACAACAAGTAGTACTAAATCAGATTCGAATCGCAAGAAGTTGCTTTTAAATGACACCCATGGAATTAAGGTTGCTTCTTCTCACAATGAAGAGACTTCTCAAATTGCGAGTCCTGGAAATTCAGTCCTTTATTCTAAGGTACTATGTTTTACATTGCTGCTTCCCCCAAAATTATTGCATTAGTCTTTGTGATGGGTGGTGGAGATGGGTAACTTTCACACATTGCAAAATGCAATTCAAGCCATGCAATTTCTTGCTTTGCACAATTGTACATGAAGGATTTTGCTTTTACAGTCTGTGTTTTTGCACCGCATTGATTCTGATTGAGCTTTGCACTCTTGTATGAAGGATTTGCTTCCTTGGTTTGTGTTTTCCTACCCTAATTCTCAAGCTGTGCACAATAGTTTGCTTTCTCCCTGTTTATGTTCTTCTCACAAAATTCTCAAGTTTTGCACATAATTTTTTTAAGGATTTTGGCAGAACTTTGTGTTTCTGCACCCCAATTTTCAAGCTTATGAGAAGCTCAGTTAACATATGTTATGAAGAACGTAGTCTTAGGGGTGTGTGCGTGTGCCATTTTTGTTGCTATTGTTGCAGAGAATTGAAGATCATGATCAGCTGCTGCTGCCGCCACAGAAGCTGCAGCTTGGAGTTGCAGGTCTGAACCTGCGTGCACCCCCTGGAAAGTCTGCTCCAGCAGCTGATGAAGCACCTGGACATGCCACAGCAGCAGCAACAGCACTTCCAACAACATCAGGGCTTGCAGCAGCAACTCCAACAGCAACTGCAGGAACAGGCAGAGTTGTTCAAGAAGCTGCAGCAGCAGCAGCAGCGACAACATCAGGAAAGCTGGATTTTGCTGCAACAACAGCTTCTGCAACGTCAACTGTAACTTCTTCGACTAGTGTTGCTCCTGTTGCAAGAGTCTGGAACTCCGCAACAAGCTTGGTCACAGTAGCGACAGTTCCGGCACAGCAGGGTGCAGTTGAAGTCTCAGAGAAGGCCTGGACTGCAGCTCCTGCGGCTGAGGAATACAAGAGAAGCTCATCAGGGCCCGGATTGGGTTGGGATTCGGAGCTGGTAGCTGCAAGCTCAGATCAAGCTGCAGCTGGAAGCAGCAGCTATAGAAGTGTGTTAGGGGAAGCGAGAGCAAAGCTAGCGATGGTGGAGAAGAGAGCACTGGAGGAACTGAGGACGAAAGTGGCAGCAGCAGAAGCCAAGGCGGCGATGAACCAAGAGAAGGGCGAGGAGAAGGCAACCCAACTGGAACAAGAGCTGAAGAAACTGGAAGACGAGCTTCGAGATTCTGCAGCAATCGAAGTTGCACTGTTTTCCATTGTGGCGGAGCATGTCAGATCTCCCCACAAGCTTCACACCCCTGCTCGTCGGCTCGCCAGGTTATACGTTCACACTTTCCGGAATCGGAGCTCAGATCGATGCATCAATTCTGCCAAGAACTATGCTGCGGGACTTATAGTCGCTGTACGCGCTTGCGGGAATGATGTTTCAAGGTTCGTTGACATCCTCCCGCGATCCTGCTGCACCCACCAGCTTGAATACAAAGCAGATTGATTCTTCTTCTTCTTCTTCTTCTTCT
>Ga0116229_10012756_pt1 | contig 12021 bp, 4 predicted proteins | sample S1TSphgellanicum_3_FD_87313 | JGI IMG/M metagenome (GOLD analysis project Ga0116229, IMG submission 87313) | Host-associated microbial communities from peat moss isolated from Minnesota, USA - S1T2_Fc - Sphagnum magellanicum MG | ecosystem: Host-associated > Plants > Peat moss > Unclassified... | reverse complement strand
GAGGCAAAGGAACAACAAATCCTAAACCCCACATGTACTATCACAATGGTATGTGCAAATAAATTTTATGTGATTATATAATACAATGTCACTATTCTTTTATGACCACAACATTTTAACAAAATGATCTTCCAAAGGTTTGTGAAAGGATTAAATTGTAAACTTGGTAATAATTACTTGGGCTCTACATTCCAATGTACTATCAATGACAATTGATGAAGAAATGAATTGATTTTGTGAAAATTAAGTTCCATTTGAATCGAAATATTGAATGACAATATGTACAACTTGAATTGAATTGAATCAAATAAAATCGGATTGAATTAAATTTAGATTCAATTGAATTGAATTCCAACTCAACTAAATTCAACTCAACAATTGGATTAAGATTCAATTGAATAAAGTACAAATTGATGGAGAAGATATCGAAAATCTATTATGAATATGATGTTAAAAAAAAAGCCTTTAAAAACACAGAGATTTGAAACAACATGTTTCCATGCCTCTTTCCTTTGGAATGGACAAAACAGATTTCAATTTGGAACTGGTGAAGTGATGACCACTACTTAAGAAACCTAAAGTTGTCCTCCCTAAACCAGCGCCAATGAATCCTTGTCACTAGAATCATTATTGTTTTAAAAACATTGCACCATGAGGTGGATCTGGTAAGATTTCATGACACTCCACAATTCCGTTTCATGACAACCTTATGTGAGAATTCATGGCCACCTTTTATTCAACACAACAACCCATTACCCACATACACGGTTTTGTGTCAAAATCATTGTATTTAGAAATAATGATTGGCAAACTTGTAGTAGGTCTCTCACCTTTGAACTTCTCAGTACACTTTGGATGCACTTGCATCGTGATCATCTTCACAAATCTGTGTTGTCTTTCAGCCTCTATACCTCCATGCTGCAAGCTGCAGGCTCCATAAACACAGAAGGAGAGAAAAAACATTCACATCTACAAGATTAGTGCATTCTCTTGACCAATGCACAACTCTCCCTAAGGTGACATGTGAATCTCCACATTCTCCTATACGGTGTTTATGGCCTGTATTACCTTGTTAAACCTGTTGCACATAGAAAAATGCATTGTCTTTGCTACTAGACAAAAGCCACTAGGTCTAACCATCTTCATAGAAGCCTCAAACCTAATTTCCACCTGACACTAAAGATGTTGTCAAGTTCTTCTTCAGAGCTTTTCCCCTTTACAGAGACAAGCTAATTTGTCAGTTTAAAGAAAGATGATTATTGATACCAGTCTGAGCTAAGACAATAATTTAACGCTTGAAAGCACATGTAACTGGCATTAAATGCCTCCCGGCCTGATGCAGTGACCTCAACCCTTGTCCTGCTTGCAGTTTGACACTTGCATTGCAGGACTGATCACAGGATTGTCCATCTCTTCAGGACCTCTCTTCTTCTAACACACTGTATTTGATTGGACCCAGGATCTGCAGTGAATTCCACATTGCAGTTGTGTTACCCATATCCATGGTACCCACTGAGATAATAGTCTCAGAAATCTGAAGTAATTATTCATATACAAGGCCTGCTGAATTTGCAAAGGCCTGAAGGTATCACTCTCTGCTGTTGTTGAGCTTTGAATGGCCATGGCCTGGAGAACATCAAAGTTGGAAGATGCCCAGTTCTTGGCCATGGTGAAGGAGAGACACTTTCTTGTTAGGTTTCCATTCCAAGCGGAATGCAAGGTCGACATTATGGAATGCAAGCCTCGGTGACATATCTTCACTCAATCTCCTGCTCACCTCATCCTGCTGCCACCAAGAAGCTCACATCACTGCCCCATGTACAGGGTCCAATTGCAAATTCTTCTTCATTGTGCAGACTAGAGGTATTAGAGGGGATGTCTCTCTAAGTAATGAAAACTTCTCCTAATTATGATTTGAGTCAACCTGAATAGAATGGAGTAGACCTGAAAATAAGGTTAGAGGACTTAGGGGAAAGTTTATTGGAAAAATGACTTCAGATGCCAAAGAAGATTGGGGATTCATGGATCAAACAGCAAGAATGTTACCTCCAGCTGTTCTGAAGATCTGTACACAAAGGCCATCATGCTTGAGCTTGAAGATCTTGGAGAGAAACCTGCCCAAGGAGGTACCAACACCAGCTTTGTGCACTGGATTGGCACAAGGGACCTGCTTAGTCGGTCCCACCAGGCTGCCCCCAGCGACCACCACCGAATGGTGAGGCCCTGTTGCGAGAATGCAACAAGCCCCTGCAAACCATGTGAGTATTAGAGTAGTTTCTCCCACTTTCAAAATGCTTCAGTATTATCAACATTCATTGGAAAAAGTTACACTTTGGATGCAGGGCCACTCACCTCCTTGAAACATAACAACAGCTTCTGCACCTTCTAAGCAAATCAGCTACACAAAGAGAAAACAGGATGCAGATTGGTCTACCTCTCCATCAGGAGAAAAACTTAATGCTGAAATGCCACCTGCTGTTGCAGATGTCTTGTTTGATGCCAGTAAGGCAGGGTGACCTGGGGGTCCACTAGCATCCAGTACCTTGAGCTTTGTTGCACTGCAACACAAAAGTCGCCCAAGACAAAAATGTCAAATCTCCTACAACACACATAATTCAAAGCACCATACCAAGGTCCACCAAGATAAGAAAAGAGGCTTCATTCCCAAAAAGCACACAATTAGGACATCACCTGCATAGTTGCAAGGAGACACACTTTACCTGTTCAAATCATATACATGAATTGTTAGTGAGCGGATGTCACCAACACCATCTCCCACTGCAAGCTTTGCATTGGAGGGAGTGGATCCACGGTGAAGTGCCACCATAGGGAACATGCGCACCATCTCCTGCAATACTCCCATTGCAGTCTGGCTACACTGTTTCCGTAGCACCAAGTTTCCAGTGTCCATGGTTTGCATCACTAGTGCAGTTAACTGTTTCAACACATTGTCTCCATGGCATTACTCAACTTACAACACATAAAAAAGAGGCGTAAAACAAGAACACAAAGATTGAAAACATTGTGGCAGGTTTGTTTAAGGCTAGTGCACACAGTACTTAAAACAATACTGACAGGTGATTTACCTGGTCCAAATAGAAGATCAATGCCTTTGGGTGGCTGCGCACAAGCCTAATAAGGGCCATGAGGCCTACCAAATGGACAGGTGAATTGGGTGCAAAAGTGGCAAGTTGATTTTTAACGACATCCAGGAATGCTGGCACATCTGCAAGAGCCAAGCTTGTCAGCAAATTGCCTGTAAGACTTTCCCGAATGGCCATGGCTACTGCTGGAGCCATGGTTGCACTGGGCACAGCTCTCAAAGGTTGCCCAGAGGTGGGCCTTGGGGCACCCACTCCACTTAGACATTCAATCAGGAAAAACACATCAGCAATAAGTTGAGGAATCTCTGCTCCGATCCACATCTGCCACGTAGACTCCATCCCTTCTGCCAGAACATCTGCTGCAGTTGCACTGTGCCTGTCATGGGTGGCTCGCACCAGGTTCAAAAGCATGGGAGCAACAGTTGGGGCTACCTCTGGTTGAACTAAACTTGGATACCAGAGAGCCAATGCTGCACTCACAATTATGCGTGCTGCTCTTGCATCTTGAGTAGTTCCCCCAATTGTTGCTGTCCAGTTCTCGCCATCATAAGACTGAATCCAATCAGTAATGTGAGCTATTGCACCTGTGTCAGATAGGCCATTTGAGTGTGAGTGCCTCAGATAGGTGCTAGAGCTTTCAGACTCAGATTTTGGAGGGTTCTCAAAATGTGATGATGGTATGTTTGTTGACATGTCAAGTTGCAGGAATGAAGGTATAGCCCGAGATGCTGCACAATGGAAGAGAGAACGTGCTGCCATACGCACATGCTCGCTTGGGTCTTGCCAAAAGCATGCATACACCTGCAAAATTTTCAATAAAAGGGCAGGATTCTCAACTTACAATCCATGGCAAGAATCATAGCACTGGGTTTGTATTGTGAACTTATAAAAGCTGCAATGCTGCTCACCTCAAGGCATGGGTTGACACTGCCTGGAAGCTTCTCAGCAAGACTCCTTGAATAGAAACCTGCCAAAGCACTGTTGTAAAGCCACAACCAACATTAAACACAACAGAAAGATTCACTGCAATCATAAGATCTACTCCACATTGGCTTTGTAATAACTCACAACTGCTCACTAAGTGGCATGGTTGCTCCAGATAAACTTCCAGATAAACACCAGCGGCATGAAATGACAGTAAGGTAAGTACATGTCTCACAATCCCATGAAAATATAGCAACAAACCTGCAAGCAAGATTGGCAGATTTGGACAAGAGTAAGAGGTGCTGTGCCAGAGCAACATTGGTGAGTGACCTCAATGCACAAAACTCTGGGGATGTCTTCCAAAGCTGCCACATGAAATGATATCACATTAGTTGAAGTGCAATGCATATATGCCCACCATAAGCATAAGCTTGACATATAACTATAGCCAAATAGATTACCTGAAAATGCAGCAAAAAGAAACCCACCTCCAATGTTGCACGCTGATTTGGTAGACTCAGTGTCATTGCACCCCTGTCTCCTGCAAGGCCTGACCCGACTCTGATGTGTTGTGGCTTTGACACCAGGAGCTCTTCCAGTAATGAACTATCAAGCTCTTGGTCAACCCCCCACAAGTGTAGAAATGCCAGACTTGTTCGTAGAAGATGCCCTTGTACTGTCCCCAGCCAGCTGTCTATTTGCTTCTGCTCTTTCCTTCTATTTGCTTCATCCCCTGTGAGTCACATTGGAGACAGCTTATAATATCATGCAAGAGAGGTCCTACCTACAGAAGTGTTGTCCTGTCGCAATTGAGAAACTACCTTCATTATCAAAACATATAGATTGCCTCAAGAACAAAGAAAGCTTAGTAATTGCTGTCCATGTACAGACTTAATCTTCTAGACTGGGACCTGCACTAGTGAACTATGTGTCTATAAAAGGAGAAGAAGGGACTTGTGCACCCACCTTCCTTGCTGCTGCTTGTGACTTTGTCTTCACTGTGCTCCACTCCAGGAACCCTCTCAAGAACAGCTGCAATTTGAGATTCTTCAGATCCAGCCACCAATGCCCGAGACTCTTTTTCACCACTATTTGATGTGCCACCCAAATCTGGAGCCATAAGTGCAAAAAGATCAAACTGCAGGGTTGCAACACCTGGCAATGGAGATGCTCCACGAATGGGCTGCTTGTGAACCAGAGGGCGGGAGGACACAATGGTGGGATTACTAACAGGACTAGATTTTACTGTAGTGATGCTGGATATTGACTCAGATGGTTTCAGAGGCCCTGGCTTTGCACTCTGGTTAAGTGCTTGTGCAACTTTTGTTGAGAGCTTTTCCAAGCTTCCAATCAAACCCAATGACATATTTTCAGTCTCATCATGTGTCGAGATTGGATTTCCCCCAGCTAACAAGGAGCTGGAACCAGCTACAGGATTAGGAAGGGAACTGGACTCAGCCAGAGTTGGTGCTGGGAGGGCTGCAATAGTACGAGATGGCCTTGGGTGGTTGGGCAGCTCTTCGGTGGGAGCCAACAAAGATGAAGCAGATGTTGAACTTCCAGAAAATATACTGTTAGCATCCGCACTTTTCCGGAAACGACTAGAAAAGGTTGCAATCATGGAGTGTGCAGGAGTTCCCCGCAGTATACGTTCACGGGCACCTGAATGTAGATCCCAGATGTAAACCTGATCTGTGACCACAGGTTGGTCACCTGAGCCAGTGCACAGGCATGCAAGGAATCCCCGGACACAATCCCATATTACTGTCTTCACAATACCTGCATGTCCAGGGAACAATCGCTCTACACTTAAAGTTTCCAGAGATGAAACAGCAACACAATGGTCATCACTCACTGAAATGAAGCAGTGTGACCAGGGAGCTTGAGTGCCATGTGGTGGTAAAATAAGCTGACGCACAGGTGCAACATGGTGGTGAAGTACTGCAAGTGGTTCACCCCCCTTTCTCAGGTTCCAAATGCAGACAGTGCAGTCCATACTCCCTGAGATCAGAACATGATCTCCTTGTGCTGCTTCAGATAATGGAGGCAAGCTATGTTCTGCTAGGCACAAAATGGCCCCAGTATGCCCAAATAAGTTTTGAACTGCTTGCACCTCATCACCTCTATTCACTTTGTCACCTGTTGAATTCATGGTGTTGACAACTTGCAGCTCTAGAAGCTGGATTACTCCACTGGCAAATCCATACACAAGGGTAGACTGGACAGAGAAGCTCCCAGAAAGCAGCATGGATGCAGTGACAAATGTTTCTGATTCCATTACTCTTGGATGACTAGTCCTTGGCTTAGTCCTGGCATTATCTTGTGGTGATGCTTCTGAGAAGCTTACATCCACCTTAGACCCAGAAACTTCAAACCAGTCGGCCCACAATCCTGCCTGTCCTAAGAGGAGAGCCTCCTCTAAGTTGTTACCCCATTCCTCCTGACCTGTTCTATGATTCTTGTCTTCCTCATCGAGCAATGGCATTCCAACTGACAGCTTTGCACTCCACAAGGGTGCCCTTTGAGTAAGCCACAAAGTAACTTGTGGCTCCAGCTTCAGAACATCTTCCACACCATCAGACTTTTCAGACTCAGAGCGAAGCAGCAGATTGCCTAGCTGGACAAAATGGTAGTTCACTGTTGTGGCATGGCTATGAGAAGTTGGAGGTATATAGGCCAACACCTCAACACCAAGAGTTTTCTCGTGAATGTCAGACAGTGAGTGCAGGACAGCTGCACCTTGTGTGTTCCAAACTAGAAACTTGCTTCCACTTCCATGAAGAAAGCAGCCTCCTGCGCATTCGGACAAGACTGCAAGCTCTTTCAGTCCATGTTGCATTGCACCTATCCCAGCACTTTCAGCTACTACACCACCATCAGATACAGATCTGATTACCCACTTTGATTGCAACACCAGCAGAAGCAACAACCCATCTGGTGAAAATGATAATGCTTCTGCAACCTCAGAAAGAGAACTCATGCCACCAACATGGTCATTTTGTTCACTATTTGCTTCTTCAAGCATGTCCCCTTTAGGGCCTCCTAAGCCAGGTTTCCCCTGATCTACAGAAACACCTGAGCACACCTTCAGTCTTCCCAACAAATCACACACTGTCACAGAGTAAGTTGGGTGATCCTTGGATGCATGCTCAGGTACAACCACCATAGCTGCTATTGATCCCACACTCAAAGCACAATTGTTCAAAACATGCAAAACACTAAGAGTGGCAGTATCCACAATCACCAGAGAATTCTTAATTCCACTACCCCTTCCAGCTTTTTCCGCAGAGCCTGCTGGAGTGGATTCTGGCCCAGATTCTGTAGTCTTAGTTGCAGCATCTGCATGCCTCAGACTCACATGAGTTCCATTACAAGCAATAATAACATAGCGTGGTGATTTTGGAAGGGCAGAAACTGCACATGGTTGTCCCACCCAAGGAGGAAGATGTCGCCGCCGCCTACATCGTCCAGTAAGGGCATCCCATGTGCACACACCCCCATCTATGCCGGCACTTATGACTGCTCTGCCACTTTTGTTATAATTATCAGCGTCAAATTTTGTCCTGATCGTACTTGCATAGCTGCTGCTGGCAATGTGCTCAGTGGGCTCACAGGCATCATCTGGGTTGCATGCTTCAAGAGCTGCAATTTCTGCCGTGTGTCCACATAGCAGTGACACCGGCCAGATCTCAGACTGCAGATCCAGAGAACTGTTAGAACTTTGTCACAACAGAAGTTTGGATTCTGACAATCCATGAACCCTCATCAATTTGCCATGTGTCCAACTGCACACATCAACCCAAAGCTGCAGATCTGACATGTGTCTCTTGGATATGACAAGTTGTTTGAGCAAATTGCAACATAGACAGAATACCATGTTGCAATCTACATATTGCGTGAGTTTTTTTGCTTCATCTCTACAGTGAGATCGCATGTGCAATGATCAATTGAGAGACTGCTTCTACATTGCAATTTTCTCTCAATATTGATCAAAATTGAGTTGAAGATCATCAGCTTACGGGGCCTAATAGCACCTGCAATTTACAAGTGATTTTCCTGCATCCTCATTATTATTGTCACTCCTTGTAAACAAGGCTTGTAAGAGAGGTGTGAGGTGAAGGGGGAAATGGAGAGAGGCACATGAACTTCAGCTTGTATAGTGAGAAAATCATCATCAGGCATCTACAAAGAGTGCACATGTCCAAACCCTACTTATAAGCCCTCACAAAGCTGTGCCCTAAGACCTGAACCCTAAGGCAGCAGTGCAAAAGAGTAGGTACATGACAGTCTTCTTTTCAGAAGGAAGAGAAAAAACGCACAGCAATGACATTCTATCTACAGAAGCAAATGCAGGAAGAAGAAGAAGATGCGTGATCGTTTGAGCGAAATGTTGAGGTTTTTCTTGGTTTTTATTTTGGATTTTTTCTCGAACTAAAGCACAAAGCACAAGAGGTATGGAGGAGTTAGAAGGTCGCGAAACATACCTGATCAAACCGGGTCAGATTGGAAGAACGCTGCTGCTGCACCATGAGACGCCAGAGCACGATGACACCGTCTGTAGCTCCTGTCCAGAGTGAGGCAGGATCGTCGACGAGAAGCACCGCGCGGACATGGTGCTGCGGCGGTGACGGTCCCCACAGTGCTTGCAGAGAGTGACACCGCATTGTGCAGGCCTCACCCGCATGCTCTGCAACTCCCGAGTTGGAACCTTGTTTGGTGCGGGCAAACCTTTAACGACTCTCTGTAAAGAAGAGAAACCTCAGAAGCGGATTTCCAATCTACATCACCAGAGAAAACAAATAGACAATCAATTTCACGACGCAAGGATTTGCGCGATGCTCCGAGGGTTTCCCTCAAACCGCAAGAATAGAAACACACAATCTACACACAATCTTTCTTCTGTGTGCTCCTGGCCCCAACGATACTCTTCTTTGAAATCCGGTGCTCGGACAGATGCAAACCCTGTAGAAGCTACAAAGACCTAGACACAACAGATGGCTAACAGAAGATCTTAAACAAAAGTTTGCCGCAACAAACAATCCTTTAGGGATCGCACAGAAGAAACCTCGCCAGCAAGCTTATTAGAAACGTTTTATGATAGCAAATATTTTCCAAGCAGAGATTCAATACAGGAGCGGGAAGCCGAATTGGATGCAGACGGAGATTGAATCAATAAGACAACGATTGATGATGTTGAGTCGGGCCAAAGAAAAACAGAGAAATCTCTACCGCATTGTTCACAACACGCCCAGTTCTTCTTCCTCTTCTTCTTCTTCTCCTTCCTCAAAGATCCTTGATGCGACGACATAGGGATCTGTAAAGATGAGCAGACAGACACATACCTATTCTGCAAGAAAACAAGTGCGACTGCAGAATGTTGTTTTGGTTACCAGATTGAGCTTCTTGTCATGCAACGCAATACACTCGACGGCAAAGCTCCTGCCTTCCTGTTCTTCACTTGCCGCTGTGCAGATAGATTCATTCTCCTTGAACAACTTTGCAACAAAGCATCTAAGAATTCTGCTTCTTCTTCTTCTTCTTCTTCTGCTGCTGCTGCTGCTGCTGCTGCTTCTTCTCCTTCTTCTCCACATTCATAGCATTCCAGCCAGCAATCCAAATGCTTTATAATAGGAAACTGTTCAATGAAGTTGTCAAAAATTGAAGCTCTCTCACCCGCAATGCACTAATCACTCTTTTTTTATTTGTTGAACTTGTGCATTTTTGAAGTGTTTGCAAGCTCAAATTGAGGAGTTCATCCTAACCTTATCACCGAGTTCTAATATGATTTTCTTGAGCTTCATTTCATTTGAAGAGTTTGTCCTAATCTTATCTCGGAGTTTTAACACGATTCTCTTGTCCTAAACTTGAAGAGATTGTCTTCATCTTATTTCAAGGCTCTAACATGATCTTCTTGTCCTAGAGAAGTTTAGGACAAACATTTTGATAAGTTTTCAAGCTCAAATCGAGGAGTTCATCCTAAATCCTATCACCCAATTCTAATATGATTTTCTTGGTCTAAACTTGAAGAGTTTATCCTCATCTTTATTTCAAAGCTTTAACATGATCTTCTTGTCCTAAACTTGAGAAGTTCATCCTCATCTTATTTTGAAGCTCTAACATGATCTTCTTATCTTAAACTTGGGGAGTTCATCTTAATCTTTTTCTCATGAAACTCTAACATGATCTTCTTGTTTTAAACTGGAAGAGTTTGTACTAATCTTATCTTGAATCTCAAGCACAATCTTATCTTGGAGCTCTAATACAAGAAGACAAATCTTCTTGTTTTAGACTTGAGGAGTTCATCTTAATCTTATCTTGGAGCTCTAACACAAGAAGACAATCTTCTTGTTTTAAACTTGAGGAATTCAACTTAATCTTATCTCGGAGCTCTAACACAATCTTCTTGCCTTAGTGCATGAAACTAAGGAATGCACCCCCAAAGTGTACATGTCTTTCTCAACAAACTATATTAACACTTAGTGAACATTCCTTGAAATGTGACACCAACTCAAAACTTGCATTGTTTAGTTCCATGAAGTTTTCTCAAAACTTCAAGAAGATGTCACATTTCACATGAACAACAACATCTCATGAACATTCTTTGAATTTGTGAGATTGAATGGAACCTACTTACATTGTTTTGGTTTCATGAAGTTTTTTTCAATAATCGTTCAAAGTTCTCACACTTTACAAAAACAATGTAGTGAACATTCTTGGAAAAGGTGGGACTAAATGAAACCTACATTGTTTGGTTCCATGAAGTTTTCTTGAGATTTGAAAGTTTTCGCACTTACATCAACAACAACACTTGATGCAAAATGAAAAAAAACAAACAAACTTTCGTTTGTTTGGTTTCATGAAATTCTCGACAAATGAAGTTAATCGCACTTCAAAATAAAACATTCCTCAAAATGTGGGATCAAATGAAGAAACTACAACATTCCATAGGTCTCCTCTCCCTTTTACAAGCTAATTAGGCATCGCACAAGCTTCTATTAGTTTCATGTGAATTTTTATTTTATTTTGTGAGTTCTTAGAAAACAAAGGAAGGCTGCTATTATTATTATTATTATGTTTTGTAACATTTTCACAATAAAAAAAGCTTTGATCAAAGTTGTTTCTATCCCAACAACTTGTTTCATTTAGTTCACATCCAATTCAAAACTCACCAAACTTCCTATTGCAAGAAGCACAACCATTAATTTTCTATGGTGTTAATATGTTACCAAAAAAATTAGGCTACTTCAGCAACAAGGTGCCTAAGCATTAATTAATTTTGTCAATTATGTTCAATAGAAAAAATGATAATGATTTACAATCCGAAATTATACTTAATAATGAAGCTATAGTGTTGGAGAGCTTCTTCATTCATATTTTTGGCATGGCAAGCACATTTTTTCAAAAAAATTTGACATTTTCAAAATTAATTAATTAATGCTTAACTAGCCAAGGTAATATAATATTGTGATTGCTATTAATTAGTTGGGGTCTCAATCTTCACATTATTTTTTTGGTGGTTGACATTTTTGATTGGTCCATCACCCAAAACAAAAACTCCCATTTGATATAGTCTTAAAATGGAAACTATTCACATGGCCTAGTGATGTAAATGTTTAACTAGTTGTGTTTGCCCCCATACATGCTTGGTGAAAGCTAAAGTCATACATGCATGTCTACTATCGTAGGGCAATAATAAATTTTTATAACATTTTTATAACATAAAAAGAAAAAATAATATAAACAAATTAATCAATTAAAATTTCATTTCATTATGATTTTGATTATTAAAGCTTTATTGAAGCTTTTAAAATAACATCAAACTAATTAAAGACATTTCTATCTCAAAAACAAATTTCATTAAAGTTTTAATTTATTTAAAAATTGATCTGTTTTATTTTAATCAATTTTACCATAATCTTTCAAATCAAGTTTTTAAGAATCTCATTTTAATAGGATTTATAGGAATTGAAGCTAATTATTTGTATGTTTATTT
>Ga0116229_10012754_pt1 | contig 12022 bp, 8 predicted proteins | sample S1TSphgellanicum_3_FD_87313 | JGI IMG/M metagenome (GOLD analysis project Ga0116229, IMG submission 87313) | Host-associated microbial communities from peat moss isolated from Minnesota, USA - S1T2_Fc - Sphagnum magellanicum MG | ecosystem: Host-associated > Plants > Peat moss > Unclassified... | reverse complement strand
TGTTGTTTGTTTGTGATTAATTATGAAATCATATGAGAAACCATGTGATGTTATTTCCTTGTGATGCTAAATGGAAAGTGAAGCTTGTCATCAATTACTTCATTACAATTTTTGATATTTAGTCAAATGTTGATCTTTTCCAAATCATCCATAGTGCCCCTAAATCTTTGTATATTGATTATGTTGTTTAATGTAACACACACAAAGCTGGTATAAAACAATGTGTGTGGAAATTTTAAAAATTTGAACATGTAAATGGAATGAACATTTGGAATAAAAATATTATAATCCATTTGTCACTAGAAAGTTCACATTTTCATCTAACATGTTGCATAGCAATTGTAACATGTAGCAATTTTCTATCAAATATTTTTTAAAGAAAATATGTCAAGTCTGACAATCCTTTTCAATTGGTTTCTTTATATATATTTTTTTACTTTTATGATTTAGCATAATATTATTTCCTTAATATCAATCCATTTTGTGTGTTTAAGAAAAATGTGGAAATCATTTCACATTAGATTAGATCATATAACTTGAAGTGGGGGGGGGGGATTTAATAATTCTTCATGATTTCAAAGTTTAAGTTATAAGATAAAATTGGGAATTTTTTTAATAGGTTTAAAAATTAATATGTTTGTTGCTTTGCACTTTATAATAGAATATTTATGTAATTAAGATTTTATTTTCGAAAAAAAAATGATTTTCCTTCTTTTTGAAAGAATAAAACTTGATGGAAGCTCTCTCTAAATTGACCAATCAGTGAGCGACAATACCATTCCAAGTTTGCAATAATCAAATTTGTAATAAACTAAAATAAAATAAAATCCAGTTATTCAGCAAACCTTGAACAAGGTGCTTGCACTGTGGACGGCAGTTCCATACCGGATTTGGCAGAATGACGACTATTCCAGCAAGGAAGGGATGACGTTATTGGGAAGGAGGTAGTCATTACGCTTGCACGTAATCGTCGTCTCTCTGTGTCCCTCTCAGGTGCGCCTCGCTGCCCGCAACTTCTCCTCCCTCGTCGTCACGGCTGTTGCTGCTGCTCCGCCTGCGCTTGCTCTTCTTCTTCGCTTCTCTGGACGCTCGCAACCCGTGATCGTTTTCCGCCACGCGAAGTTGCTTTCTACTTGCTCCACCAGTCTTTGAGCCCCCCCAAAAAAAAACTCGGGGGAAGTTATTTTCTTATTCTTCTCCCTTTATAGCCCTTCTTTTTGCACTGTGCAGTTTCGTGCGTTTGGCTCTCTCTCTCTGTGCTTTCGTTTGTGTTTGACGGCCGTCTTTTTTGTATTCATCGAATTCTGCTGTCGGAATTCTTTTGTTTCCTTCCTTCCGTTTTGGTTCGCACCGAATCGAAAAAACCTCGGCATTGCGGCAGGCTCTAATGGCCTTTCTTTAGTCAGCGTTGCGATCTGTGGAGTTTTTGCAGTTTTTGGAGAAAAGGTAAGTAGCTGCTCTCCATTTTTTTCCCACTACGCAATTTTTATTTCGCTTTGCATTCCGTCTTTTCGTTCCAGGAACAACAAAGTGCCCAAGATAAGTCGGGAGGTTTTGGTGCGGGTTTTCGAAGTTTAATCCTCCTCCTCCTCCCCTTCCTCCTTCTCGTTCTTGGTAATATGCCGCCGCGTGCCTTGTAACATTCCCGTTTGATGTTCTCTCTCGTGCGTGCGAATTGGCTGGATAGGTAAAAGCTTGTGCTTATTATACAAGGTTTTTTCCCTTCTGTTCTATTGCAAAAAACAACCGTGAGAGAAGTGCCAAGTTACAGAGCATGGATCGGTACCAAAGAGTGGAGAAACCGCGGGCTGAAACTCCGATCAGCGAGAATGAAATCCGTGTCACAACACAAGGGAAGATGCGCAACTACATCACCTATGCCACTACGCTTCTTCAGGTTCTTGGACTTACTGGTCCACTGTTGCCATTTTGTTTGTTTATTGTTGTCGTTGCTCTCTTCTTTCATTCGAAGATCTTTTTGTGTCTCACGCATTTTTCTCGAAGGCTTCAGGTGCTTCCTTTGTGTATTTCTTGTTTAGAACTCCCATTGTACAATAAGTAGAAGCAATCCCTTCTATCTGAATTCAAGTCTCATTCTCACATGTCTTCCATATATATCCCTGCCAGAGGGGTTTTGACCTGCACTGGATCATTCTGGAGGGTTTAGGTTCTTGGAGATATACATTTCTTCCCTCATTAGTGATGCTGTGAGAGTATGGCAGTGATGTGAACAAATGTCAGGTTCAGGAATCAATGATTGCAGAGGTCTTGCTCTGAGTAATGGCATTGTGTAATACTTATGCTCAGACTTGTTGGAAGGCACATTGTCTTATTTACATTGATGAATGTCCAGTTTCAGCCTGTGTCTCATGTCAGTTTTCATTTCTCTAGTGGCCGTTGGAGAGCTATATGGTCTACAGTTTGCATTTAAGTGTGTTCATCTGGTTCGATCTCCTTATGACAATGTGTCTTGTATTGCTGTCTGTAACATGTGTCTTTTGTAGCAATGAAAGCTTTGTGAAGTTGACCCTCCCTTTAAATGTCTCTGCTCTATCCTCTTTTGCTTTATGGTATGTGATATCTCCAACCATCTAGTACTCAAGGCCAATGCACAAATTGTAACACATCTATGCGATGTGGGGATTATTTGTTGGGCTCCATCTGGAATTTTAGATGCAAGATGTTGCATTCTCAGGAGTACAACATCAGGGTCACAACGGATGGCACTGGGTTAGAATATGGGATCAAGTGTGTATAAGTCAATTTTCAACGTCCGCTGTTCAGGAAGGAATCTCACTATGGGATCTGGCTTCATTGTATCTTCAATCTTTAGCTCAAGGTTTCTTCAATCACAGAGATATTGAAAAGGCTTGAACTCAGATTTCTGACAGATTTGAATCAAGGAATGTGCTTGTCAAACTTCCAAACTCTTTAGAGTCCTCATTGTGCTCATGTTATCCCAGCTGACCTTCATATTTTTTCAAGACCCAATTGGATCAATCTCTTTTCTAGAGATCTGTAGTGTAAAATTTCTTTTCTTACTTATTTTTCTTTACAGGAAAGTCCCAAGAGAGGTATGAATATTTTTTTTTCTGAAGTGTAAAACTCTCAGTGCAGAAGGAATTCTAAGTGAATGGAATTCAAAACTCCTTCATCCTGTGAATTTAACAGTTCAATCTTTGCCTTGTAATATTGCAAGTGCCCCTGCTTCATCTTCCTTCTCTTGTGTCAAATTCCAATCAACTCAAAAGGTTTTGAGTAATAGCTACATGGACAAATGCAATAATAACTTTTGTGTTTGTTTTGCAAGAAACATACTTTTTAATGAGGTCAACTCTCCTGAGGCACTTATGTCAAGCGTATGTCAGGTCAAGTTTGTCAGATTTTTTCTTTGTTATATCTTTATGGTTCTTTCAATGCTGCGAGTATATTTACTACAATGTGTGATTCTTGTCTTCCCTTTTCTTTTTGTGGCTCAGAAGTTCCAGTTAAACTAATCAAGCCTAGGTTTGTAAATACTTTGATCACATTAGTTTTAGAGGCATTCTATTGGTGGTCAATGATCTTTGGGTTGCCAAGTCAGAGATGCCAATGTTCCCTCTCAGAATAGTTGGATTCTTAAAAACTCCTCAGGAGTACCTGTTAAGTTTGTGAATCTCTCAAGTTCATAGGTTGACAAAACTTTTCCCTTTCACTGCAGTCCTTTGTTTCTCAACTCTTTGTACAAATATCAATCTATCACATCTGAAAGCTAGAATAAAAGTAAAGTCATCAATAGGATGTTGTCTCATTGTTTCAAATTCTTGCTTGGTCAAAAGTCAGCCCTAAACTTAAGATGCGTTTGGTTAAAGAACACAGAGGAGCTAAGGTTGAGAGAGTCTGTACAAACTGGATGATACTTGATTTGAACCTCAGCTGTTATCACTTTTGGGCTTTGATATGTAGGACAAGGGAGCATCAGAGATTGTTCTGAAGGCAATGGGCAGGGCAATAAACAAGACTGTCACCATTGCAGAGATTATCAAGGTTCTTTTATTGTGACACTTACTCCTCTGAGGAGATATGACCTGCAAGTTTGCTGTAGCATCTCTGAATGCATGGGTTTAGTTTGTTAACTCAAAGTTTTAGCTGCTAGCTTTCAAAGTTGAAAGGCCAAGTTTCTGTCACTAATGAGTTTGTAGAGCTAATGACATGTCTATGACTTCTTAGTGTTCTGTTGTGAAGTATTGACACATTCCAGCGTTTTTTGGACCTGAAGCAGAGGAGGATTGCTAACCTGCATCAAAATACAGCTATTGGATCTACTGACATCACTGATCTGTGGGAGCCACTTGAAGAGGGGCTTCTTCCGTAAGCACTTTAACCTGACATCTAGATGTTTTTACTACCTTCTCATTTTATTGTAGGTACTAACGTCTGTTGTCCACTGGAACAAGGCAGCTATAGCGTAGAAGTAATCTCTGCAGTCTTCCCCTAGCAGGGTTCAACATAGATGATCTGATTGCTTGGTTTCTGTTGACAGCTTGGAAACCACACGACATGTTTCTATGATTACCATAACCTTATCAACTAAGGAGCTAGACAAGACATCCACTGGGTACACATCATGGCATACGTCTTCTACTCATTTCATCTGTCATAATCTGGTAGTGTGCTTCAGCTATCAGGATAAAGCTCATTCATTTAAGGTTCACTTAGATGGCCATTATGTGGGTTGTCCTAGACTTTTGATTATCAGGTAAGAACCTTTGTTATACCCCAAACACTACTCTCAACCTGGAAATGGTGTGTCTGGTTGCCTTCATGGTTCCAGATTTCCGTCCATGTAATTGTTGAGTTGCAGTTGTTTGAAAATTTTCATTGTTTGAGTTTGACAAAAGGGTAGATGTAGTCCAAATCATTTTCAACATTCAAGAGCCCCTTGGTTTGAAATGTCCAATTGTGGGAACTTGTGTTTAGAGATTCACAAAGCAGCATCCAACCCTACAGAGAGCTGCAACCTGATAGTAATGGCATCAAAAAGGATTGCAGAAAAGACAGGCTGTCAGGTTGCAGAGGAGATTACAATTTGAATGAGTTCAATGCTCCATTTGTGTAGAAGGGCACAATTTGTATACACATATGGAATCATGAGGAGTGCTGAGGATTGTGATCCTATGCTTGTTTGTGCAATAGACATGCATTATTAGAACTCTTATGGTTTGAAACCGGGTTGAGGGATATGTATAGTAATGTGAAGTGAGGATTATAAGATGTAAAGATTGCCCCTGATTAGACTCTGCCATTACAATTGCCGGGAGCACAGATATCAGCCTCCCCTACCAGCTGACCAGGTGAAAGCAGTGGGTGAATTTGATTATGAAGGAGGTACGCCTTCTATCCTTGATGTCTGTCCAGTCATGAGTGCAGCACAGCTCTTGGCTTTTCTCTTGAAGTGTGTTGACAGGTGTGAGTTGTCCCTTTCTCTGCAGTTAGTGTGGTTGATGTTTGTTTGACAGGCAAGGTTCATGTCATGGTTGCTTGGAGCTTACAGATGTAGACTGCCATCTCTGTTTTCAGAAGGTTCACCACATGGAGGAAGGGGCAGAGGTCGTGGTCGTGGCAGAGGCAGAGATAGAGGCAATGGTGCACACTTTGCTCTTGTAAACCTATTTGCATTAGAGTTTTTGAGAATCCACTTGGTCATTTTGGTCCTCAGGCTGCTAGAAGGAAGAGAAATAGGGCTTTATGTAGAGGCATTCATTGGTGTGGTCCTCATACAGCTTGAACCAATGCAAGGCTGGGTGGCATTTTTGTGCAGGATCTAAAGAATAATATGTTGAATTATTTTTCTGTTGTGTGTCGTAGTCTGTGGACGCCTTATTTGCAATCATTCTGTATCTTCAATCTTGCATTCACCTTGCCTAGCACTTTGGGGTGATCATCTCCTGATAGAATAGTGTATATTGGTGAAAGGCATTACCATATCAACTGTTTTAAGAAATTCCAAACCAGGTTTTGGTGATGGTGTGATCAGTATATGTTTCTCATGTGACTTTCTACTGTTGTGTTTATACAGCCAATGGAACAGCAGGAGGTGAATTCAATAATGTCGATGGTGGATGGGGTCGTGGCCATGGTCATGGACGAGGACGAGGTGGACGCAGTACTGGTGGTCGTGGTGGTTTTCGTGGCCATGACAGAGAGCAAGACCCAGGCAGTTATGAAGAGATTTCAGGTGACATGGAGCACAGGGCTGATGTCATGAAATTTATTCACTGCTTGTTGACCTATATGAACATGACATGACTACTGGATTGCATCAGTTGATTCACATTGGTATCAGGCTTTGCAGGTCGAGGTCAAGGGAGAGGTAGGAGTGTGGGGAGAGGTCGAGGTTTTCGAACTGATGGACCTCTACCAGCATCAGCCACGACAGGAGCTGTTTGAAGTGCATTCAGGTGTTGTTACCAGGTGGTTTATTGATTTTTCATTTTTAAGCAGCTTTCAGATGTTGTCAAGGCTTGGCACTTCACAAAATGCATGTACAATGAATATTGCGAGTTGTGACCCATCTTTTCCATAGCTTCTCTTCTGTCTACCTGTGACCACTTTCTTCCGTGACAAGTGCACAACCCATCTCTGTTTTACATATGGGGGCTTGAGTTATCAGGTCTCATACTGTTACATCCATTCCATATGTGAACCCATATGGCATGGCACGTTCTGACAAGAATGTATGATATAATCAGGGGATGCAGATTTTGCAATACATCCCCACCAAGTGCTCTTCAAAGGTAAATGTGAAAGACAGGTCAGTCAAGATGGTGACATCAGCTCTGAAGAAGACTACTCAAATTTTCATGGTTCATTAGTTTGATGTGCATATAGAAATTGGCAATCAGGGGCAATAAGAGTATTTTGCAACGTGTGCTCAGCCAATTACAATTTTGGGTTTGCAGCAGGTGCCTTCCTTGGCTTATGAAGTGGTCAATTGGACATTTGTAACTGGGTTTTCCCATTCTGGCTTCACCTCTGCTTTCAGTATTTTCAACTGAGTTTCTAACCTCCAGATTTGAAGGTCATGAAATAGTCTAACACACATAGTCTGGATGCATGTAAAATATGGCTGTAGATTGAGGACTTTGCTGCTCAGAGTTCAATGTTTCTTTTTCATCTTGAGTTTCCAACATTAGGAAACTCACAAATCTTTGAACTGAAATTTGCCCTTGTTCTGTATGTGAGTGGGTTCTGTACATTTTTAGAATTGAATGAAGTTTGAGGAATTCTGAAAGATTCATAAAACTGTGGTCCCCATCTCTTCATGCTGTCCAGTTCTGAATCAGTCTAGGACTAAATTGGCATCATGCCATATGACTACTCTTGATGGCCAGTTGGGACAGATCCTCCAATAAAAAGGTTTGAATTCTATGTAAAAAAATTCACAACTGCGATGCAAACCCTAAAACAGCACTGGAATTGGTAGCTTGGATTTGGATGCATTTGTCTTTAAACTTGACAAACTTCAGTGAGGTAAACCTTCATCACACGTGGAAAGAGTGGGATGTGCACATGTAAACAAGAAACCTATTTGAAAGCAAAGAAGTGGTAGAGACTGTGGTTGGAGATTGCTCAAAAGGGAAAGGTGTGGAAATCAGTGTTGACCAATTGGGGATCTGCTTCTCCTGTACCCAGACTGCAGGTTCTGCACAAGAGAAAAGTGTGGATGACACACCATCAAGTTGCTGATGATGGGAGCCATGAGTAAATCCAGGATGCCAAAACTGGTGACGGATTCTACATAAATGGGAATAGACCTGATGGGGTGGGAGCTAACTAGGTACAAATGGATCTCTTCATCTAGGTGGTTCACTTTCTATACACAAAAAATCACCCTCGAGGATTGAATTATAACATCCTTACAATTCAATGCATCACACATATTTTCAATGAGCAATATGAGCAGGTGGATCCTTATCATACCTTGCCATCCATGGTCTTACATACTTCTGCTGGTTTGATATTCTTGCTGTTCACCGGATGTCAACCCCTCTTCAAGCTCAGGTACAAACAGAAGGCAGCAAAATTCAGGTTTCATTTGAAAGGAATCACTGAAAGTCCTTCATACATGGCAGACACAAATTAGAAACCCTGGTTGTCACAGAAAGACTCCAGAACCTTAGAATCTTACCACCTTCTTGAATCTTAGGGATGAATATAAACAATAGTATTTTCTACACAACCAACTTCCCACAGCTTTAGACCAATTCCAGAACTACACTGATTTCCACTACAGTTCCCAGTGTTTGTTCAATTACAGCAAAGAGGAGTCTTTACCTTGACTTCTTTTCAACCAACACTACAAATGGTGAATAGGACTAATAGTAACAGATCTTGGTCACCCTCATTTGTACTGTTGTGTATCAACTGCAGTGAGTGGAAATGCTGTTAGCAAAGCACAATTTGATGTAGAGAGCACTATAGTCTCACTAGGTGACTCTGCAGACTAGGGACAGTTCAAGCAGTGGCAAACAAGGTATATACTATGGCCCTGAACTCAGGAGTTGTTCTGAATACCCATCTGACTGCAACTCAAACAGGATGTGCACACAAAAGACCTCCATCTGCAATCAACGGGCCCCTCTTTCAAAATCCACACGAGTTCGACTTGATCCTCCTTCATAGCTTTCCTTGTTTCCTGCACCTGCACTAGCCCTCATTGTGTCCCCCCCTCCAACTCTGTCAAGTGCTTTCTTTCCTCTCTTGACTTCTGTCAAAAACTGATCCAGGCCAAAAGGATCAGCCTCAACAGCTTCCTGCTCATACTCAACTGGTCGGTCACGGGGTCCAGCACGCTCTGTTGCCCCTGCAAAACCCTTATCTGCTCTGAATCTATCTGTCTTGAGTGCTTTATCTAAGTGCTCATCAGCACCACCATAAACCTCAGTATCAGAGTCCTTCCGTGGGCGATAGAGCCCACCAAGGGCAGAACCAGAGGTGAAAAGTCCTTTGTCATAGACATTGTATGAGTCATCTGCAGCAAACCCTGATTCCATGCCTTTCTCTTGGTTGAACAAGCGCTGGTCATATGTGAGCTCTCCACCTCCCGCCCCTGTATTTGCCATTCCCAGCGCCATTTTTTCACTGACATCCCTGTCTCTATCCCTGGTTATCTTGCTTTTCTTGCCAACATGACCATCTTTGGCCTCAAGTCTCCGTTCTCGCTCCCTCTCCCTCCGTCTGTCTTCTCTCAAAGCCTCTCGCTTCACTCTCTCTTCCCTCTCAGCCTTGCTTTCCCTCCTTGCATCTTCTTTTACCCCAACATATCCACCCTCAGCTTCCTCCATCTTCCTGTCCATGCCCGGCAATCCTCCAACCCCTCTCTCCACACCAATGCCTGCAGCACCAGCAGCTTCTATTGGACCACCTCCACCGCCTGCTCTCTCCATTCTTGCTCTTTGAGCCAGCATCCGAAGCTCCATCTCCTTCTTCTCTTTTTCCTTCAAGATGAGCTCTCTCTGGATTTTGGACCGCATTTCCACAGCTTCCCGTGCCTTCTGTTCTGCCACATACAGAGCTTCTGAGAGCTTTGCAAAATTGTCATTGATTTGCACCTCTTGAAGGCCTCTTCCATCCGCAGCCAGCCTCTTATCAAGAGGAATGGTGTAGCCTTTAGGGTTTTTCCAGTTGGATATGCAAGGAGGAATTTTCCAGTCTTGTTGATCCTTGACTGTCACAGGGCGGGGTGGAGAGTGCATTACAGGAACTGGAGGCGAGCCAGATGCCTTGGGAACTCTCTTGTGCTTGAATTTGGGAGGTTCCAGAGGGTCCTTGGGCATCTCCACCATGCGAATCACCCTTTCTTTGGCGCCAGAATTGAATGCAGCCGATTGCTGGGAGGGTGTGTACTTGATATAAGAGGGGACAGTCGACTGGGATTGCACACTTTTGGGCTGTGCAGCGCTCAACCTTGCACCGACGATTTTCTCCAAAACGGCCTTGGTTCTTTCGGTGGTTTCTTTGACCTCCTCGTCCCCAGGCTTCTCCACATCCGCCTCAGTAGGGAGCTTAGGGATAAGATCCCGATGCTGCGAAAACACAGTCTTGGAAGCATTTTCCGACTGCTTCACAATAGCATCGAAGGCAATATTTCCTTCAGCATCTACGCTTACCGGAAGAATCTTACCATCTATTTTCTCCTCCTTCCTCCCCATCTCCAAAGGATACTGCGCCACATGAATCTCCGGAAACGCACCTCCATCTCCGAAATCCTCCACCTTACGCGGCACGAACCCTGCTCGCTTCCCATAAGGCGGTGCCTCCTGTCCCCCGATTCTTCTTCCTAAAACAACCTGCTGTTGCGGCTTCGTGGCCTCCAATCGCTTCTGAAACCATGGATCCGACGCCACATCGTATGCTTCTGCTCCACTATTCTTCGGCACCGGCAAACGACTCAGCAACTGCGTCGCAGACATGATGATTGTCACTCTCAAAAATATTGTAGTACAGAAAAAACCCCCACCTACTTCTCTCTCGCCCCTCTCCTTCTCCTCTCACTCTCGCCTTTCCCCTCTCCTCTCCCCTCCCGATTCTTCTCTTCTCCTCTCCTCTCCTCGCCTTCCGTAAGAACCTGCGCGTTCTCCTTCCTCTTCAGGAGCTCGTCAGGAAACCCTTGCAAAATGACCTAAATGGATGGATGGATGGACGGATAAATGAATGAATGAAAATAATGAATATACAACTGCAAACAAAATATGCAAATTTCAGTGATGACGATTCATCAGAGCTGGTCTACATGGAACAACTTTAGGTTCCAAAGTCTAGTCTATTCTCAAATATAAAGGCATGGAAACCTTTACAAAATGACCTAAATAGATGGATGATGGATGGATGGATGAATGAACGAATGAATGAATATAATCGGTGTATACTTGTCAACAAAATATGCGAATTCTAGTGATGATGATTCATTTCAGATTGTCTAGGTAGGATAACATTATGTTCCATAAGTCATTGCTCGGACAATTTCAAATTGAAGTATATTTAGCTCATTCCTAAGCAAAAAGCAAAGAGGTATGGAACTTTTACAAAGTGACTTAAACAAGGCATCACAAACCCGCTGGCCCTGCCAATAGATAAGATGTTGTACATGTACCTACTGTGTCCACACTCTGAACACCCAAAAAAGTCCGTTCCAATCTAAATAGTCTAAACACTTTCACCAAAGAAACCGGTTCACCTAACGTGAAATCGGTTCTGATAAGCTAAAACTCCCAAAAGTTGGATCCAATGCAATAGTCCCTGTCCCTGTGGAGGCAGGGCCCAATAAATGCATGGATGAATGGATGAATGAATGAATATTATAAATATATAATTGCCAAAAAAATAATGCAAATTTTAATGATGATGATTCGTTGAAGCTGGTGTAGATAAAGACGACTTTATGTTTCATAAGTTGTAATTGTCATCATAAACTAGAATCTATTTAGTTTATTATTCTCAAGTAAAGAACTTGGAATTGTGTTTTTTTTGAATTTGTGTTTTATTAAAGTTATAAAAATAAAATTCAACACCATATTCACAAGTAGATTTTCAATACATTCTCCACTAATTTGGATCTCATTTCTTTTCAATTGAATTTTAATTAAATTTGAATATGCTTCAATTCAACATCGATATCATGTCATTCAATATTTCCATTCATACGGAACTTAATTTTCAAAAAATAATTTGTTTTTTCATCAATCGATCAATTGATTGTCACTTGTAATACACAGGAATGCAAAGCCCAAGTTGAATACAACATGCCCAATGATAACATGTTTGGGTCAATAGGTAATCAAAATTCAATGAGTAAAACAAAGTTCACCCCAATTCAATGGTTTCTTTTTCACTTTAATTTTGTGATGTTGCTCAAGTCGCAATCATCCATAAGAATATTTAGCCAAATTTGGTGATAATCAAAATATGAAATTAGAAAATCTAAAGTAGCCAAGTTTCATGTTGTAAGTAGTTGTGACAATTTTGGGTGATTTTTAGAAGT
>Ga0116229_10012752_pt1 | contig 12023 bp, 4 predicted proteins | sample S1TSphgellanicum_3_FD_87313 | JGI IMG/M metagenome (GOLD analysis project Ga0116229, IMG submission 87313) | Host-associated microbial communities from peat moss isolated from Minnesota, USA - S1T2_Fc - Sphagnum magellanicum MG | ecosystem: Host-associated > Plants > Peat moss > Unclassified... | reverse complement strand
TATTTTCCCTTTCTCTTTTTGTCAGGAATATCATGAGATGCTGTTGCTAAGTTTGAAGGGGAAGTGTAACGGCCAAATGGATGAACAGTGGTTGTTTGTTGTTCTCTGAACTCTTGCAGATTGTTTTTCAACAAAAGAGAGCATTGTAATTTGTTTGTACCAGAGACTACAGAGAAGTCCTGGCCCATCCACAGCCACAGTGAACCAGCACCCACCAGCACACCATCCACTGGATGCCTGTTATTACTCAGTTGTGGATGAACCTTAACTGAATTAATATTTCATTTCACCTTGGTAACCATTTCTGTAAGAAATAGGTTTTATTTATAGGTAGATAGGTAAGAAAATAGGTAATTACTAGGTAAGTAGATGGTTTATACTTAGGTAAGGGGTGATTTTATTACCTACTAACAACCCACTTGTGGGTTGTTAGTAGGTAGGTAGTAAAACCAAAACATTGAGCTAACCACCATGGTTAGCTAAGCAACTGGAGCCCAACAGAAAACTGTTTTCTGACCACTTACCATCCATCCTTCATGGTGCACTGGTGGGTGCTGGTTCACTATGGCCAACTTTATACTAGTGTAGACTACTAGTGCAACCTGTCCCATTGGCTGGCTCAAGTGTGAACTGGTTACCCAACTAAATTTTCCTTTCATCACCATTTTTTAAAATTTTAATTGATTTTTTTAGGACAAAAAACTACTTAAATTTCAATACCTTCCACACCTTAATTAGGTCTCAAAGCTCCTTCCCAAATCACAATTTCTTTTGTTGCACTCTTGATGCCATTGGAGAGGCCTTGATGGTTAGTGTTGCACCAAGTTTGTTTCATGATATTTCAACCTATGGTGGAGAAAATATTGAATGTTAACCAATTTTTTCATCATAGAATTATAAATCATTAAAAGAAAAATTAAAGGGGATTTTGGGTGCCCTTTGGGTATTGTTGGAAAGTCTTTAGTAATAGGACTTAATGAAAATGACAAACAAACAACCTTCCTTCATAAATATATTAGTGACCTATGTCAATGAATATTTATTGTAATATTAAAGGATACAAGTTTGAAATTTAATTAATTTTTATTAAAATGTTGAATATTTGTTGACAACAATAATTCAATTTTTGTTGTCTCATTCACCTCAAGTTTAAAAATTATGAAATTATTCCATAAAACCCTATTCATCAAAAGTGTTTCATCACTATCAAGAGCATGTTGCATGTTTAAATATTTGTCTTCATTTTATCAAATCTTCAATGAAAAAAATGTCCAATATTCATTCAGGACCTATACATCATATGTTTTAACATTACAAACCACTTTGAAAGTTTTCCCATGATACGAAGAGCGTGAGGAGGGTGGAATGTGTTATCATTGAAAGATTTCAACATGACAAACTACCTACAAAGGTTGCACACATTTCATCTTAAAGTTGCAAACATTTCATTTTTCTATTTTCCCAAATTTTTGTTTCATTATTCTAAAGATTATTTAATGACAAAATCGATTTTAGAGCACACTACCTTTTGGAATCATGGAAACATTTTTAAAATACATGCTTGCCAAGTTGAAATGTTGATTTTTTTCTGTAAAATATGATAATTTCATTATTTTATATAATTTCAAATTGTTAAATATTTGTATATTTATTGTTAAACTTAAGTGACTAAAAGAATATTAGGCATTTTATTGACAATTTAGGCTAGGTAAGATGGTATTGAATTCAATTGGAAATCTCAATTTTGATTTTCCTTTTTTTTTTCTCAAATGTTGTTTGAATGAAACAAATAAAAACATGATCTCCAAAATCATACATAATGGATAAATGTTCAAACCATTTTAAAGACAAATCTTTTGAAAATCGACTATGTTTCACAAACCGAATTTAATTGGTGCCAAATGTACCTAAATTTGCATAAGGGCGTAGGACTTTCAAATTTATTTACATTTTCAAGCTAACTAAAACAAATTTCTTTACAATGTATTATGAAAGTTCATTGAAATATTTAGGTTAACAATTCAATTATTTATGTGTTTTTGTTGAACACATCAATGACCACTTCTGTTTAACTTGGTGGACAAAACCTATCATTGGGATTGAAAATGTTACCTTTTGTTTTGGTAGCAAGTTCTATATGCTACATGTCATGGATACAATCACAAATATTATGAACATAGTGATGAAAGAAACTTGGACTACATGTGTAGGAAATATTATGTGGCAATGTTTAAAACTTGTTATGGGTCTTATTTGAGAATTAAAAAAACAAATTTTAGTTGAAGAATCGTTGTCTGTAATAGGGTGATCTACTCACATTATTGGTTGGTTCCAAAGGCAAAAATAACATTTCTAGGTCACCAAGTAGCAATTATCCATGCGCATTTTGCACACCTTAAGGCTTGGGGTTCTTTTGGTATTTTTGGTGGCCCCATATTAAACCTCACCCTTCTTGATGACCAATTTGTTCTTCTCAAACTAAGCATGCAAAATCACTACCAAGTTGAAGTGTTGCTTGCCCAAAATTGCAACATGATTACACATTCGTGGAAAAGGCTCAAAATTAATACAATTTGAAACCACCATCTTTTTTAATGGTTTATTTTTGTGCAATTTTGTGTGGTTATGATGTTTAATAACGTCATTAGGAAAGAAACTTCACATTTGCAATTAACATGTTAAACTCATTTTCAATTACAATTATAGTTGAAAATGACAATTATAGTTATAAAATGTTTTTTTTCAACTAAAACCTATTTTTTTGCAATTGCACACCAAAAAAGTTGACTAATATGAATAAAAAACAACATTGCAATTGAAAATAATAACCATGTGTTAATAGGGTGCAAACGAGCTAATAGGAACCATTGGTGCCCCCTTGGGTGATTGCTTTTATGGGAATATTCTTGAAATATTATCTGAAAAAATCTTTTTAAATTTTTAAAAATTTCTTTGTATTATTTTGTTAAGGTTTGTGTTAAAAATTTGTCAAAAATATGTCATTTCAAAGTTTCCCAAATCCATTTACAAGTCCTTTTACTACTTGAAAATAATAGTTACAATTTTTTTTACACTATTTTTTATTGCAAATGACACTTGCCATTGTAATTCAAGGTTATTGTCAATTGTAAACCATTGGTGGATGAACTTCATTTAATGATGTTAGATGATGTTATCAAATCTTGAATTATAAGTTCAATTATGTTGCAACTTAGTTAGGCATGAGGTTCAATTAATAATTAAATGACATATGGTATATCCATTATTTAGGCCATGTGACACTTAGGATAAGCCACCTACACATAAGGTTAAGTTTTACCAAACAACACCCAAACAAAAGTCATTTAAGTTAGGCTAAGCCACATTACATTTAAACATAACCCATTTATGTTAGGCTAGGTCGTGTGGACCTAAACTAGGCCTAGACATAGGCAACCTAAGCTAAGTTAAAACACATGACACCTAAATGAAATTAAGTTCCAATAACCTTTGTGGCCTTTAGGCTAAACTTAGCCCATGTGGTACCTAGGTTGTGCCTAGATCTAGACCATGTGGCATTTAAGTTAGGCCTAAATTTAAGCCATATGACACTTAGTTTAAAAAATCCTAATTAAATTTTAACTTTAAAGGTTAACCCTTTTATGGGTGAAAACACACTATGGGGGGGACCAACTTAAACAAGAATATTTTTTTTAAAGTTTATTTTTTATTTTTTAAAGACATTTTTTTTCTTTTCATTTAATGTTTGACACACACATAACTAGATTTTTTATACAAGGCCTTTAACACAATTTTTATTACCTTTCAAAAGAGACTAAGTTTTCAAAAAAATTATCATTCTTCACACACTTACGTTCATTTGAATGAAAAACCTCATGCAAAATGTTTTTTGTGGCTACAATTAATTCATTCAATAAATGACTAAATATTTTATCAAATTTAATAATTGTTTGAATGGTTTTGGAATATATTTTCATTTTGCAGTATATTGTTTCAAATATTGTGTTTTCATAAATATATTTTTTAATAATTCAAAATCAATAAAAAATGTAATTTCATTTAAGATAATTTTATTCTTCGGGCATTAAACTATTTTATTTTGAGTACAATTTATAAATAACCTTTTTAATATTGGCTTGGTGGAAGTTCAAACATGCACAATTTTGAAAATCAACAATTTTTGTTCATCATAATTTGATTTCACCCTTTTTGGTTCATCCCAAATGGCATTTGTTTTTTGAATATTTCTTATGATATTTAAATGGTTATAGTGCACCTACTTATATTGTTTAAAATTTTGAAAGGATAGTAAACAATCTAAGATAAACTTTTGAGAAGGATACATATTCCCATATTTCATAAACATTGAAACCTTTTATCCCGTCCAATTTTTTTTTGAATAGTTAAATAGGTAATTAGTTAATTACATTAATAAGTAGGTAATTAGAATATAAATGCACTAAATAAGTAAGTAGGTAATTAAGGAGAGGTAGGTAGATATGTATACATTAAAATTAAGTCAATGTAAGAGTTAATTACAATAGAACTATTATCTAATTACTTGGTTAGACATTAATTAATGTACCATAAATAAATAATTAGGTAACTAACTAGTAACTTAACCTAGGTATATATGAGTATGTAGCTTAGGTATGTAGGTTATGGTTACATCTAGGTAGCCTAATATAGACCTATGTATACCTATGTATATATTAAAACAAAAGCACATATTTTGAAACCATTTAATTGAACTATTATCCCTATTTGTTTTGACTAAAACTCTAATCAATTTCATTCAAACTTTGGTCATTGAAATGACATGTCTATTTTTTTCAATTCAATTGACTACAATGACAATGTTGACTACTAATCAAATCTAACATGCAATTAAACAAAAAATGAACACCTTCAATTAAAAAGGTCAAGGCAATAATCAAATGGGACATTCCAATTTTGTTTAAATCGTATTTTGAATTATACAAATAAATATTTAAATTATATAAAGTTATTTTGATTAATCAACTTGACCAATTGTCATTTCATTATTAGTCAAGAGGATAATCGAAATGAACATCACTATGAATGAACAGGTATGTAGATCCTAGGTAGGTAGGTAAGTAGGTAATTAATACATGTATGTAAGAAAATATAAAAGGAGGTAGGGCTTATGTATATATTTAAGCTAAATATTTAATTAGTTTAGATCAAGTACCTAGGTTAAATAATTAGGCTAATTAGGTAGATATGTTAAATTAAGTACCTAGGTTAAGTAGGTTAAACTAAGTACATGTACATAGTCTCCTTACATTCCTCCATGTTTAAATACTTAGGTTAGAACATAGGCTGATCAATTAGCTAAGGATAGGATAAGCCATGGTATTTAATTTACATTAGATAGGTTAAGTACGTAGGTACATAGCTAGACTAGCTAATTAGTTTAAGTTAAATTATGTACCTAGGTTAAGTTAGGTGGGTTAGTGGGTACTTATGCTAAATAGGTAGGCCAAGTATATAGGTAGCCTAAGGAAACTAAATTAGGCTTCTTTGATAGATTTGGAAAACAATGTTCATAACATTCAAATGGAATAAATTACTATTTGTTGTAATGGGAAGTGAAAGGTTTAAGTCCTATTTAGTTAAGCTACCTCATCTAACTTAAGTGGTTAAACAATTAGGTTAAATAACTTAGCCTAGGTTGGTAAGTAGGGTACAATAAAATTTAAAAATGATATTGCAATTAATTTTTCCAATTATATTTTAGTTGCAAGTGACATATACAACTAAAATCCCCTAATTTTAAAAATCAAATCGCATGCAACCATAATCACAAACAACATGGTAAATCCAACAAATTATAGTTTTATCTTTTAATTGATTGTATGTATATTGTTGTATGTGACTACCATGCAATAATAAAAATGAATGATAAAAATGAATGACTACTTGTGTCAACAAATTTTATCTAGTTATTTTATATTGTAATTTTGGAAAAAATCTAAGGCATCCAATTTGTGTGCTCATGATTGTAACATGTGGCAAATCCACAAATATTTTAAATTTGGTTTGGTAAGTATGTAAATAGGTAGGTAAATAGGTAGGTAACTAGGCTAAATAAGTAAACCACTCCTTTCAATTATTTAAACTATATAATTATTTGTAAATTAAAGACATGTTAATTTGGCTAAACCTTGATGAAACCTTAGTTGAGTCAAAATTTGGCACAACCTTGATTAAAATAATATTTGGTTGAAGTTTGACTAAATTAAAATTTGATTCAATTTTGGCAAAAATAAATTTTGGTTAAACTTTAGCTAAATTAAAATTTGATTCAACCTTGGTTAAACTTGATTCAATTAAATATTGATTAAACATTGGGTAAAATAAAAAATGGTTAAACTTTGGTTAGATTTTTAAAATTTGATTAGTGACTAAACAAAAAAAATGGTTGAAATTTGATTAAACTAAAAAAACTAACTAAACATTGGTTAAATTAAAAAGTGGATACATTTTGATTAAATTAAACAAATTGGCTAAACCTTGGATAAACTAAAATTAATTGCATTTGTGTTAAGCTTTTAAAAAATCGCTTAAATCTTGGGTAAATTAAGAAATGATTACACTTTGGTTAAACTAAATAATTGGATAAACTTTGATTAATTAAAAAAATGGTTAAACTTTGGTAAACTAAAAAATAGGAAACCTTGGAAAAACATAAAAGTGGTTAAATTTTTGTTAAACCTTGGCTAAATTAAAAAGTGGTTCAATTTTGGTTTTAAACATAAAATATTGATTAACTTTTGTTCAATTAAAAAATTAACTAACCTTGGCTAAATAAAAAGTGATTACATTTTGGCTAAATTAAAACTTGTTTCAAGTAAACCTTGGTTAAGCTAAAAATGGTCAATTAGCGTTTATTCTTTGGTCATATTTGATTAAATATCACATTGATCATTGGTAATCAAAAAGGTTATTTTAGACAATTGAAGTAATAAAAATAAACATGTCATTTTAACAACTAGGAATCTATGGTTAAATTGACCAATTTTTTAGTCAAAACAAATAATGTAGTCATATTAGGCATCTTAAAACATCATGATTTCTCATAGTGTTAGCTTTAGGTGTTAACTTATAATAACTTAGGGTATAAATTAAAATAATTAAAGTAGCCTAAAATAATATAAGGTATATCATAGGTATTGAAAACAACAACATAAAAATAAACCTATTTATCATAGTAAATTATAACAATGAATTATGTCAACTAGTAGTAAAACACGATGTTTACATAGTGATATTATAATGAAATAACTTTAACCAGAGTGAAATCATTAAATTACAATGAATTTATTTCACTTAAAAAATCCCATAGTGATTTAGGTTAATGAATTACACCCCATTTTTGTATTAATGAAAAATCTTAAAAAACATGATTTAATTGAATGTATTTCATAAGATTTGAACTTAAGATGGGTGAGATATTGAATTTCAAATGATTTTTGGCATTAAAATTTCAAATAAATCATAAAAAACTAGGTTTTGAAAAAAAAACCAATTAAAAACATGGTCACAATTGAAAGTCTACCATTCAATTCAAGTATGAAATATTCATTTTGCATTTTGGTATTGTTAGAAAGATCTCAATGAATAGGACTTAATGGAATTTATTTCGTAAGTTTTGGACTTAAAATGTGAGAGATATCAAAATTTAAATGAATTTTATCATCATAAATTCAAATAAATCACAAAAAACCATGTTTAGAATAAAAAAATAAATTGAAAATGTGGTCACATTTGTCATATTTAATTTTTCAAAAAATAGATATAGGGTATAGGGTTTAAATTAACCCTAAAACCTAAACTTTGCAAAATAATTATCATATGTTGAGTTTTTTATATTTTAAAACAAGTTCACGTTTAGGGCAATGACATAGGTTACCTAATCTATGTATGAAATAAGATAAATTGTCTTGTTTTGTTGCATTAAGATCTCCCAAACCATGGTGTTTCATTATTAGCTTTTGATATTTTAGAAAGCTCTCCATGAGTCTATTGATTATATAATAGGGGAATCTATTGATTATTGAACCATTTTTTCAATGAAAAACAAATAAAATCGAAATTGAAAACTATATTAAAATTTGGGGTATTCTCAATGTTGTTGGAAAGGCCTTAGCAACAACAAGTCTGATTTAATAGAGTTTATTTAACAATTTTCAGAGCTAAGGTGCAAAATACATACATCTTTCAGAGTGGATTTTGTTTTTGGAAATTCAAACAAATTGCAAAAATTGGGTTTGGAATGAAAAATCAGTTGAACCCTCAATGTGTTCACACTTGAGGCCAAAGGCATAGGCTACACTAGTAAACATGAATTTTGGAATATTTTATTTGTCAAAATGAATTTGACAAAATTATAATTACTTATTTCCACAGACATGTGTTGAAGTTGCCAAGGTACTACAATATCTAGTAAGTTCCATCCAACTAACTAGAGTGAGGTTGCATTGACCACGATTTATCAAGTGGATGTCCAGTTAGTATTGAAACCAGTTGAGGAGTCATCCAATAAGCTAAATAATGAGTAATGGATAATTTGTTCTTCACAGTTTAAAAAAAAGGAAAAAATATTCAAATATAATTATAGTTTGAAATTTAAAAAATTTAAAAAGATAAATATTCCAATTTAAAATCACATCAAGCACTTTGAGAAAATTTTCCTGGTGTGTTTTTGGAGAGCACCTTTTAATCCACATTGATAAATGCCTCTTCAAACAATTGGGTTTGTAGGTGGAGGGCACCTTACTTAACCACGGTTAATATTTTGCTGTTGAAATTTTACCAGATCTCTACACCAGATAGGCTAGATGATATATGCCTTATAGATGCTTAAATTTAAAAATAGAAAATAAAATATCCAAAGCCTTGTCCACGTTTTCCATGCACGTAATTAAAAATAAAACTAAAAGATGAAAATATATAAAATATAAAATATAAATATATATTAGAAGATAAAGAAAAGAAAGGAAATTGTGATATTCATCCCCTTGTGATATTCATCCGGCTTTTTCCTCATTGGTGTTGTTGTGGTACCCAAAAACTCCAATAAGAGAAAATAAATATGTTTGAAAATTGATTTTTCAAAGAACCATTAATTTCAAAAATGGGGGAAAAAAGAAGAAAGAATTTGTTTTTTTGGAAACAATTAATGTCAGTAAGTAGCTAACTTATTACCTCGGCTCTTTGGGGTACACTGTTAGATCTTGTCCGTCCACGTTTGAAGCTCTTGTACGTTTCAGATTCTCACGACGGCCCAGATCTTTTTTTATTTATTAGAGTTATCCGTAAAGTAACCCTGTCTTCACCCTGTCTTTGGGCCTCCTTTCACCCCCTATCCACTCTTTCAGTGGTATCCGCAAAGTAAAGACATTTTAATAAATCTGAGTATGAAATGCTGATATTCAGCATTTAATGCACGATGATGTTCGAGACTACCAATTATAGTAGTTGTACAGTTAGGATCAGTGAAAATATATGTAGCAACTGTGGAGGCGCTCAGGTAAAAGGAAAGACAGGATGAAACTCAGTTTACCACCAAAATTGATGGTTTTCTGAGTTTCATCCCCCGTTGAATGCTAATGTACTTTTGTGCAGGCTTTTTTTTGAATCTCACCCTGTGTATAACCAAACTCAGTGATCTGGTGCCGTGTTTTTTTTACTCTACGGATAACTCTATTGTGAAATGAAAAAAGGGATTTCACATCTCGATTAACGACAAAAATGGTGCAGGTCCCAAACCCAGTATAATTATCACCTCAAACTAATATGCCATGTCCCAAACCAGTGTAATTATCACCTCAAACTAATATGCCATGTCCCGAACCAGTATAATTATCACCTCAAAATGTATCAGGTCCCAAACCAGTACATAGTTATCACCTCAAAAATTACTAGGTCCCAAACTAGTTATATAATCACCTCAAAATATACCAGGTCCCAAAATGGTTATGTCACCTCAAAATATATACCAGGGCCCAAACCAGTATAGAAATCAACTCAAAATATACCAGGTCCCAGACCAGTATAATTATCACCTCAAAATGTAAACAGCTCTCAAACCAGTTGTTATGTATACCAGGTCCCAAACTGGTTATATCACCCCAAAATATATACCAGGTCCCAAACCAATATAAAAATCACCTTAAAATATACACCAGGTCCCAAACTAGTAACAAAAAATTACCAGGTCCCGGTGCTTTTCTTGGGGCCAGTGATTTTTTAATTTTTTTTCTGGCGAAATTTTTTTTGGACTTTTTCTTGGAAAGAAAATCCCAAAAAGCACTTGATTTTAGAACTTTCAATTCACAAAGTAGGTAGCCTTTTTTTGGCTATATATATAACAGCGAGAAAATATAAGACTTGGGCGCTGCTGTCTTTGAGATCTCGTTTCGAGATGCCGCCCAAATTGCGCGCACACAGACACACAAGCGGAGGAGCTCGAGAGTCGACGACGACGTCACACGCGCTTCCTTCCTTCCTTCCTTTCCTTTCCTTTCCTTCCTGCTCCGTTGCAGCAGGCCATGGAGAGTGCGGAAAGAGGAGGAGGAGGAGGTTCCAAGAGAAAGAAGCACTGTGGTGGTGCTGCTGGTGGTCCAAATGGTTCTACTACCACGCTCTCCGCAACGCATTTGCGGTATGCAACTTGGGGGGGGTGGGAGGACGGGACATTCATAGGGTTAGGGTTGAGTTTCTTTTCTTCATTAAAAAAAAAAAAATCTTCGAGATTTGCCATCGATGACGATGAGTCACATTCTAGATGATGTATACATGATATGCCTCTCTCCTTCCTTCCTGCATATAGCAGAGGATTTTTGGGTGTGTTTTCTGGAATTTTGGTTGTTGGATAGCTTGGTGGGATCTATGATACAATTGTTTCCAGGGTTTTACCCTCTTCATCTTCTTCTTCTTCCCATGTCAATGTGCTAGGAGACCGTGGGAAAACACCGCCACACACAGTTGTGTGCGTGTTTCTTTTTGCACACCGATTTTGTTTCAGGGGTTTCCTTCCTTCCGTACACATCTCCTTCTCCAAATGAAATGTCACTGCAAACTGAGAATAAACAATCCTGAATCTATTCTTCTTCGTTGTCAGTCTTGAACGCAACAACTCCTCCTTACCACAGACTTGATTTCTTTCTCTCTGCCATCTGGTTTTTGTTCTCCAACTATAAAAGCTTTTACAAAGTTGCACCGATGATGGGTAGGAAGGTAGGAGACCCAAGATCAATGTGCTCTCAGTATCTCTCACTTTGCAAGAGTTCTTAAGCATACCTCTGAAATAAGTAAGATACGGTTCCAGTAGATGGACAAACAGCAGAACATGGGTGTGGAACACTTGTGGGGGGAAAAATAATTTGTGCAATGATTTTGCATTTCATGCACAATCATCCGATAATCCCTTCTTCTTTAGTCAAGATCATGCGGATGGAGGAAGGTCTGAATGCTGGAAAAACTGTGAACAATCACTACCAAGGCCCTTACTCTTAACTGAGTGAGTCGGGAAGCCTTGATCATCCAGTGGTTTGTTTAAGAAAGTCCAAGGTTAGTAGTGAGTGCAACAATCCAACACTGTATGCAAGCTTGACGGGAGCTTATGCATACCATAACACATTGCAGGATGGGGTTCCTTTCCACCCTAATTCGCTTTGATTCAAATGGAAATGAGGGTGCAATAGAGCTTCCCTATTCTATTCCTTTGATTTTCCTATTCGCTCTTCTTCCTACTATCAGTCAGATGATGGTTTCCATTCAGCCATTTTATCGAAGCATTTACCTCAAGCTGGAAGTGTGCCAAGATCTGCATGGTTTTATGTGGGCTTCTTTGCAATTCTGATTTTTGGGGGCGTTTGGGGGGGGGGGGGGGGGGGGGGGCGCCTCCCCTTCCCTTTTTTTGGCGTCCAGCGTCGTTTCCCTCATCATACTCCTCACCGGCGCGGGGGTGCTGTGTTCTCCACACTCCTTTATGT
>Ga0116229_10012751_pt1 | contig 12024 bp, 6 predicted proteins | sample S1TSphgellanicum_3_FD_87313 | JGI IMG/M metagenome (GOLD analysis project Ga0116229, IMG submission 87313) | Host-associated microbial communities from peat moss isolated from Minnesota, USA - S1T2_Fc - Sphagnum magellanicum MG | ecosystem: Host-associated > Plants > Peat moss > Unclassified... | reverse complement strand
GTGGGACGCGATGCAGCCTCGGCCGACTTTCGCCGCGCAATCTCGATCAGCATTTGGCGACGGACGTCTTGATGATGACGGCCTTCGATGTTGAGTGCAGCCCGCGCCGCGTCTTGGCGGCTGTCCGAGAATACCACCGCCTTGGCGTCCGCGCCGCTCGCCTTGAGGAGTTCGAACAGTTCGGTCGCAACGAGTTGCGAGCTCTTGGCGAAGCCCGTCCGGAAACTTCGAATGGGCGAACGAGCACCTTTCGAGCGTCCGAAGTAGTCCGTGCCACAAGACGGACAACATTTCGGCGCCGCAGAGCCTGGCCGGGCATTCTCGCTCGCTGAGCCACCGCGCCGGAAAGCTCGCCCACAAACGACGGCATTCGATTCCGCCGAAGCGAGTTCTGCCAAGACGACCTGTCCCGTTCGCGTGTCGAGAACCGCGTCCACCCACGATTCGGGTTCCTCGCCGGTCGCAGCCACGTTGCGGGACGGCCAGAACACGGCAAAATCGTCGAAACTCAAATCCTCGTAATGCCCCGTCGTTCCGAGTTCCGGTAATTTCTCGAGTTCCGGCGATGCTGGCAGGAGCTCCTCTGTCGTATGCGACGAGCGTCCGCGCCTGCCCCCGACGTAAATCTCGCCACAGGCCTCGCAATAGACCAGCTCGAACGTGCGACGCGGTCCATCGCCGGCATCGAGGGTGTATGTGGTGCCTCGCTCGATGGTCGCGCCATCGAACGATATGCCTTCCGATGTCTCGCGAATGGTCGCGAATAGCCCTTCTATGCTTCGAAGGAATATGTGCGCCCGGAAGCTCGTGATGCCTTCGGTTGGTTTGACGCCGTATAAGCTCGCCAGATGGTCGCCCAGTCCACGCAACAACGTCAAACCATGGAGCGCAGCATAGTCGGCCGAGGTCGTGACGCCGAATATCCGCTCGTTCAGAACGTCGATGGCCGTTGCCCGTACCCGATCGCCCTCTCCATCGCCTCGGCACGCGTGTACGAGCACGGCCGCGGCTGCATCGACCGCCCGTTTGACTGCGATCGATATGTCGTCGGTCGCCGGATCGGAGCACAGCGTCGCCGACGCCTCACGCAAAAGGTCGTCGAGCTCCGGCGTCCGCGAGGTCGCATGGCCCAAGGTCCGCTCTCCGCTCGTCAAGAGTTCGGCGAGACGCCGGAACGGTTCCGGATCGAGTCTCCTCGGACCCATCAATGCCGGGACGATCGGCTCGCCCGTCACGATGCAGTTGCGCCAGAAGGACGCATTTTCGGCACCGTCCGAACCCGGTCCGTCGAAAGTGCCGAAAGGTCCGAAGAAATCGTGGAGGTAACCCGTGCTAAGCTCACCCGCTGCGCCTTCGAGCGGCAACGAGGCGCTGGATGCCAGCACGCGTAGCTTGTGGCGCTGTCCAGGTCGATCGAGACCGAGGCGGTGGATCAGCGCGCGTATCAAGCCCGAGATTTCCGTGCCGGCCGAACCTCGCACGAGGTGCAATTCGTCCAAGACCAAAAAGAAGTAAGCATCGTCGTCTCGTTCGAGCCAAAGTCGTGTCTCTTCGAAGATCGACGCCTCGACCTCGCGCGACAGCATCGTGCCCAGCATCGATACGTTGGTGACGAGGATATCGGGAGGACTCGTCTGCATGTCCCATCGCGACAGCAACTCTCCGCCATCCGTCGAGGGAAACAGGAAGCGCGTGGGTTCCGGCGGCGATTCACCCCGTTGAATGGCCGAGCTCGCTTCCTGCTCGTCGAATAGACGCGCCATGGTCTGGTCGCGCTCGAATCCCACGAGAGCCTCTGCCAGGTCTGCTGTGCGCCTGGCCTTGCGCCGGAGCTCTTTTTTGTCGTTCGATCGCCGCGGATGACGTAGGTGACCCGTCACCGGGGTCGCCCCGGTGTATCGGCCGAAGAAGATTCGATTGCCCGCGAAGCGCTCGAGCATGACCGCTCTGGCCTCGTCGGAATCCAATGTTCGTCGCAGGCGCGTCAGTTGATCCTCGACCAATGCGTTCATCGGGTAGAGAACGAGTGCCCGGACGGCCTTCTTCCTGTCCGGATGTTCGGCCCCTCGTCGCGCATGGAAGTGTTCCGGGTTCGTCTCCCACCATCTGTCTTTCAGATATCCGCTCGACGGGCGTGGCCATTTCACGGCCTCGGCGGATAGTGCTGCGAGAATGGGAAGCATGAACGCTTCGGTCTTTCCCGATCCCGTCCCGGACGTCACGATGCCCGGCTTTCCCGGAACCACCCCGCGCGCCAACATGTCCATCTGATGGACATACGGATTGAACGAGCTTCGCCGCCGCAAGGTCGGCGTCTCGGACGGCGCTCCAGGGAAGAGCCCCGATAGCGCGAGCTCGATGAACGCTCGCCGAGCGTCCGAGGAGAAATTCGCGAGCGGGTTGTCCACCGCGCGATCCATGAGCTCTTCGAGGGAAAACGGGGAGCTCCGATAGCGAGGCACGGGTTCGAGGAGCGGAACCGTCGTCAGGGTCCCAGGCCGTCGCAGCAACTCACGGCGTATATTGGCCAGATCTTCGCAGCGGATACGAAAGGCGGTATCCATATAAGAGATGTAGAAATCGCGAATGCGTTGATAGCCGCCGATAGGGTCCAACATTCAGTCGTTTCCTCGAAGTTGTATCTTCGTTTTTGCTATCGAATCGTGAAGGCGTTCTCGGCCCCGCACTATGCATTGCGTCTGAATTGAAAGCGGAACGACTCCTCCCGCGGAAGCGATACGCCCGATATCTACCGCGATCCGTTTAGCATCCGAAGCATCCATCGTAGGACCAGCAGCGGCCACCACCCTCACTGCTCGACGAGCCGCATCCGGATGCACATTCTCGATCGTCGTCAATTCCGAGATCAGACCGGTCGAAGCGTCCACATCGAATGACCCGGTTCGGGAATTGACGAGCATCGTCGGCGGCGGCGGAGCGAGCTCTCGCCTGGCCTCGCGTAGAGCGAGGCGCATCCAAGTTTCGGCGGACGGGATCGTCGCGACTGGAATGACCGATGCCCATAATGCTCGCAGATCCTCCGATCTCGCGTTACCGGATGCCATGAGAGTGCCAACGACCAGGAGATTGGAAGGACGATCGGGACTGCCCAGCTCGGTCACGAGCAACGGTAACCAAAAAGACAGGGGTGCCGCGTCGAGATACTCGAGGACGAAAACGAGCGTCTCATCGGGATGAGCTCGTGCAGCAGTCCACGCTTTCGCAAATGGCGTCGGGTTTCCGCTTCCGGGCTGGCGCCAAAGATCGTCGAGCCCAATGATGCTGGCGTCGACGACGCACTTTCGAATGCGGCCGCCAGAGACGACGTCCGCATAGATATCGAGGAGTATGCGGTCGCGTGGTTCGATGAGCACGACGAGCTCGCCGGCTCGTAATAGCGCGTCGAGGGCAAGGAAATCGGTCGTGGAAATACCGGCCTGGCGAGCCTCGGCTTCCAATCGTTCTCGAAGTTCACCATGGCCAATCGGCATGACAGTTTTTGAGCCGGTCCTTCCCCAAGGCGGCGTCGCGGGTGGCAAGACGTTCAAGTCCAGGGACGTCTTGCAGACGCGCTCCGCCAAACGGCGTGCGATTTCATTCACAGTTGATGAGGAATCGGCCGGAGCATCCTCGAGCGCGTCGTGCACGACGGCCAATTCGTCTCGCAACGCTCGTCGAAATGCCGTCAGTTCGTTCTTCGCGACCTCCACGCGCGATGCGAGATCGCGCCGCTTCGCTTCGGCCTCCTCGACTTCCCGTCGAATGGCGTGGATGTCCGCCAAAGCGGTCTCGTGCTTCGCTTCTATTTCGGCTCGCACGAGGGGCTCGAGGCGCGCGCGCAGTTCCGTATCGAGCTCGCTCCTGCGGGCTTCAACATCGAGAGAAATTCGAAACTCGACTGGTTGATAAGCCTCCAGCAATTCCACGATCGCATCGAGATCATCGACGCTCGCCTTGAACTTCGGCAAGAATCCTTCGAGCCGCGCGCGCATCCGATGCAGTGGGTCCCGTATACCAGCAGGCGATCCCAATCGATTCAAGTACATCCCGAGTCTTCCAATGGCGTCGGTCCCGAGTTTGACGAACTCGTTCGCTCTCCCATCCGTTCGGACGACCCTCTTGATGTGCTTCAGTGTCCGCTCGAGAAACTCGGCGTCGGTGGACCAATCGACATAATCCACCACCTCGTTCGGTTCGCGACCCGGAATGACGTAACGGATACCACCCACCGACGCGCCGGCGGCGACGTGCGGATCGCACCGCAAGACGGCAAGATCGTCGGGCTGGGAGAAACGAGCTCGAAGGAGTCCGGTCGGCGCATCGTAGGACATCGTCGTCTTGACACAGACGTCGCCCCGCAATCGAACGATCGCCTCGCCGGGCCGCGCACGAGACGACGGCAATCCGATCTCGAGCAATTCTCGACGCACATCGTCGAGGCTGACGTTCGAGAAGTCGATCATCTGTAAGGCGGGTTTCAGCCATCTGGCGAGCAACCGATCGCCCCCTCGTCCCGCTTCGTATCGCGTGTTCTCCTCGGTCGTGAAAGACCAATAGCCGCCCACGCCGTGATTGAAAACGGCGTGTTCGATGCCGAAGACCTTGCCGGAATCGGGGAACATCGAATTGGAATCGGAGACGGGTTCCCAGCCGCCTTCCGTACAGAATAGGAGCGGATCGAAACGACAGTAGTTCGGCTGTGCGACGGAGCACCTGCCGAGGACGATGCGTTGCGAGGGGTCGGTGAAGGACACCTATCCGCCCCTCCCCGTTACCGACCGGGTGGTCCGGGGGTCGACGATGCCGCCTCGCCAGGCGAGTCGGGGCGTCGAACTGCGATGACGTGCACGACAGATCGCCAGCATACCGCCCTCGCGATCACGAGGCGCTGGTGCGTTGATCGCCGCTCCGAACCACCCGCGGAGCACCTCCACATCGTGGCGATCGGCGGGATAGCAGAACGACCGGCGCCCGTTCGGATCGACGAAGAAACCCGCGTTGATCAGATGCGTCAGACGCAATTTTTGCCCAATGGGCTCTGGGAGATGGCCGTCGGACGCCATGCGGCGTAATCGGGAGCCATCGAACTCGAAGAGGGGTGAGCCTGCCACGCGGTGGGCCTCCATGACGGCGGCAGCCCTGGACGTGAACGACATCGGCGCCAGGCCCGGCGATTCGACGATGTAGACGTCCCTCTCGTCCCCTCGGGCGCGACGGTAGCGGCCGAGAGAGACGCCGTTCGGCGGCTCTTCTGCCTCGGTCCGAAAAGCACTGGCCTGCCACGACCAGCTGCTCACCAATTCCCTGTGTGTGGCAGATCGCCTCTCCCTTGGCCAAGCCGTAGGCGCGGGCGATGTCGCGACGTCGGACCCCTTCTCGACGGACAAACCCAAGGCTTCTGCCAAGGCTGCCGGATCGGTTCCCTGCACGGCCAAAACGGGCGGGCTCCAGACGCCGATCGGAACGCCGGCGACGTCCCGAGCACCGAGTGAGGCGGCCACGGCCCGAAACCGCTCACGGACGACGAGTGGGTACGCCCCATCTAGCACCATCACGGCGCTGGCCCCTTCTCCGAGCACGACGAGGGAGAGAGGCCTCAGGAACCACCGCCGTCCGCGCCAGGTCGTCTGCTGCCGTGGCACGATCCAACCCGAGACCTGGAGGATGCGGAGCATGTCCCAGGGTCGCGGACCGTCCGATGATCCCATCACCCGGCGCATCAGGTCTACGATGTCGCTCTCGGACCATCCGAACCGGCCGCGGGCGTAGATTGCTTCCATCAAGTCCGTGAGACGGTCGTCCACTTCCGTTCCCGCCGTGGGGGTCGATCCGCTCCGCGGCTCGAGGGCCTCTCCACGCTGGAATATCAACTCGACCTCTGGTGCCCATTTGGTGGGATCCCGATCGGGATCGGCGAGCGTCGCATGTTCGACGGCGCGATCGTCGAATGCGATGTTCTGCTCGAACTCCATGCGGCCGAGACCGGGAGCCGCGTCCTCGCTCGCTGTGATCCTCCAAGTGCCAGCGAGCGGCGCCGTGGCGACGAGCGACCAGGTGTCGCTGTCCAAAGGCTCCAGCGAGGGATCGCCGCGTGTATAGCCGATGGCCTCGATCGAAAGGCTCGAAGCGGCCGTCGCGCGGATCGATGGGAGCGTCCGAAGACGACCGAGCAGAACGTCGCCGGTCTTGATGCCGCCAACGATCCTCAACGTGACGAGGTCCTCGTCGAGGACAGGCGACCGTCGTTCGATGCCTAGAAAGAGCCTCTCCAGTTCGCCGAGATTGCGAATGTCACCGAACACCCAGTCGCGACCGGCCGGTCGCCAGCCGATCGAACGGAGATCGGGTCGAGCCGCTATCTGGTCCCGCACGACGGCGATGACGCCCGCACGCCCGATCTCGGATCGCTTCTTTAACGTCCAACGGCCCCATCGTTCTTCGTCGAGGAGCAGAACGCCACTCGCAATCGTCTGCCGCACCCACTCGGGGACCCAGGGAGTTGCAACGGGCGACGATATCAGATCCTCGAGAACGGCCGGCACCGTTCCCTCGGTGCGAAAAACCTCACTCGAGTCGGCGTCCGTTCCCGATGCGACGACGAACGCCATCGACATATCGGCGTCGTCGATGCCGAACGAGAGTGTCAGTCGCACCCGATCTCTCAGCGGCCCGGTTCGCGCTCGACTCTCGAGGGTGGAGACCACATCACGGATCAATCGCCAGAAGCGGTGTTGCGTCAGAAGGCGCTCGCCGCTCTGAAAGCGAGTATAGAAGTCGGCGAAGGCGTCCTGCATCGACGTCGAGTACGTCCCGAATTCGATGTGATGCTTCAAATGACCGATGACTGCTCTCGGCCGATCGAAACGTCCGGCACCGACCCGATCCATCTCCTGTGTCAAGCGTTCGCGATCGCGCCAAGATGGAAACGCCAAGCGGATCGAATAGCCGATGAGCCGCATGTGGCCGCGCTCGGGCAAGTCGACGCGTCGGAAGGGTCGTGCCTGCGCGCGAAGGTCCTCGCACCATTTCGCGAGAAGCTTCCACAACCTCGGGAGACCCCCGACGTCCGAGAGTTGTCCACCGAGCCCTAGGAGAGCCCCGAGCCGCACGCGAAAATCGTTGCTGTTCGTCTCTTCCGGCGCAAGGGCCGGAACGAGCGCACTGAGGATCAAATAGCGAAAATATCCGGGTGTTTCCTCGGAGACCGGCTTCGGGACACGACCTCCGCGAAACACATCGCGCGTCACGAATTCGTTCGAGAACGTAGATAGAAAACTCGCCTTTGCCATCTCGGGATCGATTCCCTCGATGCGCGTGGCGCGTGCCAGCTCGATCGGTGTGGCATCGATCCATCGCAGTGGTGCCGTGCCGAACGGGCCATCGGTGCGCAGATAATGGAGGACGAGCAATCGCTCCCAAGCTTCCGTATTCTTCGGTGTGGCCCCGGGCGCCCTCACGGCCTTTCTCCCTGCGAACCAGGTGCGAGGGCAGCCACTACGCACGCGACGGCTTCCTCCAGCGACTGATGCTCCCAGATGCGCAGGACCGTCCAACCCCCAGCACTCAAGCGCTGATCGGTATTCCGATCGCGTTGCCTATTGGTCTCGATCTTGTTGCGCCACCATTCGGCGTTCGTCTTCGGCCAGGAAGCATGGATGGGGCACCCGTGCCAAAAGCATCCGTCCAAGAAGATAGCCAGCCGCGCTCGTGGGAAGACGATGTCCACCGTCCGTGTCGAGCCCGGCAGGAGACGCAGATGGATCCGGAAACGAAGACCGCGACGATGGAGCATTGATCGTATTGCGACTTCCCTCGCGTTGTCGCGCTGACGGGTTCGTGACATTCTCCGCTGGGTAGCCGGGTCGAGAGCTTTCGGAAGAGGAACGCCCGTCATGACATCCTCAACCCGGTATATTCGCGGAGCTCGCGTCGACTCTTCGAAAGGCAGGGAGGCTTCGGATCGTACCCTGTGAAAGGACGATAGCGGGGCGAGCGAGGATCGAGGACGTGGCGATCGGTGTCATTTCGCAGCCCGTTTCATCGGCTGAGTTGGGGGAGGCGGCTTTCCCGCAGGGCCTTCGGCAGCCGGTCGCGGCGCTGCATCGGGCGGCGCGAAATCATCGATCGCTTCGAAGACACCCCACAGCTTGTCGACCTTGATGTGCGCATCGAGAAAGTCCGCGTAGGCTTGTTGCGCATTCGTCAGCAGCTCGTCATAGAAGACGAGACGAGCATCGACTGCACTCAGAGTCCTGATGACCCCGTCACGACCGGTGCCGCCGCTATCGTTCCATTCCGGGGGTGGTCGGCCGACCAGGCAAATGATCTCGATCGGCCAATCCTTGTAGGTGGTCTTCGCCAGAATGCGCTTGGCGCCATCCCTATATTTCCTGACCTGCTTGACGAGGTCGTCGACCGGGACCGCAATGGAAGCCCGCTTCAGCTCTACGATGACGTGTTTACCGGTCGTCGTGCGATAACCGATGTCGATCCGAGAGCGCTTCTCGGCACCGTTCAACTGCGCGGTATTGTCCTTGAGAAAGCTGTCGACGAGCGTTTCGGCATGCTCGGTCCCTTTGGTTCGTTCCCAGGCCGGGTCGAGGAGCCAGAGATGATCGAATATGTAATCGCGTAGAACCAACTCCTTGTCATTCTCCTCCAATTTCTCTTGCAGAGTTCGAATGACGCCGACACGCATCTTGACGATCTGGCCATAGTAGCTCAGCTCCAGGTCGTCGATGCTCTTGAAGATTTCGAGCACCTGATCGACCGTCTCGTCGCGGAGCGCCTCGAGCCGATCCAGCTCCTGCTTCCTGCGATAGCTCTCGAAGGCCAAGATGGACGCTTTCAGGAGTTCCTTCTTGTCGTCATCGCCCGCGGAACGAATCGTGTTGAGCCTACCTATCCAGCGCTCGGCCTTCTTCTTGGTCTCTCCGCCCAAACCCTCCAGCCACTTCGAGACCGCCGGTATGACGGCGGCAGCTCTCGCGCCGTCCTTGCGTCGCAAGTCACTCCACCGATTTGCGATGTGTCGAAGCTCGGTGAGCACGATCGCTCGCAGGGCCTTAAATCGCGGATCGTCCTCTTGCAGCGCCTGTCGACTGCTCGTCGCTATGTCGCCTTGATCGTCGAGGTCGAGCTCCTCGCAGTGGAACTCGCCTATGATGTAGTCGGCGTATATTTCCTTCTGTGCAAAATCGTCGAGAATGTCTTCTTGCGCGAGCTTTCCGCGCATGAATACGGCTAGGCGGTTCAGGTTCTCGCCCTCGTCGTCCTTGAGTTGGCTCGGACTCGAAACCGTACCGATCCATCCTGTGAGGCTTATGCCGGCTCGCGTGAGCTCGCCTTGTACGTTCGAGAGACGGTCTTCCAATGGCCGTGCAAGATGTTTGCACATCTTGGAAAAGCCACTCGGATCGCCGTACGTCCAAAGATATTCGAGTGCATTGTGATATCCGCGATCCTCTGGTCCGATCTCGACGCCATTGACGGTCACACGAAACTTGAATTTGGGGCCGATGATCGAGAAGCGCCGCGCGACGCGCCTCTTCAAACCTTGCACGGTGATCTCGGACAAACTCTTGGACAAACCTGAGAGCACGATGCGCGTGCCTTTCGCAGGACCCGCCCATTTCGTCAGCTCAACGGGCGCGTAAGTGTTCTCTCCCTTGCCCGCGATGGCCTTGCGGATCGCTTCTCGGTCCATGCGGAATGCAGTCTTCGTCGCACCCGATCTCGTATAGACTTCGGCGATCTTGGCTATCGAGAAGATCGACAGCTTGCCGATCCCCTTTCGACCCATCGGCCGTCGCCCGAGACCCGTCGTGCGTCCCATGTCGTCACGGCGCTTGAAGCCGACGGTCAGGAAGCGGTCGATAACTCCGTCCCGATCCATACCTGTGCCATCGTCGTCTATGGTGATCGTCTCGGCAGATTTATCGATCGTGACCACGACGTTCTCGGCGTCCGCGTCCCAAGCGTTTGCGACGATCTCGGATAGGACAGCGGGTATGTTGCTGTAGAGATTGATGCCCAAGTGCTCGAGAGCATTCAGGCTGATCGTCATGACGAGGTCGCGCCGTACGATCATGCGTACTCGTCGATGTGCCGTCGCACGGCTCCGGCAATCGCCGTTGCCAACTTCACGGGCACTGCGTTGCCTATCAGGCGGCCGACGACCTTGAAGTGGACTTCGCCTCCCGGCGCCACAAATTGGTAGTCACGCGGGAACCCCTGTAGCATTGCGCCCTCCCTCAGCGACAGTGCCCGGTTCTGCTCGGGGTGTCCGAAGCGCCCGTTTCCGAAGCCGTAGAACTGTGTCGTGATGGTGGGCGATGGCTCGCCCCATTCCATGCGACCATATACCGAGGAGTAGCCACGGCCCGACTCCGCCCGATGGCAGGGAGTCACCAGGTCCGGGTCCCAATCCCGCCACGTGCCTCCTGGCTTGGCGGAAGCCATGCGTCGAGCATTCGTCGTGGAGAGGCGGCTAGTTCGATGCAACTGATCGCGTTCGTCCACGTCACCGTGCTCTAGGGGAGGCAAATCGCCGATCTCGTCGCGGACCGTGCGATGCCGATCGAGGTGGGTGGGCTCCGGCAGGCCGATGTCGCCCAAGCGGGACGCCAGCAGCACGAGCCGAGACCTGGTCTGCGCCATCCCGTAGTCCGGCCCATAGAGCACGTTCCAGGTGACGTTGTATTCGGCCGCCGTGAGGGTGGAAACGAACTTATTGAACGTACGCCCGCCCTTGAATTTCATTAGCTGTGGGACGTTCTCCATCGAGACGACGTCCGGCCGGACCTCGTCGATGAGCGAGCCGAAGGACTGGAGGAGTCGCCAGTTCGGGTCTTCGTTCTTTTGATTGTAGGTTGAAAAGGGTTGGCAGGGCGCACATCCGACCAATACCCTGGTCGCATTCGGTTCGAACAAAGCTTCGACTTCGTCGGCCGTCAGGGCTCCCACATCCTTCCGTATGAAAGGAGCGCAATTGTTGGTGACGTAGGGGAAGCGGCAAGCCTCGTCGATGTCTATGCCGGCCGCGAGCGTGAAGCCCTCCGACTTGAAGCCGTATGAGAGCCCACCAGCGCCACAGAAGAGATCGACGACCGACGCTCTGCGCTTGATTTTTTTCGCGCGGCTCATCGGGTCAGCGCCTTCCGCCTATCGACCAATTCTTCGTCGGGGACCGGGACTCCCCGACCCTGGAGCGCTTTCAAAATGAAGGTCCTCACGGTCTCGTCGCACTCCAGAGCCCCGCGGCGAACCGCCTTCTTAAGTTCGGGCGATATCTTGATTTGTAGCGTCTCTTGCTGCGCCGCTTTGGCCATGACAATCCTTGCCGACGTTTGGCGACCCAGCATGAAATCATGATTTATGGCGGATTGGGTGTCAAGGTGGTCGATCGCCGGCTAAATGCTCCTCCGCCCTTACCTAGCGGTTTGCCGGCGTCGGCCAAACTTCGACTCTCAGGCCGGTCAGAACGCTGACATCCAGTAAAAATCCTTACACTAGGCCGAACCGACCAGCCGAGGGCGTTAGCCGCCAATTCTTCGACAGAGACATTCTCAGATAGGGAATCGCGCGGCCACCCAAGTGCGACGTGCCGAAGCTTGCGGCGAAGGGCAAATGACCTGGTTTCAGTCTGACCTGGAAGCGCCCGCCTTCTATCGTCGCATCGCGCAATGCCCCTAGAGTGAGAGTGCGGACCGGTTTCCGTGACGGGTTGAGAATTGCCGAGAGAGGCTCGGCAAGCGCCCGTCGCGGAGATCCGCGATGTCTAGACACACTGCTCACGCCCGCACCGGCCAGGACCGGAAGGGCCTCTATCAGGAAATCACCGACAAGATTATAGCCGACCTGGAGGCCGGCTGCGCGCCGTGGGTCCAGCCGTGGGGGACTGCGGCGGCGAAGGCGCCGCTCGGTATGCCGAGGAACGCTTCCACCAACAGGCCCTACTCTGGGATCAACGTGTTGATACTCTGGGGCGCCGTCATTGAGCACGGGTTTGTGGGCCAGAGCTGG
>Ga0116229_10012750_pt1 | contig 12025 bp, 2 predicted proteins | sample S1TSphgellanicum_3_FD_87313 | JGI IMG/M metagenome (GOLD analysis project Ga0116229, IMG submission 87313) | Host-associated microbial communities from peat moss isolated from Minnesota, USA - S1T2_Fc - Sphagnum magellanicum MG | ecosystem: Host-associated > Plants > Peat moss > Unclassified... | reverse complement strand
ATGGATGAATAAAGTATTGATGAAAAATATTTTGAGCTTACTCCTTCTAGTTAGGAACTTGGGTCCCCTTTCTTTTTAATCAATTCCATTGTAACAAAACCTGATATTCCTTATACAAGTTGACCTTAAAATTCATTCCAACAAGACAATTATTTAACATTCAGACAATACTGACATGTGCATATTACTATTGACTACCAATAAACATTTAACACAAAGAGCTACACATGTGAAATTATAAATCTAAGGTGTACATAAAGTCCTCACATTACCAATTGATCACAATAATAATTTTTCTTCCAAGTTTTGCAGTCTTATAAGGTACAATCATCAACGTTTGGGCTAAAGTGAATGTATAGGATAAAATCACACATTAATCAGCCTCAATAACCTTTTGTTCTTAACAAGACAGGTAGAGAAAGAAAAATGATTAAAAAATTCAAATGTTCCCATCAACATGGACACCTGAAATTAAAAAAAAGCTCCAAATTTCCCAAAAAATGAAATGAAATCATTAAAATTCTTGGAGTGGGCTAAACACCACAATGTTTATCTATGGATCCTTTCCTATTTGGGATTCCCCCCACATGATTTGGAAGTCTCAAATGCATTAAAAACTTAGCAATATCCAAGGACATATGTGAAAGGTTGTTCTTTGTAAATATGGTATTAATAAAGGGTAGTTTCAAAATCTAGTTCAATAGGTTGCAAGCCTCCTTTTCTGGCCATGGAAGAAGGTACAAAAGCAAATGGTGGACTTTTGTTGACAATGAATTGTCCCTTGGCATACACCACATAATATATCTCAAAAAACACATAGAATGACTGGAAGAATGTACAAATACATTCATGGAACTCCAACATGTAAAGGGCATCCAATTAGTTATTACAACATTGATGAAATTGGAACTTGCAAAGTTTTTGAGCAAGTTATGGATTACCATTTTCATCATCTCCAATTTAATCTATTTTCTAGGATTTGTTTAATGTGGTCAAAGTGGCCATTGTCCATAAGAACATGTGGAAAAATGGGGGATTGTTGTTAGGAAGATTTAGCCAAATCTGGATACAAACAGCATATGAAGCACGAAGAACTATTTGACCTAACTCAAGAAACCCAAGGTTGGTTGGATCTAGAATAAGACCCGACATGACGGGTCATGAGGGCTCTTGGCAAGGGTTGGGTCTTAGTTGTAGGTTATAGGTAGGGATTAGAGTTGTCAATGTTACTCATCCCATATATGTTTAGTTTCTTTGGATTTGCATTTGTGTTTAATTTCTTTGTTTCTATCAATGCACTTTGTGTTTCTTTTCACATTGCAAATATGCATGTTGCAAAGCTTATACTTGTTTTGCTCGACTTATGTATATTTCTTGTTTTTTTAAAGTTTCTTGATTTTTCCAAGGTTTTTTTTTTTTTGGTGTTGTGTTTATTGTCAACAATAAACAATCAACACAAATGAACATGGAAAAATCTTATAATTTGTACATAACTATGTTTTTCATTTTTATATATAATTTTTTTCTTGAGTGTCATTGCTAACATGAATGCTACAATTGTAAAACCAATAAGAATTTTCAAAAAACCCAAATTAACACACATACTAGAGCAAAAAAACAAGACCACAAAAAAATAAAACAAGACCAAGAGAACTAGTAAAATAATTCATATCTTTTCACTATGAACTAGGAGTAAGTAGGTCAGAAATTGAAGTCATAAATTCCAATACGCCCACTCAATGAATAGTGAAAAAATTAATAACCTCCCCTTATTTCATTAGTTAGTGGAGTGTCAAGACCAAGCATTGTTTGAAACTACTAAAATTTATCTATTGCAATGCCTTTGGTGAAGATATCTACAATTGGATCATGAGTAGAAACATAGGTAATAAGCATGATTCAATTTTTTTTATAATCTAGAATGATATGCAATTTGATCAAAATGTTTTGTACATTTATGAAATTTTGGATTAATAACAAGCTTGAAAGAACCTTGATTATTACTACAAAGTCAAGGAAGACATTCTTGCACATGAAATCAAAGTCACAAGTAATAAATATTGCAATCAAACAATTTCAATGTTGGCATTATACATTGTGACATATTCAAGGTGAATGGTAGTCCATATAACATCAATTTGTTACAATTGTCCCAAATAACACATGTCCATTGTTGAACATTAATACAAGATGTGTGAAATTTTCTACCATTCAGGTTTACTACATAATTTATGTCACATAAAGTTATGAAAGTGTTTTATGTGGAAGATCCACCATAGTGCAATCACATTGTGCTAATTCCTTTGAGGTATCTCAAGATGTATTTAAATGCACCACAATGTGATTTGTTTATATTTGCAAAAACAATCATTACACAACTAACATGTAATATTGGTCTTGTTCCAATGTTAACAAATAGTAGACAACATTAGTTTTTCACAAGGAAAATGATGAAATCGCATTAAAAGTGAACCAATTTTCACCAAAAAAAGTGATGTATAACAAGTATCATAATACATAGTAAGTTAAAATCTTGATGGTATCCTTTAGTTATCCTAACCACAAGCAAAACATGTTAAAATTTGTACGATAACATTTTAAATTCACTTTGAACCAAAATTAATCTTGATTCAACAATTAGATGAAGAGAATTGAATAAAATCAATGTATATAGAATATATAACTTACAATTTTTTGATAGCCAAGAGGCCTCATATTTGTGATTCATAAAACATTACTAAACCAAAAATAATAATAATAATAATTTATTTTCCATCCATAAAATCTCTTCTTTTTCATATGTTAGTGGTCTTTTCCTAAAAAGAAGAAATTATTATGCATGAAATGCAAAAAAACCACATTTTTTTCATGGAATTTCATCCAAAAACTTTTAATTTTAAAATGGTCTTAGATTTAATTGATGTATATCAATATCATTCACCATTAAAAAAATTCACCCAAAACTTCCATATTTAACCTTAGTTTTGAAGTAAATTATGCAAATTTTCAAACTTTCTGCCAAATATTATTTGTCACATACTCCATGTGTTTAGGTTTTTCAATGTTTGTTGAATTTTTAAGTCATTAATTAGCTTAAGTCTAAAACTAATCAAATATACTTAAAACAAGAAAAAATAATGCAAGGTGTGATGTCCATATGTTATTTAAAAAAATAAAAATCATAAAAAATTATACTTGTGATTACAATTTTTGGGGGGCTTAATGTGTTTTCACCAAAATTACATTCCACATGATGGACATCATATTAGTAAAATTGAACATGAAGGCCCATTGGTAAAAAAATTGGAATAACATTTGGAAATGAATATTATTTAATCATTTTGTTGATATAAACTTCTTGATCAAGTGTAATGATCCCCTTCAATCAATCTTGAATTAACCAAAGACCAACATTTAAACTTTTGGCAAGTTCTTGTAATGAAAATCTCATTCATGTGTCTAAGAACTTGTTCAATCTATGAAATATCAATAGGACAAACTAAACCATCATGAACAAAAATGATGATTATGAGTAATGGTTTACTCTTGAAAACATAAACACATGGGTCTATTATTGTTGACATAAAGTTGTGTGTGGTGAGGAATGAATCAAATCAAATTCAATCTACATTTTTGAAATTTGCTTCAAATTATATACAACCTTCCGCAAATGGTAATATTATGTTGGATATTGCTTGCTTGTGAACCCAATAGGTTGGTCCATATAAATGTTTTCATGAATGGAACCATAAAGAAATGATGTTTTGATGTCAAATTGCATCATCTCCATGATTCATGTAGTAACACTAGGAAAAAAAAAAATGTAGATTGAATCAAACCATATTGCTATTAGAACATAAGTAAGTTAATCAATTCTGGTTTTTTGAGTAAAACCAAATGAACCTTGTATTGGTCAATAATGCCATTTGCATTGTGTTTCAATTTGTACACCCATTTGTAATATACTAGTTTATGATTTGTTGGTAATGGAAAAAATGTTCATGTGTTGTTTTGAAATGGAAATGATAACCCTCCTATAAATTTGGTTCATCCCATCCAATTGAATGTTAATTTTGGAGCCAATAAGGGAGTTGGGAGTCCTTGAAATTTTCATACTATAGTATATAATATACATGTTTTTAAAAAACATTTTAAAGTTGTGGTAATCATTCCAAGTTGTTATAAATTGTTCATATGAATATTAAGGAACACAAATTTAAAATTCCAAGTTTTGGTTTCAATAATAGATTTTTTAACTTGAACAACAATTGCATTAGAAGTATTCAATTTTGCAAAGGATTCAGAAAAAAGATTTTTAATAATATAAAAATTTTGGTAGAAAAATTAAAATGATAATAACGTTCTACCCATGCAATGTTCAAAAAGCACTCAAATTTGAAAGTTATGAAATTTGAAAGTTTCAAAAATTCAAAGCATGTTTCAATATTTTACAATTTCAAAAGTTATTTACCACATATAATTGGGGTGTAATGTACATATATGACATATAAAACAAACTTGTAGCTTATGATACAAGAAATTAAAACCTCAAGTAGTTAACATATTTCAAAATAATTTGAAATAATGATTTTTTTAAACAAGGAACAAAAAAATTGCACTCTTTGAAAATTTCACATTTGTTCAATAATGACTAACACAGAACATATGATATATTGAGGCAACTATAGGTATTTTTAAGAACAAGTTACAAAAGATTTCATTCAAAGATGCTTTTATATGGAGAAGTGAAAATGACTAAAAAAGATTTACAATCTTTTTTTAAAATAATCATGTTGGCTCCTATTAGTGTGTTTTGACCAACTATACAAGCATGAGTTGGATAAATCCAACCATCATAATGATCTAGGGCATTTCTTGATCAAATTGCATCATTGGGTAGTATGGTTGGACATGTAAAAATTTTGATGGTAAGGTACCATCAACTAAATCACCAAAGTTGATTAGACCCAGTATTTTTACTACAATAGGACTAGTAGAATTGACAAATCCCATTGTTTCCAGACCAAAGAGAACGTCAAAATTCATTGTTATTCTATTCCAAGTGCATTATTATTAAAGGTTGACATTTGGTTGATGCCACTATCTTGTAACAAAGGTTCAAATTGTGAACCATTCTTAAATTGAGATACATTTTGTGTCACTTGAGACAAAATGAATGGAACTTGGGATTATTCAAGTATTTCAAGCAACACAAATTGTTTAATGAAAGCATAAGTAGTTGGATTGTCAAAATCATAGTTTATTTAGATCAAATAAATAAACTAAAAATGTAAAGTCATATTCAACATTAACAATATCAAAATTTTAAGTATCCATCTTGTAATAGACTTTAACAAAAATCATATTGGAAAATTTCAATGATTTATAAATAATAGAATGGACTCATAGTGGAATTTTAGATTAATAACATTATTTTTGTCATGCATATTAAATTCACATGTGGATTCAAAAAATATTACCTAGTAATGTTAAAATTTGAATTAAAAAATAATCCCACACACACCAAAAAAGGGGTGTAAAAGTAAGATATATTCAAACTCTCCTAATACTTGAAAAAAAATTATTTTTAAAATTAATTTACAAAAAATATATAAGAAAAACCCAAATTTGCAACTAGGGTTTGTGACTAGATTTTAGTCACAAACAACAATTTGGGACAAAAATCCCCTTAGTCACTTGAGATAAGTCACAACCAACCATTAATCACAAATGACACAACATCATGACTACACCATCAAATTATGGATGAACTTAAATATATATGTATATGATTTCATTCATTATATACCTATCAGAATTTACTACAAGGAATCTTGTCCATTCCAACCCATGTGTCTGCAACTTATGTCCAAATCGACCATTTTTGCAACTATAGATGTAATTGTTTTCTATGGCACTAATAAAAACAATTTATAGCTACATAAATTATTACAAGGTGGTTTGTAATTACATATGCGATTGACACTTGCGACTAATGTCAATTTAGATGAAAATGTAGTTGTTTTTACAATTTGGAAATTAGTTCATAGGCCATTGGACACCACATGGCATCCTTTCAACTTGATTTGTGATTATAAATCTTAATTACAAATGTACATGTAATTAAGTGTGAAAAAAATATGAGTTGGCCAATGAAATGGTTAGATTTAGTGGTCTAATTTTTGTCCTTTGACTTTCTCCAAGAATTAGCCATTAAATGTGTAGTAAGGTTTGGTGGGCTTATAAAAATTTCAAAGGACCCATGGCAATTACTGGTAGAAATTGACCATTTTGAAATTTCTAGATTTATAGGGTTCTTCATAATTGGTAGTTAGGTGCAAAAAATACATATTTGTCATCCATTTATTAAGGCATCCATTGATTTGTATGTAGTAAGTAGTAAATAGGGCTAGACAATAAGTAACATGTGGTTAAATAGTAGGTATTTTATCATGTTGATATGTGATTTTTAAAAATTAATTACTCAATTAGGTAGGCAATGTTATTTGTTGAATAGTTTAGGTAGTAGGAATAATATATGATGCATTTATAAACAATATATAATGAATATATTATTTATCATACATTTAAATTACATTTTCTTGTTACAGTTATGATATATTATACACAAAATTTTATGATACAAACTTTTAAATCAAATGGGCTTATTCATGGTTAGGGTTCCAAAAAAAAGAAAAAGGATTCCAAGACTTTCATGGGGCTACTTTCTATAAATAATATTAACTTGAAACAAGTTTAACTGAGGAAAATTAAATGGTCCAATTTAAAATAATTCATGTGATGGTGGGGAATTTTCACATTCATACATCATTGTGTATCAATATTTTGGCTTATAGCCAAAAACGTAAAAAATCCCTAAATGAATTTCAATAGAAAAACAAACATAATTTTAAGTAAAAGTTAAGATATTATATGTGTAAAAAAAAATTTTTAATTATAGTTTTGTAAAAAAATAATTATGTGGCATAAAATACATTTTAAATTTAGAATAAATTATGTAAATTAATCTTTTACATCAGAAATTATATGGCTATTAGTTAATATAAGAATAAAATTTATTATTTATTATTATAATTTATGTATGATCCATTTATAATTATATATCACACATCCAAATTAAATTCTATTGTTAAAATTGTGACATATAAAAAAAATTATAATATAATTTTTAGAATCAAATGAAGGTTTAAAATATGAAAGATGTAGTTTTATTTGTTATTATATTATTCATTTATAAACCATGCACTTGAATTTATTTGCACCAAGGAATGGTTATCAAAATGGTATTCAATAACAAATCCAAATTTCTTTTTTTTTAAATCAATTTATATTTTTAAAAAGGAAAAAAACATTTGTGTACATTATTAAAAAACCTAGAAGATTAAACTTTAATATTGTCATTAGGACAAAATCTTAATAAGATATCAAATATAAAAATGATGTTTTGTGCAATGTCTAAATGAAATAGGTTAAATAAAATTCACACAACAATTTTGTTACAACAAGTGGGTTTGGCTGGGCAATAAAAGAATTGATCTCCATCCTTGGGGTTCAAAGGTCAATTCCCACCAATGACATGAATCGGTTGTGGTCAACAATGGGGTCTTGATCGAATATTCCCTACCTACATGGCCAACATAAGTTAGGTGCCTATTAAATGTGTTTAAATAGGCACAATATATAAGTGGCCTACTTAATAATTTAAATTAGATTTTACAAAGCCTAACCTAGGTGATGACACATGTCAACACAAAATAGGTTGAAATTAATGAAATTATCAATTATATATATAATGATTTAAAAAAATATCTAAATCATTATTTTTAAATAATAATAATAATAATGAAATTACATTGTTTAGTTGTAAAATCAATCGCAAAATGACATTGCCACGTAAATTGATTTGGATGGGTGAAAAGTTCATATGAGTTGCAAGGTGAAAGGATGATTAAGTGGTTCAAAAGTGGCATTTGAGAATCCATAATCTAACACTAGTGAATTTTTTTGTAATTTTAACAATAATCAAACCATAAATCCTATAATTATTTCTTATGATTTTGATCTTAAATATTAATAAGCCAACCTATGAATATCCCTAAACATGTGATTGATCAAAAAAATCCATGCAAAAATTTAAAATCTTTATTGTGAAATGGACTTTTAAGGTTAAAAATTTACAACAATCACATCATTGAAAGTTTCTATATATAAAGAAAGTTTCAATGCATTTCATCAATAAATTCTTCATTTGATGGTACTTTATTTTTTAAATTTTTTTTGACACTACTTTGACATATTTTTGAGTTCACATTTTTCATTTTTTCCATGTAACAAATGTAGTGTTGTCATTTCAAAAGTCCATTACAAATCCATAATCTTCTTAGAATTCATCCAAAAAATTTATGATGATTCCCATTAAAGTCTATAACAACATGAATAACTAAAAACTTGACAATGTTAATTTTGAATATGGCTTTAAATTTTATGTTTGTATGTACTCCAAAAAAATTATAAGTGTGATAGTCAAATTGTCCACCTTTTCACGCTTTCACCTTGCATTTTCATGTGACTGCCATTATGACTTGGTGCAACATATTGTCTTTTATGATTAAAGTTTTATGCAACTTGTCCAAGGTGATCAGGCCATGTAGTAGTCGAATGTGGTAATTACAATTAAAAACTAATCATTGATTTGCAAATTCATTGCAATGATTAACCATGTGACTATTTTGATGACATTCAAAATCACACCATGAATTGCTCCCTAGATGTGACACATTGCAATTATTTAACCACAAGTTTTTTTCAAATTAATAAATAAACCAAACTTAATCCAAATTGTTAATTTTTAAATTCAGATTATTTCAATTGTGTGGCCAATGCCCACAATTTAGGGCGATTGATTAATAGGATAATTCCATGTGGCACATTTAGATTTTTATTAGATTTTAATAATGTTTGATTTTTTTTCAAAAATCTAAATATGTTTCAACTGTTCAACTTTGATTTGCACATGTAGCATCTCATTTTGGTGCCACAAGGTAATCATTAAATAGTGCCAATGATCTACCTACCTATATAATTAGTTTACACACCTACCTATTTAACTACCTAAGGTAGATGTATACCTAAGTAGGTAGGCAAATAAGTTAATTAGAGTAATAGATAAATTAGGGTTATGTACATAAATATTATTATTTTATTTTGGGTTAAGTCTTTTTTGATTGGTTCATCCCATATGGCCCATGTTTTCTAATATGAAAATGTAAAAGTAGCTGCCTCATTTATATAGTTTCCAAGATGGCAATGGAAGATAAAACATATTGGATAAATTTTGAAATTGCAAACTAGTTTGCCACTAAAAATTTAATGACAAACTACATCCAACTAAAAGATTATACCATAGATCTTTCATTTTAATTTTTACCTTTATAGACTATGTAATTAACCAGGTAAGTGAATAATAAATTAGTTAACTACTTAACTAACTAATTAGTTAATTAAAAACCTAGTTAATTAACTAATTTATTAATAATTTATTAATTACATAATTACATAATTAAGAAACCAATTATATTATTATTGAATATTAAATAACTTAATTATTAAAAAAAATTAAAGTATCAAATTTATTATTTATTAATTATAATATTCTATTAACTATAATTATTTTAATTATTTATTCTTACCTATTAATTTTAACACTATATTTATTATAATTACAAGAATTATTTTTAATATTGTAATTTTTATATTATTGTTCAATATAATATTAACATATTAATGAATCATAATTTTACAAATTAAAATTGAAAGTAATTTATAATTTACAATTACTTTCAATAAATTATGAACTCAAATAAATAATAATAATTATCATTATTATTGGATTAATATTTTAACTAGAATGTAGCTTAACGAGACTAAATATCTTTTTTATTATGTCACTTATTTTAAATTTAATTACTATATTAATCAATATTCAATGATAATAATAACACAAAATAATAATTTTTCTAAGTTTAATTAAAGTTGGATAAGCTTGTCTATATATGTACACATTTATGTATGATTAATTTATTGCGACCCATACATATACCCTAATGAAAGACTAATATATTTTAATAATTTTTGAAACCAAGTTCAACTAAACCATGAAAACAACACTAATACATACCTTAGCAAATGTAAAATAAATAATGTATACAAAAGGCCTACTATACATAATTATTACTTTATACCATAACATAAAACACATAACTTACAAAAGTATAAACATACATAAAACATGTATTTAGTTCATTCTGGATTAAATTATCAATTCTAGATTTTTTCTAACCTAATGGTTGGGATCAAATTTGAAACAAAACATCATTAATATCTATTTGTTGGATCATCTAGTGAGGCAAAACATTATTAACATGTATTGTTGCATAATTTGGTGGCCCCCAAATGAAAGTTTCTCTTTTATTTTTCAACTTCCAAATGGTCAATTGTTAATTTTGAACTTTTCAAAAGTTCAAAATTAATTAAATACATGATATAATGTAATGTATACATAACTAATAATTAGCATTTTTGGTCACTTTTGCAACTAATGGGCCAAACAAGGCCATTCTAAGATGAAAATGGTGCAAAAAATCATCCCATTGGAAGAATCTAAAGAAGTTAGTAGTTGCAAATGTGACCAAAAATTGTATAATGTGATTTCTAGTTACAAAAATAATCAAGTTTAGTTGCAAGCAATAATTAATTGCATGTAGTCACAAATCAATTGCTTACATTTTTGGCCTTTTCCTACTAATGAAATAGCTTCATTTATAGTCATTGAAAATGCATTTCAGACTCAAAATTTAAAACTCACATGGATGTTTTGATCAATCACCTATCTTTTGATATTTATAGGGTGGTTTACTAGCATTTTTGGCCAAAAGCATATGGGAGTGCATGTTGGATGGCATTGTCTACAAAATGTCACATTGTAACAATTTTTACTAGTGTAAAATGTGAACTTTCAAATGCCATTTTTGAACTAGGTTTAACTTGTTTTGACCCCGTAAGAAGATGTTTTTGTTGTTAACATTGTGGCCAAAATAATAATATTATAAATTTTTGTTTTATGAAAAATAATATTTCTATTTATGACTATTATTTTGCCTTTTGGATCCCAACAATAATAGCCCTTTGTGGCTTCATCATTGTGGTTTCATCATATGCAAAGAACTTGCACTTCTTATTCTTTTGGGCTAATTCGTGTCATTTTGTTGTAACATGTGCCTAGGCATTGCACCCAAATATTTTGGTGTGGCCAATAGAAAGATTGAATTGCAAGGTGAAAACACATTACAGCCCAAGGTTAATAATGTAGTCATGGGGTGTAGTTACATTAACATAAGCCATAACAAGTGTAACGGGTGCTTAGTTTTTCACCTTTAGAAGTGGTAATTTAATTTAGTGTTGAAAATATAAGATTTTTTTATATAGTAAGGTTCATAATATATCATCGGAACATGTGAATTAATTTTAAAAACATCCGATGAATAAAAAAATTCAAAAACATTCATTAAAAATTGTAACACATGTTTTCTAACATTAAAATTTTGATAAATACATTTCAAAACTTTTGAAAATTACATATATGTTGAAATCTTTTACATAAACCTTGACATAATAATATTTTAAGAAAATTTAATTTTGAAAATGTTTTTGAAGAATTTTTTTTTTTAAATTTTAAATATTCCCCCAAAAGCAATTTTGGAAGTAGGCGGGTGTGGTTCATGTTATCCCAATTGCACCTTCACATTGTATTATTTTAAAAGGGTGCCCATGTTTGAACTTCCACCATGTCATCAGTGATAAATATTTTCACAATGTGCTTACATATTATGTATTTTGGTAGGTTAAAATACAAAAAAGTAAAATGTTAAACAAATTACACTTTTTTATTTCATATGATGTGATGTTAAAATATATGTATGTAAAACAACGTATGTAGCAATCTACT
>Ga0116229_10012747_pt1 | contig 12026 bp, 6 predicted proteins | sample S1TSphgellanicum_3_FD_87313 | JGI IMG/M metagenome (GOLD analysis project Ga0116229, IMG submission 87313) | Host-associated microbial communities from peat moss isolated from Minnesota, USA - S1T2_Fc - Sphagnum magellanicum MG | ecosystem: Host-associated > Plants > Peat moss > Unclassified... | reverse complement strand
GTTTACCTACATAAATAATGATGTGAAATAGACAAGTGAAATTTTAAAAAACTTGACAAAAATTGTTGCTTTTTGGAAGTGTAGTCCATTGGTAAAAACTTGGTTTATTGTTGTTGAATTAAAAGGTTCAATTCCTTATACTTGTAACCTATGTGCATGCTTAAGGAATTAAAGGAGGTAGGTTGAACTAAGGTAGCTGAGTAAGGTAAGTTAGGTTGGTTAGGCTAGGCTTCCCACCTATTTACATACCTTTTTATGATATACTTAAACTTATTTATTATATACATATCTAATTTTAAAAAATAATAATCCAAAAAATGATTTAAATTTAGGTAGAAAATCAATTAGTCAAATGGTCCATTATCTACCAATTAAAATGACCAATAAAATAATATATATTAAATTTTCTAAAAACCACCCCAATCACACTAGTGGGTCCAAATCCATTTGTCCATATTGATATGGTTGTATTTTTAATACTTGTCATTTTGGGTAATTTTTAATTAAAGAATCTAGTAAAAAAACTTTGTTTTCTTAATATTTCTAATAACCAATTAAAACACAATTTTTTTTTAAAAGGATGGTTATGTATTATGGAACAAGCCTTGCACCTAAAAATAAAGCAATCTTGATAAAATGAATTAACTTTCAATTAGGTGTGTCCATCATCAATTCACATTTCAAGCTTGTTATCCTCCCATAATTCACATCACCATTGAAATTGACTACACCCAAATTGGAACCAACAAATGTTATTTAACGCATCTTTTAAAAGGGCTTGTGGTTCATGCGTTACCAAAAAAAATAAAAATAAAATGATGTAATGCCCAATGATGAAATCTTGTTTTCTTTCAAATTGCAATGGGATTTTTTAAAAAGAAAAGATTATTTTGCCTTTATTGCTTAAAAGGTGAAAAAAAGATTTTTTGAATGAATTTTCAATTAAAAACTTCTAAATGGTCCTAGATTTAATTGATGTATATCAATATCATTGAATACAAAAAAAGGTTCAACCCATGATTCCACCCATAACCCTAGTTTTGAAATATGTATACAAATTTTCATGTTTTATGATAGGTATTGTTTTGTCACAATATATCATATACATTGAAGCTCTTCAATGTTTGTTGGTTTTTTTAAAAAAATTGATTAGTTTAAGTTTCAAATTAATCAAATATATTTAAAACAAGAAAAAATGATCCAAGATGTGATTTTTATATGTTAATAATTTTTTTAATAAAAAAATTATACTTTTGACTACAAATTTTTGAGGGGCTTACTGTGTTTTCACTCACATATGGAATGTTTTTGTTGCAATTCATTTGATAAACATAATACAAACAAATCAACACTTAAACTAAGGAACCTTCAATGGGAACAAAACAAATTAATTTTAAAATTAAGGCAAAGTTCAAGTAGTCCTACACATAACATGACTTTGCCCTTTAAGGCAATTTATGATTAATATTGGCTGATTTTGGTTTTTAGTGGAACCACTTATTTTGATTTAGGCATATTTTTTGGTACAAGTGAAAACCTTTAGTTTTAGTAAATTCTAATTTTTCTCAAAACATGAAATCATTGGTTTTTGATTTAGGACTTTGTTGTAATGGGTGTTGATTTTTCATTTCAAGATTTTTGCAACTATTAGAATCCTTTGGTTCTTGGATCAAATCAATTTGGGTTTAAGCAATTCTTGATTTGTTGTTTTTAATGGGTTTAAAGGTCAATTGTAGGCTTATAGATGTATTTTCATTGCTATGATTTTTTTGCAAAAGTAAGGTAACAAACAATTATCCATACATCACAAAAAGAAAGAAACCATTCAAACAAACAAAAAAGTTGATTAAAAGACAAAATTGGTCCTTCAACTTTTAACCAATTGAAATAGGGTTATAATTGGCTTTAGGGTTTATCCAAAATCAATGATAAATTTTGACTTGAATTTAATTTAATTATCACATAACTTCGACTAGATGTGGATTCAAGTGGCTTTTTCTCACCATCATGCACATAAACACATATGTAATGGCACACTCCAAAGTTTTAGAATTGCAATTAAAAACTATGTGCTTGACTCTCACCACTAAAAATAAATTAGAAAGATAGATAACAACACAACACATGGCACTATTAGAGAAATATGCCATGACCATCAAGTTTGTTAAAGGATTTTTGTGAATTGCTTTAACACTTGTGGAACCATAATCAATTGATTTAGCACCCAACATTGGTTCTATATCCTCACATTGATAATCACCTTAAAAGTTTTCGTGTGTACTAGTTATGTTGCTATTTTGATTGTTAATGGGTTTTTCTATATTCTTATCAACATTCTTGAATTTTTTCTATTATTAATAACAAGTTTAGAAAATCAATATTAGGTACATTCAAAGAAAAAATTCTCTAAATTTTATGTACAGTTCAAAACTTTAAATTAAAAAAAATGTACACAAATGATCAAACTACAAGAAACAAAATTAAAAATAAAACTATTCCATCCTCCATTGCAAGTTCGAAATGAAAAATAGAATATGAAACTAAGTCCCCCATCTCATGTTTTCGTTCTTCCTATTTATATACATGTTAATTCAAAATTAAACAGTCTAATGAGATCTTTTAAAAAATCACTAGCCAATATATACACTAGTAGTCCAAAAATTCAAAAATTAATTGTTTGTAACAAACTACTTGTTTTATAGATTAATGGCTTTATCAACTACTTGTTCTATCTTGCTTCAATTGATTAACTACCTATTATATCACATGTTAACTTGTCACAAGTGTTAGATCCTATACCTTATTAGGTTTTGTGGTCTATCATCTTGAATCATTTGTTACATAAATGTGGGTAAAAATGACATACGTTCAACCTTTTAATCTAAATAGCCCCAAAATTCAAAGCAACAAACTACTAAAATTTCTAATTCCAGGTATTATTAGCTTCATGTGCATTCCAAATAATATTATTTAATAACAAACCCCCATAGAATACATGTTGCATCTTTAAATAACTTTCTACGCAATTGTGCTCACATGAAAAACAAGAAAAAATTGTACTTGGTCGAATGAAAAAAATTGAAAGCAAATTGCAAACTTTTTAGAAATGCTAAAGGCAACTATGTTCATCAAAGCTATAGACGTTTATAGACTTAACAATATTTATAGATGTGAACAACAAGAAAAAAGACAAATTAGAAATGAATATTAATTTGAAACAAAGAGAAAGGTATCAAGTCCATGATTTACTTAGATGCAAGGTACTCCTTTAAGAACAATTGAACAAAAGGTTCATCTAAAACAAGTGACAAAATTTGATATGGGAATATTCAACTCCAAGAAATGGGATTGTGATTAGATAAGTCCTTTTCCAAACAATGTTAAAATAAAAGAACACATGTTGAAGGCAATTTTGATAAAGGAAAACATAAAGAAAACAAGAGAAAAAAAAGGACATTCACCATGTAATGATCACTAGGCTTATCATTGCAAGGATCCTAACAATTTGTGATGAAGTTCCAAGGCTCCCAACTCAAAATTCCAAATTGTTTGTGATGAAACTCCCAAGCCCACTTGTTTGCATATTGCAATGAAGTGCAAAGGCTTTCAAATCAATTGTATACTAAAGGGACAAAATTCCAAAACTCCCCACTAGTTTGTAAAGTACAAGGAAGCTCCAAGGCTTCCCCAATGCCAAGGCTCCCAATTCCAAGCAATGAAGCTACAACATTTTCAATATTTTGTAGATTGTGATGAAGCTTTTACAACATTCAAATCCAAATCTTCCAATTGTGATGAAGCTCCAAAGCTTCCACTAGTTTGTAAAAAGTGACGAAGCTCAAAGACACTTATCATAGTTCATATCCTTCCAAAAGAAAGCTGAAAAATGCATGCTAATAAGCAACATATGTAGTTACTACTTTCCTCCAAAGTATTCCTCATGTCATTGTTTTAAGAAAAAACAAAAAACAAAGAGTTGGTTCCCTGGAAACACAAATGTCGATGGGGGAGTAATTCATACAATTACTGCAAAGTAATAAAAAAGACAACAAGATTTGAATAAGGTGATTAGGGAGTTCATGAACATAACCCTACAACCACAAAACACTTCTCATAGAATTCTACTCAACCCTAATCGGAACCGACAAAAATGAAAATTGAAGCTATTAGAGTGGTTCTCCAAAATCCAAACCATTGGTGTTGTCCATAGCTATCTTGTTATACACCATGCTCCACTGATCCAGTTCCAACTTAGGTTGGCACATTTCATAAAAGTTACCTTGGAAACTAGACCAAAACTGGAACCAGCAAAAATAAAATAAAAAATGAAACTGGCCCTTGACAGCACTTCAAACCAAAAACTTCCATTACTGGATTTAGAGTTTCTCATCTAGATGCATGCATTTCTATATACAAAAAATGCTCAGCCATGGTATGCATACATAATGCATGGATTTCTATATTAAAAAAATGCTCATCCATTGTATGCATACATAATGCATGCATTTCTATATATAAAAAAATGCTCATCCATTGTATGCATACATAATGCATGAATTTCTATATTAAAAAAATGTTCATCCATTGTATGCATACATAATGCATGCATTCCTATATAAAAAAAATGCTCATCCATTGCATGCATACATAATTCTAGATATCACTCACAAATTGGGTCAAGTCATGCCAAAATCATATGCCCAAAATCGTGCACCAATGCATAGTCTCTTCCCTCTGGGCAGAGCCAAAAAGTTGAAGTTGAGTGAAGCAAATCAGCATTAGAACAAAGCAAAACTGAATTAGGCGACACAGCACATGGCTTTGTATCAATTTCACTCCTCTTTTAAAGTTATTCAGCACTTGTTCACTTTGATTGAAGCAATTTGGGAAAAGGCAAACAAAAGTTGTGAAGAAGTGGAACTAATTTGTTGCCACTTTTTTATCTAACATGTGCTAAACACTAGTTTAGTTGCATCCCGTGTAGTTGCATCCCATCCATGTGTCCTTCTATAACAATACCTTGAGTGTTTTGACCAGTATTTACATAATGCAGATGTTGTGAAAAATCATGCATGCCATGCAGAATTTTTTTTTTGTGTGAAATTTTGAAATGCAAAATAAAAATAAAAATTGGTCACACATTCCATATATTTTGGGGAAAAAAATTGCCAAATTTAACACAAACAAAGATTCAAAAGTATTTTGCCCTTATTTAGACTTCAGTGGGTTTTTAGTTGGAGGCCATTCTTTTAGACCCACAATTGATGCAAAACATGGAAAAAAACATTGGTCCTAAGGTGGAGAAGGTGAGGGCCTCCAGACAGACTCCCCAGAATCACTCTATGACTAGGGGTGACCTGCTTTATAAATAATAATAGATCTGGGGCACACCAGCTCTTATTGAATGAAAAATACAAAATACCGTAGTACCTTAACCATTTCAACACATGTCCGTCCAATAATTAATTAATTTTGAAAATTTTATTTCAACAATGGAATATTCCTAAATATTCACTATTATCATTCACAATATTTTTTGATTTGGAAGAAATAAAATTTGGAAAATTTCAACATTTTTGAAAATAATATAATTAATGTTGAATTGACGAAGGTACTAGGATACCAGTGCCAGGTGGTTATCATAAGAACAGGAACAGAGACTTAATGGTTATCAGGGTGGCTCTTGGGGTTCATACCCACAGTTCCCGAAATATGAAAGATTGGGTTTCTGGGATAGAACCACAATTCTGGAAATTTTTTAAACAAAAAATTATCACCTATAGAACCGGCGGTTCCTTCATGAAAACTGGCAGTTCTTTGAGGTTTTTGAAATAGTTAGAGCCCTATTTCTTTGATTCTAATTTATTTTCAAAACACCGAAATTGGCATGCTTCATTTTCCATGTTGGTTTTTTACACTAGAATGGAAAGTTAATAAAATCAAATACACCCACCCAACACTGGAATAAAAACTTTTGTGTACTTAACGTTTTATCTTCACAGTAGGCCCTTCACTCCCTACACTACTACCCATGCCCCCCAAATAATGCATATGATCTAACCACCTCAGAGTACCTCCGCCAGTGCTCCCTATGTCACTCTGGATAAAAAAATTAAATGTCTAAGTTTAGCTGTTATTTTCTGGCAACCCCACCAAGAAAACTGTACTATTTCTGCATATACGTGGGAACTACTAATAGCAAACCACCTGGACCAATCATTATGATCGACCAATAAAAAATACTGAGCCGCAGTCAGGTCCAACTTATTACACTCTTTTTTGGAGGTGCGCAACTGTGTCGTGCCTTTTACCAGCCACGGCAAGCTGCACACATTTGGTGCAGAAAAAGCAATTTTCTGAGCTAAACTGGGACATTTTGAGTTTTTCGCAATAAATTTTACTGTCTGGAGTCACATACTGAGCACCGTTGGAGATGCTCTTAGCCATTGTCCTTCTCAAGCAAATTGTTAAGTCGTAAGTGTATTTCAATTGGGGTCTAAGTTGCTCCACAATATTAGTGACAGTCAATTAACATAAGGTCAAAGTATTAATTTGTTTAATACTCCAATTGAATATATTAGTATTTCTTGACTATTGCAACATCAAAATAAAATTCTTCAATCATATAGATGTCTTATGAAATCATTTTCACTTCCATTAATTCTAAAACATGAAAATCAATCTTCATATTTTGAAAAGATTAAATAACTTTGTGTATTGATTACATTAATTTGAAAAGTAAAGATTTAAAGAATATTAGCCTTTTATTTTATGTGGTGTGACCTTTTGAGTTCAAATTATATGTTTTGGTGTAGATTGGGAGGATAAAAACACTCAGTTTTCACATGTGACATTTGAAAGATGACAATATGAAAAGACAAAGAAAAAAAATATTTTGTGTGAAATTCTAGTCACAAGTAATTGGAATTGGTATATGAGGGATTTTTTAAAAAAATCTTTTGCATGGTCATCCATGGACCATTCTGAAGACAAATTCAGAAATAACCAAGTGATTTTCAAGCCAAATTACATCATTTTTTACTATTAATAATTACTTCCTTTTCTTATTACCTTTCTTAATAACTATTTCTCACCTTTCCTAATAACTACTTTCATTTTGATAACTATCTCAATCTTTTCCCCCATTTACCAACATGGATATGAAAAAAATAAATTAACATGTGTTTTTTCATGTCCATGAAATGTATATTAATTTAAATCAAATTTATCATTGACATAAATAGTGATGATTTATGGAAAATCACATGAAAACATAAGGAAAAAATAAAATTGTCGATCATCACTGATAGTGTGGAGCAATGCAAAGCTCAAATTGTTAAGTTGAAGACCACACCATAAATTATGGGAAAAAACTTTTCTTATACTAGCTCCATATCTTGTCACTGGAATAACATTTCGACATTCCAAATGATGGAAGGTGTTTTGGTGTTCATGGTGTGGACACAATAGGTAGATGTACAATATTGGCAAGGGCCAGCGTTGTTTGTGATGCCTAGTTTTCCCTTAGAAATCCAACAATGCCCCCAACAAAGGGGATGTCAAGTGACTGAACAGCGCAAAAGACGTGGCTTGGAAAAAGTAAGGGAAAGGAAGAGCTTTCTCTGGGGAACTAAAACTCGCTACTAAACAATAAGACCTGTTGGTTACAAAGTATCAAATAGCAGTGCTTTTGCGTATCAATGCATGAACTAATGTTGATTGTGTATCAGAGTTTTCTTTTGTGTGAAATTTTTGCCAAAATTTGAAAACATATTTTATTGGGTCCTTGTTTATTGCAAAAGAATTTTAAAAGGAATATTCTGTTGAAAATATTTTCATTTTTCTGAAAAAAAAAATTGGCAAATTCTCAAAAGGAACAAAAATTTGAAAACTTTTCATCACATTTGGACTCTGTAGGTACTTAGTTTAATAACATTTTAAAATTATTTAAAAAACTATTTTGACATGTTCTAAAAATCTGTTGTCATTTAGTGCGAAGTCCTTCTTTGGACATTAGTGAACGATATAACATCAGAAAATTGAAAAAAAAAAAATTTTAAATCACTAGTGGGTACCCACTTTGATGGTTATGAACTAATAAGAAGAACCACTTTGATTTTTGGAATCAGAACAAGAATCAGGAATTAATTTTATTTTCTCGAAGAAAACCAGACTTGGAATCAGCTTCCAAATTCTATTTTGGTGTGAAACCAGAATTAATATTTTTGGAAAAAAAAAAGGGGGACTAAAATCAGGAGTTGACCAGAGGTTAACTAACAGTCAACTACCGATTACGATCCGAGTTAGTAAGAAGTGAACAGGAACCAGGTCTGATGTTCAAAACCAAAACTAGAATTTATTTTTGTAACAACCGGGGATCAAATCCAAATTCGGGGTTCCATTTTTGTGAGGAATCAGAATGTAGATAGTTCTAATTTTAAGAACCAGAACCAAGTGAAGTAACTAGAGGTTCTTCATAAAAGTAAAGAATGGTCCCCCCACACACTGGTGTGAACTATGCACCTTACTAAATAAAAAAAGCAAGGGGTGTGTTACACTTTGGCCTTGCCATTCACATTAAAAAGTATCTTAAGGAGGCAAAAGAAGAATTATGGAAACTCAAATATTTCACCATGCAAAAATATAATCTTCAAAAAATCCTCTGAAAGAAACCAAAATCCTTCAAGATATTATTATAACTCTATAACGAATCTCAAGTTTGAACACAAGCCAAATAATCAACTTTCAAAAGTAATCATATAAAAATAGGCCTCTTATTATGGGGGCCAAAATCCCTTAAGCTACTATACTCTATAATGAATCTAAACACAATATCCTTGCCTTGGTAGGCAAGGCCAAAATTTCATGAAAAAAATTCATTTGGATGATATTGTTGTCACCCTCTCTTGATAGTCTCGTCATATCACATGACAACTAGAATACGTGTGTCTGATTTATTCACCGAACACACCACAAGAATGAAAACTTCAAGGGAAGGTGATCAAGAAACGATAGGCCAGGTGTTAAAACCTCCGCAAGCAAACACATTTATTTATTGAGGATAGAATGTACGGCTAAGCTATTCATTCATTGATGAGGTGCTTCTTTCTTTACATGATTTCCTGACTTCTCCTCTCTTAGTTCCTAACAACTCTCGTACTTACCATACTTTACTTCTACGCCTCTTGAGCACATCAAGGTGTAGTGATCCTGGTGGCAACATGTGGCACGGTGGTCCCCATGGTCTAAACAAGACTCTACCCAAGTCTGAGAACCATTAGGGTTGTCAGCTGATCTTTTGTCCCAAGAAATAATAGTGAAAATAATACTCTTTTGGGATCTTTAAATTTTTAACATGTAAGGTAATGCCTCACTCCAAGGTCATTACCCTGCGTAAAGTATTGACATAATTTTTATTTTCTTTTGGTAACCATATTGGGTATCCATTAAGTAGCGGAGGGGCAAAATGAAACAAGGGGTGTGTCACACTGTGGCCTTGCCATTTACATTAAAAAGTATCTTAAGAAGGCAAAAGAAGAATTATGGAAACTCAAGTATTTCAGGATGCAAAAATATAATCTTCAAAAAAATCCTCCAAGAGAAACCAAAATGCTTCAAGATATTAAAACTAATCTCACGTTTGAACACAAGCCAAAATATCATCTTTCAAAATTCCTCATATAAAAATAGACCTATTATTATTACCTAGGGGCCAAAATGCGTTAAGCTACTATACTCTATACTGAATCTAAACACAATATCCTTGCCTTGGTAGGCAAGGCCAAAAAAATTAGAGGTCGGGTGTTCTCAAAAATGAAATGCTCATGTCAACAAGCATTTTGTTCTTCAAAACACCTTACCCTTTTGTAGAGGATAGATTCTGTTGGGCAACATGGGCTCTAGATACATTAAAAGAATTTGTTGATGCATTATTTATTATTTACGTGAAGCTTGACTAAGTCTTATTTAGTGTTGCATTTCATGGCATTCCAAAATCACCCTAGTTAACAGCATATTGCACACCTCTCAAATGGAATCATTCCTTTAGAACTTGTTCAGTGGGTAGTTTGATTTCCATGAAAACTAACTGTCTCAATCCCCAAGGATGATGACTCAGTGGTATGGCCTTTGTTTGATATCATAGAGATCTCGAGTTCAAATTTGTTAGTGAATGATTGGTCAAAACAATGCATTGTTGTGTTCTTTACCATTGGACCTGAGTAGTTGCCAAAAGCTTGTTTGATTCTGCTATTATATCCAAAAAAAAAAACAAAGTCTCCACAAAAATAATATAATGTTAAACTCTATGGTTTTGTAATTTGGTTGAAACTAATATTTTCTCCAAGGAGCACCTCCGAGCTAAAGTGATCATGATGTCATCACTGGGCCAGACTGAAATTTGCAGCACAGCTCTTATGTACTTTCTGTTGAGTGCCCCAAAATGTGCTCAAGAAAAGGTAGGTTGTTTTTTGTCTTGCATCTTTCGTAAAGTCACCAAAACTCAGTACTTTGCAGAAAGTGATAATGAATGAAAGAGAAAGTGGTTATAGGCCTTTTGGAATCTCATTCTTTGTTGGAGCATTACCATGCTAAAAATCATGTAAACAACTCAAGATTATCACCTCTAAATGAGATAACTTACCTTTTACATCATGATTGCAATAGCTCCAACCATGTACATTAGTGTAGCTTGTGATGTTGGCCCAAGTGTGAACAAGTTACTGAACTAATTTTTCGTTCCAAAATCATTTTTTGTAATCTGATTGAATTTTTAATGAGAAAATTTACTCCAAATTCAATACTTCCTATACATTAGGTCTAAAAGTTTTCAAATCACCTTCGTTAAATCCTACTCATTGAGGACTTTTCAACAACATCAAGAGTGTGCCCAAATTCCACTATCGTTTTTATTTTTGATTTAAATGAAGTTTAGTTAAATCATTAATCAATATTCAATAACTTCTCCATTGTAGGTCAAAACATTATGAAACCAACTTGTTGCATCTTGCCTTATATAGAGCTTTCCAACTATTCTATGAAGATGGCAAGAGGCATTGTTGTTTGGGAGATCTCAATGTGACAATCAAAGCAAACAAACAATCTTCCTTCAGTGATAAACTAATGTAACTTGTGTCATTAGCCTTAGTTTGAATTAGTTACCCATCTAATATTTCCTTCCAAAACTATTTTTAGAAATTTAACTGAATTTTCCATGACAAAAAATAATCAAAATTCAAAAAAAATTGTGTCATCAATCTATAAAATTTCAAATTGCTTTCATTAAATCCTATGCATCTACTCATTGAGGGCTTTCCAATAATATCAAGAGTGCACCAAAATTCTCTTCTAATTTTCAATTTTGATTTAAAATTTAAAAAGTTCAATATTCAAATGACTTCTCCCCTCTAGGTTGAAACATTATGAAACCAACGTGGTGCACCCCTACTGATCAAGGGCTTTCCAACAATACCAAGAGCATAGTAGTAAGAAATGTTATGGTGCACCTACTCATCAAGGGCTTTCCAACAATACCAAGAACATAGTAAGAGACAATGTTTGTGAGATCCCAATGTTAGAACAAAACTAACAAGGTACCTAATACACAATGGCCTTGCCATCAACTTAATATCAAAAATTGATATTGTATGATAGATTGGTCATAGCTAAGGGAAATTATAAAATAAATCTATTTTAATGAACATCATCATGTTGTTGTAAAAGAAAATTTGTCATGATTTTTTTTTCATTTTTTAATATCAAATTAGTTATGAGGAACACAAAAGGATTTGACATTAAATGTTGACATGTTCTAGGAACCTATTTGAACATTAAAGAAATTGATGCTAGACCAAAACCAATAGGGACATGTTGCAACATGATTTTCAATTTTTTCAAATCTAATGATTTTTTTCTTAAAAAAAAAGTGATCAAATAATCTCTTTTCATACAGATATTTCACACTCATTAAAAATTTCAAACCAAAAAAAAAAAAAAAAAACTTGTGATGACATTTGTATTTGAATGTT
>Ga0116229_10012744_pt1 | contig 12028 bp, 5 predicted proteins | sample S1TSphgellanicum_3_FD_87313 | JGI IMG/M metagenome (GOLD analysis project Ga0116229, IMG submission 87313) | Host-associated microbial communities from peat moss isolated from Minnesota, USA - S1T2_Fc - Sphagnum magellanicum MG | ecosystem: Host-associated > Plants > Peat moss > Unclassified... | reverse complement strand
TTTTTTTTTTTTTTTTTTTTTTTTTTTTTTTTTTTTTTTTTTTTTTTTTTTTTTTTTTTTTTTTTTTTTTTTTTTTGTTTTTTTTTTTTTTTTTTTTTTTTTTTTTTTTTTTTTTTTTTTTTTGCCCGCATTTGCATTTGCAATTCAAATTTGCATCTAAAATGGAAATTTGTTCTTATTACACTTTCTAATTTTTATAGTTAATTTTGTAAGTCTACTTGTTACATCAATAGAATAATTGGTTTTTCTCTCTTTTTTCATGGAATCAAAACAATTGGTTTTTTCCGTTCATTTTAGATTTTGATGTTTCAATTGATGCCAATATTGATGTTGATAAGGAATTGATGTTCAATCAAAAGAAATGTCAATTGGATTCACCTCATGAGTTGAACTTGTGGTTTGGCTATTTCTACACTTGAAATTTTTTCATTCATGGCATGAAAGAGTTATCAAAGGTTAACAACACAAATTTTGCCTTACATTCAAATAAGTTTGATGTATTAACCAAGTAATTTTTAATTTTTCTTCTACAATTTGCGTTGTGTTCTTGTTAGTCAATTCATTTCATATTATTTGCATGTTTATTTTGTTCATGGACCATCTATTTTTTATTTTTTATTTTTTTCTTTTAGTTATTTTTTAAAAGTACCAACAAGGTTCAAGTAAGAATTGGAAGTTTGATGTAAAATCAGTACAAAGCTAATGATCATTTACCAAGTGTTAATGATTACATTCTTGACATGGTCCAAGTTTATAAGGATTTTGCTATTGCATCACCTTAAATGGATAAATGCAAGTCTTGACCCTCTTTTTTTAACATCGAAAAACAAGTTTTTTGATGAAGCATGTTGAGTTGTGGTCTACAAAAGCCTTTGTCAAAACAAAAATAGTCTCTACCTCCTTAGTAAACACCTCACTAAAGATGTTACAAAGTTGAGAGGAATGATAATAACTATCAAAATTGGCAAAGGTATTGCAATCTTTTGATTCGTAAATTCCCTAATGTTGATAAAATATGACATGAAAATGTCTGGTCACCAAGATTTGAAATCTTATTCCAACTAAGTTATTTTTTGTGTTGAATTTATTTTGTTTCTATATGTTTCTTTCAATATTTTTCTTTTTTCTATTTTTTTTCTATAGGTATGATCAATCTAATAATGAAGTTTGTAATTGCACAATGTAGAAAATCATTTCTAGAAAACTTAAAGGAGATCTTGTCACATATGAAAAAAAATTATATAATGAACAAGAAAATCTCAAAAAGATTGAAGTAATATTTTGATTATTTTGTTTTAATCTCTAGTTCAAGTTTTTCTTTCAATTGCTTGGTGCTCTTGTTTGTTGGTATTATTTGTGCTTTGTTTTATCTTTATTATGTTCATGTTGTGTTGTTCAATATTGCATGCTACTAATGCAACTTGTGCTTTGAATATTATTGTTGAACATCCATGTGCAAAGGAAAACATTGTCATCGAGCATTCAAGTGTTCAATTTCATGTTGTGAAAAAGAGCTTGATAGTTACTTTGACACAAAATGTTGGAACTCTAAGTTCTATGATTTTTGATTTGTAGGATGATCACAACACCATTTTCTAAAACTCTTCAAAAGGGCTGAATGTGTTGTAGGAAATGACATGTTGTAATACAAGAAGATACAAGATCATGACCTATGTTGGTGAACACCAATTTAACAACTTAATTGATTTTATTATTTTCTATATTTAGATTTACGAGATATGGCCAACATGTTGTGAAATATGAAAGGTCCTACTAAATAATGTCCATGCCACTTGATTTGGATTGCAATTGACAAGTTGTTTCTTCATTATTTGTTTGAAGTTTTAACTTGAAAATTTATATTCCTTGTTTTGAATTTTGAATACCTTGGATTTTTTTTGTAAACCTTGGAGATGTTGATGTTGATTTTATTTTGGAAACGTCCAATTTGACAATTAATAAGTAGCACACATTTGCAATATTGTGTTATATTTGGTTTTGGTACCATTATATTGTTTTTTTTGGTCTTCAAACATCTTACCCTACTCCTTCTAAATGGAAATAAATAATTAAATCATCTCAATGAACTATAAAACATCTCTTGAATTAAAGAAGAGAACAATTACAAATGAAGAGAAACCTTTAAATGGATTTTTTTCAAAATGGAATTTTTCTTTTGTAAAATGAAATGTTCTTCCCTTGGGTCAAGGAAAAATTCAACTTATAATTGACCCTCCAAATAAACTAGCATTTATTTTTTAGATCTTTATGAAAGGGAGAAAAATAACAAGTTTTTTTTCAAAATATTTGGATATTTATTTTTTATTATTATTTTTTGTTGCGCCTTATTTGCTATGCCTTTGTGCTATATAATATAGCAGTCTTTTGGGACAATTATGAAAACTTCACTTTTATCCTAGCAAACCAGGAAAGCATAGGCTTATAAAAGTGTTGGCAGATTGCAAGTTTGATCCTTACACTTGCCACAATAATGTGAGACATGGAACATGTTTTAATAGCCTATAAGTCAAACATGACTTCTGTAGGTTGACATGTCAAACATATTAATGTGCAATGCATGATGATTCTAAATGTTTGATCAAGTTTACAATGTATACCCAATTTTTTCTTTATTGTTTGACTTTCTTTCATCACCATATTGACATGTTCCATTTTTCATGAACATATTAAATTGATGCTTCAATTTCTCATTGAATTATTATTTCAAATTTCATGATCATATTGAATTAGTATTATTTCAATTGTTTAATGATTGAATTTTTCAATTCCTTATTGACTTCTTATTGAAAATGATCCTATTCAATTGTTATTTCAATTTTCACATAAAAAACACAAACACAATTCAAAGACTTTGTAACATAGATGCCATGGGCATGAAAAAGGTGCATTTTCATGTCCATATTGATGGGTAGGTATTCGTTAATTAAGCTCAAAATAGGTAAGTATGAACAACATAACGAAACAAACAAACTTTTTGTTTTTATTATATGGATTTCCATTCAAATTTTTAAAGGGGAAGGGGGTTTGGGGTTTTTTTTTTTAAAAATTGGATAACTAAAAACATGTCATAATTTAATGTTAAATATCTCTTGGGATGTTCACATATGATGCAACTATACATATTTTTTAAATGTCAATTATAGTTTTTAAAAAAAAATTGGTCTTTTTTTGCCTATTATCTTTGAGCACCATTTGCTTTTCAATTTTCTAGTGGAATGTTAGTAGTAAGCATCTCAAGAAAATTTTAACAATAAATGACAACCTATTATTAGAACATATTAAAAAATCATTTTAGAGTCTACCTACTTATAATAAGCAAGATTAATTAGACATATTGAAAAATCAACCTACAATTTTCTTTTGGATTTTTTAAAAATAAAACTTTTTGTGACATAATATTCCTTTTTTAAAAATTCACAACAATGCCAATTTTCGCCAAAAAAATGATGTTGAATGCATGAAATGATTCATTTGAAAAAAAAAATTGCTTGTTTTAACTTGTATGAACCTTGAAAACATATTAGATCTAAACTTGGCAATTTTTTCATTTGTTAAATTTCAAATTTCACCAATACCATGATCAAAAAAATTCAATTTCAATTTTCAATTTAATGGAACTAAGTTTATTTCAAATAAAGTTTGTCAAATGTTTTACGAAAAAATGTGGGAGTTTTTATTTATCTAGTGTAAATTATATATTTTTTCTATTTTTGGGGAAATTCTCACCAAATTTTATATATATAATTTTTGGAAAAAATCCTTGAATGGGAAGGGGGACAAAAGCCACCTTGTTCTTGGGTTTAGGGTTGTACCTAGTGTAAAAATTATTTCAACCAATAGAAATGTTTCATTTTGAATTAGGCTTTGAATTCTTGAACTTTTAATGTAAGTGAGTCCTTATGCTATTGGTCAAGGTATATTAAACCTTTTGGAACATCACCAATCCCAATATTACTTGGGTCCAAATGAACTTGATTTCAAAGTTTTTATGAAAAAGTGTTTAAAAACCTAATTTTCAAAAATGGAAATCATTATAAATTCAATCACTTTTCCTCCATTGGTCCAAAATTCTAAAATGACAAATATGCACATTGCATTGTCAAGGGTTTTCTAGCGATACCAAAAGTGGAGTAAATTGCCCCACAATCTAGGAGGCTTAAAAATGATCATATTTAAACAAAGAAAAAAATTCTACATATTTGGGCATTGGAGAGCAATAGTTGTTTCACACAAATTACATTTCATATTCGCATACATGTTATAATACAGTTTGAAGCTTTTTTTTGGGTGGATTTGAGGCACAAAAAAATTCCACCTAAACACAATGTAACCATGTCCATTATGTCTTTTCATTAAACACCTATGTGCAAGATTGTCCCTACATTGTTATTGATGACAATCCCTTTTTTTTAATTTCTTTCTCAATAGCCCACATGTGAATAGGGTTTGAAATATAGTTTTCATGTTTTAAATTTTTGTTGAATTTAATTTTTTTGAATAACAAATCACTTCAAAGAAGTTTTAGTTTTGAACTAATATTTTTATTGTTTTAGTTTTTGATTTCTCAATTTTTGACTTTGACTTTGATTTTCAGATTTATAAAAAAATTATTCGAATTCTTACTTACTTTCCAATTTTTGAATTTTTGAATCTTCTCTTGTGATTTCTGAATTTTTTATTTTCTTTTATATGGTACAATTTTTTTAGCTCATTCAATTTGAAATCCAAATTTTCAATGACATAAATTTAATGTAGCTTATACCATTTGCCCAACCGTGAAGGTGTTTATCCTTTTAAAAAGGTTCCAAACCTATTTTTGTAATTGTTTTGAGTTTTTAATGATTAAAAATACTCAAATTTTAATATTTCCCATACCTTAGGTCTAAAAATTGTGATCAAAATTCCATTAAATCCTAATTGATAAAATCTTTTCAACAATATAAAAATGCATCTGAATTCTTTTGAATTTTCAAATTCATGATTTAATTTAATTTTCAATAAAAAAATCCGATATTTTGTAATTTATACACCATTAATGGAATCAATACAAAACAAAGCCAAAGCACCCCTATTCATCATGAATTTTCCGAAGATACCAAGAACATGGTCTTAAGCACCACAATTTCAAAGATCTCAATGTGACAAACAAAGAAATCATCTCATTGGGTGTGAAGGCTTCTAGTTTATGGAAAGTGGATAATGCATCCAAAGTATTGCAAGCAAAGCAAACAAGAAACATGTTGGCAAAAGGTGATCGACCATTAAGGGACCTATAAGAAGCAACATGAAAGCCATTAAACTTTCATGGAACACTATAAGGAAAACTCTTGTGGAGACAAGGTTGGGGGTAATGTTGTTGTACAAGTAGCAGCAATGAAAATATATGTAGTAGTGATGAAGGTGTTCAAGAAAAGTGGTACAACATTTGAAAATTGCTATGAACTAAATAATTTGACAAATAAGAATTGCACACATTTTCAACCCATTTGAGCTAATCTGACCTTTAAAACCTTACATCAATCAATTCATTTTGAAACATTGAATCATTTAACACAACAATAATTGTCAATACTTGTTTTCAAAATATATATTATCATTGTAGGTGGTTAAGGGTCTAGGATGTTACCAATAGCAAGGTTTATGGTTTATCAATCATAGGGTTTTATCATACACTTTAATGAGTAATAGGTAGGAACAAGCATATCACTAGCTAAAAGTTAGTACATAAATAAGAACATGTAAATGGTTAGTACATAAATATGTGGTTTGTAAATAACTAGATGCATGCAAGTTGGTTTTTAGGTTAGCTTTCACAATGACAATTGGAAGTTACCATTTATGGAAATCACTTCCTTAATAATTGTTAAGGTGTCATATAGGTCCAAACTTGATAATTAGGAGGTTCTAAAAGGACTTTTGAATCCAATTCTTCAATTAATAGAGGTTGTAAAAACTTAATAATAAATAGGTACTAGTAATAAGACTTGAATTCAAGACTTTTTTGAAACGAATTATGGTTTGCCACTAGGCCACAACGTCCAATGTGTATATTAATTGTTTAAAATTTTATTAAAAATTTGATGCACATGCCAAAAAAATTTTTAAATAAAAGCCATTGGAATTTAAATGAAATTTAAATTTAAAAACCAAGATTATTTTTTCACATGGAATGTCATGGCTTTATGGTTAATGTTTTACTTTCTTTAAGGATTATTGGGTTCAAATATCAATAAGGTTGAAAATCAATTTTATTTGAAAATGAATGAGAATGATTATTCTCTAGAGGCCTTGTAAACCAAAGACATGAAAATAGCTCTACTAGGAAAAGTAAATGAAATAAAATAATTCACAAAAGTAATTTTGCAATTAAAAATCCAAACTTTAGCTTCATTAAGACTATCATAGTAATACGATTATAATAAGGTTAGAAATCAATGATTAAGTCTATAATTTTAACATGCAACTTTTTATCGTATATCAAAACTACATTAGTACATGTACAATAGTTGTCATTAATCTAGCAATTAAAACTAAACATTAAAAAGAAAATTTGAAGAAACAAACTAAAAACAAAATTGTAAATTATGCCACTACATTACTATGATAAGACTTTTATTTTATTTTTGAAATCAAAATTAAAGTAGTGATGTGCTCACATTTTTTCACCCAAAAATCACCTCTATAACTCGTATTCCAAAAATAACAACACATTAAGACAACATAGGTGCATTATTACTACTTCAATCATTTTTTCTTTCGCATTACAATAACAATGTAGACCACATTCCAAAATTCACACACACACACAAGAAGAATTTTCACTCCCTACCTAAGCATCTTGACTCACTACACACACAAAAAACACCCTTTATTCAAATCATGCACTTTCATAAATAATCAACCACTATTTCAATAGGTGACAACTACCCAAGGGTCTAGATTCACTATTGTCTCTTAATTGTTTTCTTTATCAATCATCAATGTAGTATTTTTTATCTAGATCAAGGTAAGTAGGTGGCAAAATTAACATGTATAACCTATTTTTTGGCTAAATGTAAACCACTTAACCTGCATGTTCTAAAACATTCCAACCTACCAAATTTATTCTTTAAAACCTAACTAAAATGGATTAATCAAGTCAACCATCACCTCTAATGGTTTTTTCACCATTTCATTATTACTAGTGATTATAATTACAAAATTGGATTGCAACAAATAATATAAACTAGTTAAAGATTAAGTAATTATGCCATTAATAATTAATGATTCATTTTTTAATGGACGTTATAAAAACTAAGACATTTTATAAACCCTACTAAATTTTGAAAAAAAATTCTCAAAAACTAGTTGAGTTTCTTAAAACATTTGTAAAACCAAAATTACCCATTTAAAAAAAAATGAAACCACTCAACATTGATAAGTACATAAATTAAAAGAAATGGGTGGTTGGAATCCCCATCAATACACTCTAATGTAACAACTTTTAAATGAAAAATAATAAAAATATGTTGGTTTGGGTAGAAAAATGGTTTTTGGCCAACATTTTGGCATAGGATGTCATTATGCCAACAAATGGTTTTGATGACTAGGTCATTTTCTAACTATTGAACAAATTTAATCATGTAATCATATGTGAAAATTTATGTGACTATAGTCATATATATGACTACATGATTTAGTAGTCATTTAAAAAGAAATGACATTTGTCCCATTGACCTTATTTGACTAGTTATAAAAGGTGGATAAGAATGAGCATGATCATCATCCACATGTTGATGTTGACTTATTATTCATTTTTTGAGTAATCGTTAGGTTAATATTTAATAATCTTAAGGTTTCCAATTGAGGTATTAATATTATTTTGGGGTATAAGCATTAGTCATACATGAAGATTATTTGTCAAATATTTGGTTGAAAATCATGGGTTATATTACCAATAATATGTTGGTTAGAAAAGTTATTTTGGGATTTTTATTGATGTTTTTTCATTCAATTTCCCATTCTTTAAAATTAACCTATATGTTTAACCTCTAAATTAACCTCCGGAGGTTTAACCTAAATTTAATTATTTAACCTAAGTTTAGTTTGATTTTAAGTTTTAGATTAACCTTTAAGTTTAACTTAGGTTTAAATTAAATTAAATTTTTAGGTTTAACTTAATTTTAACTTTTAGGTTTAGCTTACAATTAACCTTTGGAATAATCAAAAATTTAACCATTAGGTTTAACTTAAATTTAATTTTTAAGTTTAACTTAAATTTACTGTCCTTTTGGTTAACATTCACGTTTAACTTTTATATTTAACTTCTAAGTTAGCTTCTAGGTTTAACATGGCTTAACCTTTATATTTAACCTAACACTTAACCTTTAAATTTAACCTAAGGTTTAAGCAATTATGGTCAAAATGATTGTAATCATGGAAAGGCAAGTTGCAAATGGGTTTTATGACTAAATTAAAGCCAAGGATACAACTATTAGCATAAGTGGCATGGTTTTATGAATTGTAAAATCATGTAGTCACAAATGGCATATACAACTACAAATGTAGGCAGTGTTAAAAATCATGTTTTGGAATAGAAGTGTGTTATGGTTAGCAAAATGCATTGCGTAGCCTAACACATGTTCTTGATTTTAGCTAGATTTGGCAATTGGTGCAAATGGTTTGCTATTAATAGTTTTTCATGTTTTATAATCTTAATTTCATGTTTATGGTTGGGAACACAATAAGCCAACCATTTTAGATGTGTGAAATCATTAGAAGGAATTTGAAAATAACGATTCAATTTACAACTAAATTGTAGTCACAACAAATACCTAGGACTACAAATGTCCTAATCATCTACAATAACTTTCATTTGATAATTAGTCATAAATTACATTTTGTTGCATGGAAGTCACATTAGGAATATTCACAACCCTTGCATGATTATAGTCTATTATTTCTCATCCACTACCATGAATGAATAGGAAGATGATGTGAAACCCATGTAGGTTACATATGGGACTTGACTTTGCAACTATGTTAATGTTATGGATAATTGCATGATGCACAAATTTTAGTTATTTAGCTTAACTTAATTTAATTTAGTTTGGATTAACCTAGTTACTTATACCTACTTACCTACCTAGCTAAAAGAATAAATAGGTAGGTAATAAGTGCCTAGCCTACCAGGCTTAACCACAAATATCTTTTCACACCTACCTACCTACCTACCTACCTAAGTAAAATAATAGGTAAGTATGTTTTTAAATGCCTAACATAGCTTACTAGGCCTACCTAGGTTACTTAACTTAGTTTACCTAACCTAACCTAAACTAGATCCTTAAAAATGCAAGCATAAAAACTTGAGCCCCTGACCTCCATGATAATAAACCAAATCCTCAACAATGGTTTTTTTTTTCATTTTTTTCATCTCGAAGTTTTGGCAAAGTTTAACAAGAAAAAAAGAGAAAAATTAGTCAAATTTACATTACAATATAAAAAGAATCCATTTTTTTCCTTATTTTTTTTGGAAAAATAGCATTAGTCCTCAACCATTATGCACCACACCTTTATAAGATGATAAATTTTGTCAATTCTTATTATTCCAAATCTTGTTACATAGACTAGTTATGTAAGTATTTTAAAAAGTACATAAAACATAAGTAGTTGTAGGTAGGTGTATGTAAGTAGGTACTTCGGTACATGGCCTACCCACCTACCTATCTACCTACCTATCATTTATTATCTACCTACATACCTACCTACTTACCTAGGTAAAATATAAGTAGGTAGGTAATTGATCCCTACCTAACCCAAGTAGGCTATTAAACCTACCTAGCCTAGCCTAGCCTAGTTTAGCCTATTAAACCTACCTAGTTTAGTCTACATAACCCTAATTAATCTACCTAACCTACCTCCTAGGTAATAATACTGTTTTTTTGCCTACTTACTAGCCAATAAATGAATTCGCACATTTTGAATTGTAACAAAAGGTATGCCATATGTTATTTAATCATTTATCTATAATTGCAAATATAGTTGTAGAAGAAACTTGGTTGTCAACTATCAATGGATATCACGAATAATAGATGACATATGTTTACTTTTCACCAATTTGTAGTTGTATGTATGATTAAAATTATTTGTCATAATGTAGTTACATATTCAACTACCAACACTTGCAACTAAATGACATGTAGAATTGCAAAAGGTGTAGTCACAAAATGAATTGATTTGAACAATAGTTGCACATTAATAAAAAAACATAGGGTTGGAATGGACAACATTTCTTCTATTGGTTATTATTGAAGGCCCAAATATTGGGTATGGGTGGATTTTTCTGTAAATAGGTAGGGCTTTTGTAAACCAATTATTTTATTTCATTAAACAAAAACATATATCATAGCTAGGGTTGGTTACCACATTAACAAAGCAAATAACGAATATTTTTTTGCAAAAAATCAAGTTTCATTTCAAAAAATTGAATTATTCATTTTTCATGATCTATAATAGTTTGCCATGAGATTACTAGATGAGTAGTGAAATTATTTATATTCTATGATGATTATTATGATTTTCAATGTCTCACATTCATATTTTCATAAAATTCCATTTCATATTCAAAGGATCAATGAAGTTGAAATTAACCCTAAAATAAAATATAAATAGTAAAAAATGTAAGTGAGACAATAAAACAACAATTAAGGTAACCATCATCATGGTTAATTATAGGATAGTGTTTCCATGTCCACCCACCATCCATCTCTCATAGTGCACTAGTGGGTTTAAGGTTTAAGGACCTTCATTTTGGCACAATCGTTGTATCTTATTATCCTTGCATTCTTTATATGTTTGTTTTTTGTAGCTCATTGTATATGAAATTTGGTGCAAGGATTGTAAGAAAAAAAAATTGTATTTTTTTCAACAATCTTATCTTTGCATGCAAAATTCAAGTCTAGGAAACAATATAAAATTAGTGGGAATTTTGGCTAGTTGTGTTTTTTGAAGTTGTGATTATGTAATTGATGTCCTCAAGGAGCCATAGATAAATGAATTTGAAATGTTTTAAAGTCTTGTGCATTTGTGTTATTGTGAGATCATGGCAATGCACCAACAAATTACCCTTGAGTGATGCCATTTTTGTTTCAATTTCAAATGAATGTAAAATTTTGTCATGTTTTTCATTTGCTATATAACAACACACTCAAGTTGTTCTATGCATCCAATGTTTTTGTAGGATTAAAGCTACTATTGTATTTACAATTTTAGTGCCAAAGAAGATGGTCATGGAATAAAATTATTTATGAACAAATTGTCTTTTATGGGCATTTTAATTTGTCTTTAACATTGACAATGATTGTGCTTTCACCCCAACATCTTATACATTTCTTCCCCCACATATTGATATATTGTTCATTACTATGTCAACACCTACATCCATCATTTTTTGTAACCTTAAAACACATAACATCAAACTCTTATGTAATGATGTTTTTTCCCCCTTTCAAAACCTTCTATTATTAAAAAATCAATATATTTTCAATATATTCACGAAAAGTAATATGAATTTTTACCAAACAAAAAATTTCACATTTTTTTCATATGTAAATTTTTTTTGTCACGTACTTTTTTAAATAATTTTAATTAGTAACACATATCTTTCAAATGACTTTAAATCTATTGTGCACATTATTAAAAAATTCCAAATCATTTACATAAACTTTTAAAACTATTATACATTGTAATGGATGAAAACCATGCCAAAGTTCATTTCACACATGTGTCACGAGTTGGCCTTTTGTGTGAAAAAAACCACATTTTTTTCTAGTGTTACTAGTTCCTACAACCTACCTACATACCTATCACCAAACCTAGCCTACCTATATTATCAATCTACAACCTACTTACCTCCATGCCTAAAGGCCTAAACAACTACATGCCTAAGGGGCTTAGACACCTACATTTGGCACATGTGTTGTACATATAACTAGCTTTTTCAATCATTAAAAACTTGCATATAATACAT
>Ga0116229_10012743_pt1 | contig 12030 bp, 10 predicted proteins | sample S1TSphgellanicum_3_FD_87313 | JGI IMG/M metagenome (GOLD analysis project Ga0116229, IMG submission 87313) | Host-associated microbial communities from peat moss isolated from Minnesota, USA - S1T2_Fc - Sphagnum magellanicum MG | ecosystem: Host-associated > Plants > Peat moss > Unclassified... | reverse complement strand
ATTACTTTTCAAAACATTTGAACATGAACATTTGGATTTGTCCTAGTAGAATAAATTGGATATGACAATGCTTTCCTTGATGAAGGAGCCATAGGGGTAGCGGGTGCCAGTGGTACCATGGTGGGTGCCACGGGTTCCAAGGAGAACATGACCAAGGAACACCAAAACGCACACCTGTGCCTCCTCTAACCAGAAATCCACCTCCACTACCGGATTCAGTGAATCTCATAACTACAAAACAAAACAAACTACCTTCCTTCATAGATGGACTAGTGTGGCTTGTGCCCTTGGCCCAATTGTTACCATGTCTTCAGCTGATTTTTCCTTCCAAAACCTGGTTTTTTGGAATTTATCTGAATTTTCAGTGGTAGAAGTCACTTAAAAATCAAGATCTCCCACATTTTAAATCCAAATCTTACCAAATCAATTCCATTAAATCTCATCAAGATCATTCCAACAACACTAAAGGCTTTGAAATTTTCAGTGAAGAAATCATTCAATATTCAAGAACTTTTGCACCGCAAATCGAAATGTCATGGACCAAGCCCATGCACCCCTCCTAGTCAAGAGTTTTCAAAGACACCAAGAACATGATCTGAAGCATCCCAGTCCGGTGGATCTCCTACCTACAAAACAAACAAACTACCTTCCTTCATAGATAGACTAGTGTGGCCTGTGCTGTTGGCCCAAGTGTGAACCCATTATTAAAGGAAATCATGCTTGAATTGAATGGTAAGCCTTCGAGTTTGACCACTTCCTCAACTGATTTTCCCTTCCAAAACCTGGTTTTTGGAATTTAATTGAATTTTCAGCGGCAGAAATCACTTAAAAATCAATATCTCTCACATTTTGAATCCAAATTTCACAAAATGAATTTCATTAAATCCCGCTCATCAAGATCTTTCCAACAACACCAAAGGCACATTCCAATTTCTCTGAAAATTTCAGCTACAATTTAATTTAATTTTCAGTGACAAACTCATTTGATATTCAAGAACTTTTGCAGCGCAAGTCAAAACATCATGGAACCAAGCCCATGCACACCTCCTCACTGAGAGCTTTCAAAAGACACCAAGAACACAATCTGAAGCATCTTGATTTGATTTGGTGGATCTCATAAGTACAAACAAAACAAACAAACAACCTTTCTTCATAGATAGATGGATAAAACTATTACCCCTGCCTCCTAACTGTGTTAATAACACCAAACTTGACATAATAAACTAAAAAGCTCCATGGGTAAGTCATTACCCTTTATGCACTCCAAAATAATAAAATTTCACAATAACTCTCATTTAGCAGACCCCTAAATGAAAAAACTCAAAATAATTGAAACTAGTGCACATGAAGATGTCAATAAGGCTCAAACAAGCCAAGGCCCTGAAACTGGCTTGGGGGATTTTTGTTGATCAGGAGGTGCTCAAACTTCACCCCTTTTCTTTCACTAAAATGGGGTAGGGCTTTATAAACAAGAATTTCTCTCCTGCATTGATGGCGAGAAATTTTTCTTTTTGACTCCAATTGACCAAGTTGACTGAAAATTACAAAATTGTAAAAAATTGCCAGATTTCCTTAGTGCATTTTTTGTACTCCCCCCAGCCCCAATTTTTCTGCCAGGGGCAAATGGACCCCCACATTGGGATCATGGTAAAAAAACCCCAAAACCCATTTAAATGGCCATATTAGGCCCCAAAAATTATAGATTTGGACTCAGGGACCCCGGCTTAGAGTATGGAGATGAATTTATAAATATTTAAAATATTATTTAAATGGGTTTTGGGGTTTTACCATGATCTCCCAATGATGTCAATCCGCCTTGGCCCAATTTCTCATTGTACCTTTCGAAATCCAGAACGCCCAGTACAGCCTGTCAACTGGGCCTTTGGGATTTCAGAAGGGAACAGTTCTGATTTTTTTCATCTAAGTGTTTTTTCCTTTTCTGCCGCCTTTTGTAAGTATGATGCATACGGCAGAAAGCCATTTGAAAGACAACAGGAAAACCAGCCCCTTTCTTTCCAGAAGTGAAGGGTCTGAAAATAGGCCCTCCCCAATTTTTGACCCGTTCCCTCGCCCTATCGGCCTTAGGCCGCGATCTCAAATCTGAAAGGGTCTATTTTCCGACCCTTCTCCTATTCATAATTCCCTTGGCGTCCACTTCCTCCCTGTGCTTCATCTTGTCATCCTTCCATTGGGTACAGAAACTAAAGACCCTTTTTAATGCACTGTCCTTCAATCTGTCGTCCTTTCATCGGTAAATGAACTAAATAAAAAAACCAATACAAGAACTAAAGAAAAAAACTAATAAGAAAACCTTAGCACTCTTTCATCTGGCCTTTCATCTCTTGTGGACTAAAGAACTTAAACAAGGGGTGTGTCACACTGTGGCCTTGCCATTTATGTTAAAAATAAGGCAAAAGAACAATTATGGAAACTCAAATACTTCACCATGCAAAAATATAATCTTCAAAAAATCCTCTAAAAGAAACCAAAATCCTTCAAGATATTATAACTCTGTAACTTATCTCAAGTTTCAACACAAGCCAAAATATCATCTTTCAAAAATCCTAATATAGAAATAGATCTATTACCTAGGGGCCAAAATCCCTTAAGCTACTTTACTCTATAATGAATCTAAACACAATATCCTTGCCTTGGTAGACAACGCCAACAAAGGAAATAAGGAAACTGCTCAATCTTTACACTTGTGGAAAGCCCTAGGACCAAGGCTTTAGGACCGGGGCTAGGACAGGTCCTAGGGCTTTACTCTACACTAAGTCTTGAGATGCCCCCTCATGGGTAATTGTATATACCCTGTATTCTACGAGACACCCGGAAAGTATAAGAAAACCTACAAGTACCGGAATCGCTCGTGGGTGGAATCACACTATCCAAGGACCTGAAATACGCCACGTTGTATTGATGCCTCCCCCCTCCGTCGATCTCTCTTATAGGGTTTCCTGAATCTCTTCTCGTCGACCTCTCCTCTCACGCGACGTTTTCGTTTCTTCGCTTGCTCCTTGGATCGTGGTCTCTGACGGGAGGGGTGTGTTTTCTTTCCCGTAGCGATCGGTTCGCATTTGCCTGCGCTTTGAGTTTCTTGCGCCAGTGAGGATTTCTCAGCGACCAGAAAAGACGTTATGGGAACGGAGAAGGAGAGGGAGCGCTATATCTACTTGGCCAAGCTCTCAGAGCAGGCGGAGCGCTACGATGGTTAGTGGTTTGCCCTTAGTTGTCATAAAAGTGTTTTTATTCCGGCCGTTTTGCACTATTGTGGATGTCGTGAGCGATTCTTTGCCGTTTTCTTCAAGAGACTTGGAAGTGATCATCGTTAATTGACTCTATGGTTCATGCCGGGTAGAGATTTCTTAGGGGACGCCTGGCAGGAAGTCTTATTAGATGTCACCTCCTTAGGGTTTTCTGTATGTTATTGCATGAGGGCCAGGGCGGTCTACATTCTTTTGCTTTCTTCATGTAGAAAAGCATAGAAAGGATGTAATTTTTTTTATTCTGCAGATGTGATGTGCTGCCTAACATTTGGACGTTTTGCACTACTTACTTATCCTCAGCTCCAGGTCTTTGTGACTCTGTCTGTCGCAGTTGCAAGAAGTTTGGTGATGTGTTCTTTGGGAAGCTGACTGGAATTGTAGGTCTAGGCTTGATCAATTGGTTGATCTAAAAACTTGTTACATCTTTCTTTGTTATAGTGATATGTTTTTTTATCAATGTCATCTCTCTGTGTGAGTGCGGGGAGTTTTTTAATTTTCAGGTAATGTGTCTCCTCAGAGATGGTTGATGCCATGAAGAAAGTTGCAAAGCTGGATGTGGAGCTCACTGTTGAAGAAAGGAACTTGCTCTCTGTTGGATACAAGAATGTCATTGGTGCTCGAAGAGCCTCATGGCGGATCTTGTCTTCAATTGAGCAGAAAGAGGAGAGCAAGGGCAATGAGGAAAATGTGACACACATCAAGGAGTACCGCCACAAGGTGGAGGAGGAGCTGGCCAAGATTTGCAATGACATTCTCAGCATCATTGACCAACACTTAATTCCATCCTCCAGCACAGGGGAATCAACTGTTTTCTACTACAAGATGTATGCATTCTTGCAGTTGGTGAAGTTGGTTGTCGACATGCTTCTTTTCTGCAATCTGTCCCAGTCTTGTACTAAAATGAATATATGTAAATCCTTCTTGCTGTTCATTGTCCGCCACACACTGTGCACTGTGTTCCTCCTATAAGGTGCACTGTTTGTTGATCTCATGCTTTGCATGAGCCATCAGAGAAGCTTCCGATCCAGTGTCTCCAGTGTGTTTAAATCAATATTATATTGGTTTGGATGTAGAAAGTCATGTGTGAAAGCCTGTGTGTGCCCATACATGTGCACTGCATTGTGAATTTATTGTAATTTTCCTTTTAATTTAAAGTGACAAATGTAGGATGCTATGTATGCGGGTGCTTCTGCTTATCCATTACTTACTTTCCCCTTGCATTGGTGGTAATTGTTGATGATCATCTGAGGATGGGGCCACATGATGAGTATCCTTTTACCATACTTATATAAAAGAATTCAGCAGGGTTATCAGTCTGTTGTGATGCATATTACTTCTGAGAATGTTCAACAGCACCTGATGCATAGCAGTTGGTGAACCTCTGTCCACCTTGTGCTGAAAAATAAGCTTGAAATAATCTGGAACTGCAGGAAGGGAGACTACTACAGATACTTGGCAGAGTTCAAGACAGGAAATGAAAGAAAAGAAGCTGCAGATCAGTCTCTTAAAGCATATGAGGTATTTATTCAATTGTTTTGCTGTAAATCATGCCACTGTAGTCCTCTTGGAGTAGAAGCATGTGAGAACAGTGATGGGCTTGGATATCATTTTCTCAAGGGTGCTTGAAATGCAATAATGGTTGGAGGATATCAGTGTGGTGCTTGCTCGTTTCTTACACAATATACTCTTGTGTGCTGATCACTAGAGGGAGCTTCAGTCCGGGTTCTACATGGTTTAGAGATTGGTTTGCAATTCTAATGTGCTGTCTCATCTGGACTTTGTGTAGGCTGCTTCAAGCACTGCTGTCACAGACTTGGCACCAACACACCCTATTAGGCTGGGCCTTGCATTGAATTTCTCTGTGTTTTACTATGAGATTCTCAATTCACCTGAGCGGTGAGTCACTTAGCATCCACATCCTTGGTTCATTTCTCTAGGTTGAAAGTTATATTGAAATCCTTATGTTGGTGAATAGCTTAATGAGACATTGATCAGGGTTGTCATCAAGTGGTTTGGGTGGTTGATGTATTCACAGAGCTTGCCACTTGGCAAAACAAGCATTTGATGAAGCAATTGCAGAGCTTGATACCTTGAGTGAGGAGTCTTACAAAGACAGCACACTAATTATGCAGCTGCTGAGAGACAACCTCACCCTTTGGACTTCAGACCTGCAAGATGATGCAGGTGAAGTTCAAAAGCTCAATTCAGGTTTCCTTGTTTGGTAACATAGTTAGTATGGCTGTAATATATTTAGCAGTGGTTCACCTGGCTCAAATTGTCTCCATCTTCATGGAGGCAAGAATGAAGTTTGAGTTTCAGTTCTTGACTGTGGAAGGCTGTTCGTAGCAGAAGCTCTTATGTTATGAGACTTGTCCTGTTCTTACCAATGTCATGGTTTCATGTTGAGTAAAGGCTCAATGTAATGTAGTGGTTTTGACTACAGGAGAGGACCAGCCAAAGGGGGAGGATGCAACAAGGCTTGAAGAAGCAGAGGTATGACAGCATTTCACCTATGGCAGTTGTGTTGGCTTCTCTTGCACTCTACACATTGGCAGGTTTGAACAACCATGGAAGACAAATTATAAGGTTTGAACCAACTTTAGAGCCGAGTCTTGTTTGTGTCCAGTTCTCATGTTCCTGCCATTGGTAGTATTGCTTCTTTCAATATGTAAACTGGTCTGCAGAGCTGTTGCTCCAGATCATTTGTTTTCAGGTAATTGGTCACTGGACTGATGCTTTGTATTTTGTGTGCAGTGAATTATTATGACTAAATGAAGACCAACACCAGTACCCATGTTGGAGGATGCCTTCACACAGTTGTCAGATTCCAAGTCGTTTAATGTTGCCCTTCCCTGGCAAATGTTGGTGGCTGGTCTGTCCAAGATCTCATTTTAATGAACTGCTAACCCTATGAATGTTCATGATAGCTTCTGCATACAGTTGAATTCCTTAGTTATATGATTATAAGTTTGATGTTGTGCGACTTAAGCGAACTTCCTTATTTTCTGCCTAGTACAAGGATTCACATTCCACATGCCAATGGGTTTAGTTGAAAGCTTGGTAGTTGGACTATGTGCTTTCAGCTGTGCAGGTCATGTCTCTCATGCTTCCTTTTGCCTGATGTAAGTAGTTTTCTACCGTCTGTTGCTTTTGGTACACAGCTGTATCACGAACTCCCAAGTTTGGAATTGATTGCATTTTCCATTGCTGGTTCTCCCTTTGCTGCATTGTTTTGAGATCCACAAACCCCTAATTGCAGTGAATGATAAGATGTCAAATTAGTTACTGGGTCAGGGGTGTGCATCAAAGCAGAGATAAGTTGAAGGTGCAAAGCTGTCGACCATTTTGACAATGGAATTTCTGATTAAAAGCAATTCAGCCACAAAACAAAAGCAGTGTACTCCATGGCTAAAGTAATGAGTTTTGGAGTTTGGAAGTACTGTAAACACATCTAATTCAGTTAATTGTTGGTTAAGCTTCTTTTTCTTGCACCATACAACCGCCAGTATAAACGGTATTTTGTTCTTTGATTTGTATGTTATTAATATGCAGGAGAATGTAGTAGTTTGTAAGACATGGGATTACTTCCATCTGGTTATTGTCTAGTAATATGTCTGTTCAATTGCATATGACACATCTGAAATCCTCCATTAGAGCTTTGCAATGGCATGGTAAAACCATCAAAGTAGGAACAATGTTTAGGACTGGGAAAATTTTGCCAGAAAAAATAAAGCTGCAGTTTCCAACCAATGATATTTTAAAAAAAATTCTGATGTTGTGTCATTGGCTACCGTCCAAAGAGAGACTTAGCATTAAATGGTGACATTTAGACCTTGTCTAACAGTAAAAGCACTAGTTTTTAAAATGCTATCAAATTAAAAATCAAAGTCCAAAATTGTGGCTTAAAATTTTAATTTCAATTTTTTTTCCTTCCTTAAACAATTGTGGACTTTTTCAGGAAAAAAAGGGAATATTGCAACAGAAAATTCCCGTTTTATTCCTATTTTAGCATTAAAGTTTGGCTATCTACCTCCCCCTATTTTTGCTTTTCCAATTTAGCACTTAGAGTTGACTTCAGTTTTAATCCCTTAAAATAGCATTTTATCTATATAATAGAGATCAAGCATTAAAGGCATTGCCTTGGGGGTGGCCTTGAGGGCCCCTCGATCCACCCTGCATGGACAGGAGTATCTAGTCTCGAACAACTAGAATCGCCACCACCACCACCATTCTAGTATAAAACACAACAAAAAACTTCATTTAGTGTTGTTGTTGTTGTTGTGGTGGTGGTGGTGGTCGTCGTCGACACAAGAACCTCAGTTGTTGTTGTTGTGGTGGTGGTTGACATTGTTATTATTGTTGTTGTGGGTATTTTCGGTGAGGTCCCGCATGGGTCCTACATTGCTGCAAGGAGCTGGCGTGGAGCAGTTGGCCTCTACGGCGCTTGAAAGAGCGGACTTTAATATTTTGGAGCTTCTTCAGCACAACGGGCTCCATCTCTCGTCGGCTGTAGCAGTTTCGCGTGATTGGGGTCTCATCAAGCACTTGCAGGCAGCTGCAGTTCTGCACCCAACTTCTGTTCACGAGATTGCTGAACTCGTTCGAGCAGTGGCATCTTCTTCTTCCACCAATCTCACTGTTGCCGCCAAAGGCGTCGGCCATTCACTAATGGACAATCTCAAGTATGTCCCGGTTTCTTTTTTGTTGGATTCTGCTGATTATCATCAACAGCTTGTCATGCTTGAATTGATAAGTGAGCAAGGTGGTCCTCGAGATTGCAGCTTGACGTGATGCATGCGATTGTTGCAGGCAGACAAGGGAGTAGTGATGGAGATGCCCACAATGAAGGGGATTATAAAGGTGATGGGATAGGCGAACAGCTGCAATGGTGCCAGATGAAGAAGTGTTCTACTTGGCAACCTTTCTGAGGAACACGCTGCCACTGGGATAGGTCTTGAAAGCATGCTGGATGAGAATGCCAGAATCCTGAGAGTTTGTGAAGATCTGAATGGAAAACACAACTTGCCAAAGTACATTGAAGAGGAGCAGTGGAAGCGACATTTTGGGTGTGAGAAGTGGACGACATTTGTGCAACATAAGCACATGTTTGATCCTCATGCCATTCTGGCTCCAGGACAGAACATGTTTCGCAGGAATCAAAACGCCCCCGGGCTGGACCAGCTGCTGTTGCTTCCTTCAGATTCTGCTTCGTCATGAAACTTGACTTCTTGCTTGTACATACAGCACTGAGAATGAACTTTGATGCCGTCAAAACTTAGTGCCATTCATTCATTCATTCATTCATGTCAATCAAGAATCACTACAGGTCAGACACCACTGAGACATTATCAAGATTGTGATATTACATGATTTTCCACAATCTGACTTTTCAAGTTTTCAATTCTTTTACAACCCATTGTCCAGACTCCAAATGTGATTTGTGATGGGGCTCAATGAGGTCTACTGTATGAAATTACTCAGTATCAATGTAACTTGATTTCTGCCATAAAATCAATCTTGGACTTCAATGTTTTATTTGGATTACTAGTGACAATCAAACTAAGATAAGATCATAACATTAATATATTTTCACTTGTTCGTTCAATCCTACATTAATATCAAAACAAAATTCCATGATCATATAAATTTTCCACATGAATCATTTTCTCTTTGGTTATTAATTCTATAACATGAAAATCAATCTTCCCCTATTGAGATATTTTTATTTTTATTTTTGTATCAATTACACCAGGAAATTCGTGAAACCACATCAATCTCAAAGATTTTTAAAGAGGCTTTTATGCAATTCAATGTGACCTACATTAAATTAAAATATGTGTTGTTGGTGGTGCTTGGGAAGACAAAAACATTCAAATTCCACATGTGATGATTAAAAGGTGTTAATATGAAAAACAAAATATCAAAGGGTTCCAATGTGAAATTATCAAGATGGAGTTGTCATTCAAAAGGACAACCAATTATGGAATCTAAAGCTACTCCCCCTAAACTAAACTAGGTCCAATGTATCTCATCATTGGAATTACACAATCTACACAAATTTAAAATTTATTTTATTACTAAAATTTTAATGATTAGTGATTTTTAACCATGTTAATTTGAAGCATGCCTTTCAACACAACTTTGTAATCCAAAATTATAAACAATTTTTTTGAATAATAAAAGTCAATAATTTTCAAACTTGGTAGAAAACTTTATGTTGTGTGTTGTAAGCTCCATGATTGGAAATTGCAAAGTTTCCTGGATCTATAATCAAGGTAGTCCTTTGCCTTTGCCTTGTGGTCCTTTCCTTTAAAATTTCAAGATTTTGATATTTTTATATGATTTGGTTTTTTCATCAAGGTCATCCAATGAACATGTAATTTCATAGAAGGCGACATGTTTTTATTGTATAAAGTATTTGAAATCAACTATATGATTTTATGCATTTTAAAAAATTCTTTAAAAAAAAATTATTGTTTAAACACTTGATATAATTAGTTTATAAGACTCAAAATAACATTTACATAGTATCCAAATTATTTAAAATATTTTTATTAATTTAACAAGATATCATTTTATTTATTGGCATACTAGGCGTACTCACAATTAGGGTACTACTTTTTGACCATAGGACTCAAAGATTTTGTTTTTGCTATCTTCCAAATATAAAATTAAATGAAATAAGTTTAAATGAGAGATATTGGATAATTCAAATTATGATAATTTTCATGGTGGTGGTGATTTTTCACATGTGTATGCAATTATGCATAAATATTTTAATAGAAAACCAGAAATGGAAAAAAAAAATATTTAAGTTTTTATACAACTTAACATGGTTTCTTGCATGAAATTTTTTTGCACATTTTGTTGACACTTGGGGCCACAAATTTTAAGCTTAATGAATATAAAAAATCAACCAAATGGGGAAAAAAAAATCATTCTCTAACTTGTTGCCTTTTTAGAATGGAATTTATAGTTTTCAAAAAAATTATATTGTATATTATTTGATCAAATGCATTATATGAACATTGCCAAACATAGATGTATGCATTACTTATTCATGAAAGAAAATTGAAATCAATTGCATTGTTTAATACATTCCTTTTTGTTCTTTTAAAATGAAAATTGCAATCAAGACAATGATTCAAATTACTTAAAAAGACTCAAAAGGACATTTATATTATATCCAATTTATTCTTAGATTTTTTTAATAGATTAACATGATATCATTCTAGTTATAGTCATATAGCAATCCCTTACAATCATGAAATAATAAACATAATAAAAATCCAAAATAGTCCTTTGCCATCCTTTTTTCAATAGACCATCCTTTTGAATACCTTGATCATGAATATGCCCTACGACAATCCATTGCAACTATAATAATGTAAGATAAACAAAAATCCAAAGTTGTCCTTTGAAGTCCTTAAAAACTTGAAAACTTTTTTTTGGTACCTTAATGTGAATGGATTCGTATGAATTCCCAAATTTTAATCATTTATAATTTTTTTAATAAGAAAAAAAATATGCCATATCTATTCGTTGCATATTTATTCAAATTTTTTTAAAAACTTGTACCATTGGAACTAATTCAAATTGTGCACCAAATTAAATTTGCCATTATGGAATTCCTTGAACAAATTAATACAAAATTGCCAAATTATTGAACATTTTTATCTTCATTTATTTTTCCTTTGTAGCATTTTCTACATCATATGCTTATGTTTGGAATGTCATTTACACAATTAATTATCATCCCTAATTTGCCAATGTACTTGTACACAATATTATATATTTTAATTGCCTTACTTATTAACCTTTTATATGTGTAGGGAAAATGTAAAATAATTGGTAAGCATTTACCCCTACCTTTACCTTGTCAATAATTGAAAATGTTGGTCATTTACCTTTACCATTATACATAATATAAATGAAATCTTACCTTCATCTTGATTGGGAGTTTTTTTTCAAATCAACATAACTTTAAATTTGGCTAATGTATATTGTTTAACAATATCATTTAAATTTACTTGACAATATGATAAAAATCAATATACCCATTGATTACTAAACACAACCCATTTTGCTAGAACCTTAATGGAATAAACCAATAGCTCCTAACACACAATCCCATTGAAAGTTTATTGTGATTGAGTTGTGAATTAACCACAACTTGAGTCCATGTTGGGTTCACTATAACAAAAAAAATCACTTTCAACTAGAGGAAACAAGTTGGGTTTTGCAACTTCCAAAACAACTATATAATCAAAATGGAAGTTGCAAAACCTAAGATGGCAATTGTAAATCCTAAAATAAAAAATTTACAAAACCCAAGTTGAAAGTGAATTTTTTTGTTGTAATAGTTTTATCTTGTAAATAACCTTAGATATAAAATATAGGTCCTTTGAAGTAGGTAGCATAAGATTATATAAGTAGATGCACAAAGATGGTTGGTATGTAGGTAAATCATTAATGGGTCATTAGTAGTTTGGTAATAAAAATAAAAATAAAGTGAATGACCATGGTAAACCAAGGATTTGAAACCCATTGATGAAAAAATGTTTCCTATTCAACAATCATTCATCTTTCATGGTGAACTAATGGGTTGAACTAAGTTCAATCTTGCCACTAAGGCCTATATTATAGTAGAACCCATGGTTTTGACATGTACAATTTTTCACTCATAAGTACATCATTCTTTGGGATTCTAATTAGTTTTGAATGAATCACAACTAACTTACTAAGGTTCTAGCTTATAACGTAT
>Ga0116229_10012736_pt1 | contig 12035 bp, 8 predicted proteins | sample S1TSphgellanicum_3_FD_87313 | JGI IMG/M metagenome (GOLD analysis project Ga0116229, IMG submission 87313) | Host-associated microbial communities from peat moss isolated from Minnesota, USA - S1T2_Fc - Sphagnum magellanicum MG | ecosystem: Host-associated > Plants > Peat moss > Unclassified... | reverse complement strand
GCCGCCGCGACCTCGATCACGTGCAGCGGGCAAAGGCTGTCCATGCGCCGGGCGAAGGTATCGGTGAAGTTGGCCGGCATGTGCTGGGCGACCAGCACCGGCCAGGGAAAATCGGCCGGCAGCAGCGGCAGGATCTCCTCGAGCGTACGCGGTCCGCCGGTGGAGACGCCGATCAGCACCAGGCCCTGCGCGCCGCTCGCGGGGCGCGGGGCTGCGGAAAATGGCGAGACCGGGGCCGGTCGCGCCGGCGCCGCCCGCGCGCCCGGCGGCTTGATCGGCTGGGTTTGCGTCCGGCGCGCGGCCGCCGGGCCCAGGCGCGCGCGCGTGGCCGAACGCACCTTGTCCAGCAGCACGGCCGAGACGTCGTCCACGCGCAGCGAGATCGTCCCGCCCGGCTTGGGGATGAAGTCCACCGCGCCCAGCGCCAGCGCCTCGAACGTGGCCAGCGCGCCCTTCTCGGTGAGCGAGGACACCATCACCACCGGCGTCGGTCGCGAGCTCATGATCATCGACAGCGCGGTCAGGCCGTCCATCTCCGGCATGTTGATGTCCAGCGTGACGACGTCGGGTTCCCACTCGAGCACCATCTGCACGCCCTCGGCGCCGTTGCGCGCGCTGCGCACCTCGTAGCCGCCGTCGCGCAGCACGCCGGTCAGCAGCTTGCGCATCAGCGCCGAGTCGTCGACGACCAGTACCTTCTTCATGTCCGCATCCCCTGGGCGCCGCGGCGCCTACGCGGCCAGCGGCAAGGGCGCCGGTTCGATGGGCTGCGGCTTGCCGCCCGCGCTTCCCATCTCCTGGACCGCCTGCACCTCGCCGACGTCGAGCAGGCGCTGCGGATCGATCAGCATCACCAGGCGCTTTGCGCGCTGCAGGTTGGCGATGCGCGTGATGAGCTGGCTCTGCGCGCCCGACAGGACCGGAGCGGGGGCGATGTCGGCCCGCGGGATCCGCAGCACCTCGGCGACGGAGTCGACGATGAATCCGGTGCGCATGCCGCCCACCAGGTAGACCATGATGCGCTGCCCATCGCAGCGCTCGAGCGCCGGCAGCCCCAGGCGGGCACGCTGGTCGATCACCGGAAGCACGGTGCCGCGCAGGTTGATCACGCCCTCGACGAAATGCGGGGTCTTGGGTACGCGGGTGAGCGTCGGCGGCACGCGGACGATCTCCTGCACGCTGATGATGGGCACGCCGAATTCCTCCGCGCCCAGGCGGAAGATCACGGCCTGGATATCGTCGTCGCTATCGTGCTCGTCGTTCGGCGTGCTGTCGGTCTGCATGTTGCCGCTCTGCATGGTTTCGGTTTCCTCGGTGGGTGCGCGGGCTGCGGCGCCGCGTGCGGCTTCGTCCATCGCGCGCTGCGTGGCGTCGAGCGCCTGCGCGATCTGCGGCACGTGCAGCAGCCGCTCGGTGGCGATGATCGACACCAGGCGCTTGCCGTCCTCGAGGCGGCAGACCGAGGTGATCTCGTGCAGGCGCTGGTCGCCGGCCAGGATCGGCGGCATCGGCTCGGTCTGCGTGCGCGGCACGCTCAGCACTTCCTTCACGGCGTCGGTGACCAGCCCGACATGCATGCCGCCCGGCAGCACGGTGACGACGATGCGCTGCTGTTCGGTGTAGTCGACGGCGGCCAGTCCGAACAAGGAGCGCATGCTCACCAGCGGCAGGAGCCGGTTGCGCAAGGCCACCAGCCCGAGCACGTGCGCCGGGGCGTTGGGCAGTGCCGTGATCCGCTCCGGCAACTGGACGATCTCCTGGACCTCGGAGATGTCCAGCGCGTATTCCTGGCCGGAAACCGAGAACGACACCAGGCGCAGCTCGTCGTCGGCAAGCGCGTCCGCGGAGGCCTCGGCGACCTCCTGGGCGTGGCTGGCCGGGCCCGCGGACCGCGTGCCTGCGCCGTCGAACTGGCCCTCCATCACCCGTGCGAAGTCGATCACCAGCAGCATCTCCTGCGTGCCGTCGGCACGCTGGCGCTTGATCACCCCATCGAGGAAGCGGGCGTTGACGACCGATTGGATGGCGTCGGTCGATTCGATCTCGTTGCGATCGACGCTGATCACGCTCGCGACGCGGTCGACGACGAACGCCAGCGGCTGGCCGATCTGGATGACCAGCGCCCGCGTGGTGTCGTCGTGCGCGCGCACTTCGCTGCCGAACAGGCGGCGCAGGTTGATGATCGGCAGCACCCGGCCGCGCAGGTTGGCCAGGCCCTCCAGTGCGTCGGGTGCCAGCGGCAGGTGCGCCACCGGCGGCATGCGGATGATCTCCTGCACCGGCGCCAGCGGGACGGCGAACATCTCCCCGGCGAGCGCGAAGGTCACGAACTGGCTGTCGCCGCCGGCGGCTTCGCCGCTGGCGTCCTCCGCGCCAGGCGCGTCGGGGTCAAGCGCGGATGTGCTCATGCACACCTCCTGTTGTATGGGGCGGGTGGAGGCTCGACGCGACGCGTCAGGCGCTTTGCAGTTCGTCGGCCAGCGAGGCGATCTCCTCGATCGCCGCGGACAGCTCCTCGGCCCCCTGGGACTGCTGCTTGGCGGCCGTGGCTGCCTGCTCGGCGGCCTTCTCGGCTTGCGCTGCGGCCGTGGACACCTGCTCGACGGCCACCTTCACCTGCGCGATCGCGGCGGCGATTTCCTGCGCTGACGAGACCGCCTCCAGATTTCCCTGCTCGATCTGCTTCACGCTGTCCTCGATCGTCATCAGGTTGGCCGTTATGGCCCGGGTCTTTTCGGTCTCGGCCAGCGCCGAGGTGACGATGGTGTTCAGGTCCCGCCCTACCAGGGCGATCTGGTCCTGGATCGCCTTGACGAGATCCTTGATCCGGTCGGCGTTCTCCGCCGAGTCGTGCGCCAGGTTGCGGATGTCGGTCGCGACCACGACGAAGCCCTTGCCGTATTCGCCGGCCCGGGCCGCCTCGATGCTGCCGTTGACCGCCAGCATGTTGGTCTGGATCGAGACCTGGGTGATCGCGTCGACGATCTTGTCGATCTTGCGCGAGACGAGTTCCAGGTCCTTCACCTTGCCGATGCTGCCCTGCGTGGAGGTCGTGCTGGTCGTGATGCCGTCGACGAGGCCGTCGATGCTCTTCTTGTTCTCGTTCATCAGCAGGCGGATCGCCGTGATGCGGCCGCCGGCGTCGGCCGCGCGGCCCTCGGCGATGCGGCTGCCCTGCTCGATCTGCGTGATCGCCGCCGCCGATTCGGCGGTCGCGGCGGCCTGCGTCTGCGCGCCCTTGCGGATTTCGTCGAGTGCCAGCGTGATCTGGCTGGCCGAGCGCGTGATCTCCTGGACGGCGGAGGAGAGTTCCTCGGCCGAGGACGCGACTTCCTCCGCGCTCTTGGCGATGTCGGTCGAGTTCTTCAGTTCCTCGGCAATCTCGGACAGGCCGCGCGAGGTCTGCTCGCACTGCTGCAGCGCGGTGGTCTGTTCGGACACCGTATTGTTGGCCTCCTCGCAGGCGGCCGATTGCTGGGTCGCGGCGGCAGCGATCTGCTCCGCGCCCTTGAGGGCCTGGTGGGCGGCGGTGTTGCCCTGGACCGCGGCGGCGGCGATGTCGGCGGCGCCGCTGGCGATCTGCGTGGCGTCGCCGCTGATCTTCGTCAGTTGCTCCAGGATGGTGGCGCTCTTTTCCACCTCGGCATTGACGAGGGCCGCCGCCTGGTTGATTTCGGTGGCGATGGTCTTGACCTCGCCCTGGACCTGCCCGATCAGTTCCTGGATCTGCCCGGCGCTCTTTTCGGATGACTCGGCCAGCGTGCGCACCTCGTCGGCGACGACGGCAAAGCCCTTGCCGTGCTTGCCCGCGCGCGCCGCCTCGATGGCCGCATTGAGCGCCAGCAGGTTGGTCTGGTCGGCGATGCGGGCGACGGCCTTGACGATGTCGCCGATGTTGGCCGCCTGGCGCTCGAGCTCGGCGACCATCTTCACGGATTCGGCCTGGCGCTGCGCGGCGGTGGTGATGTTGCCGACGGTGGCGCGTACCTCGCCATCGACGCGCCCGGTCAGCGCCATCATGCCCTCGGCCTTGGTCTTGGCCACGCCCGCGGTATTCAACTGGCGCGTGATCGCGCTGGAGACCTGGTTGAGGGCGGCCAGCGATTCCTGCGCCGCGCCGGCAGCTTCTTCCGCGCCGGTGGCGATCTGCGTCGCGGCGCGCTTGAGTTCCTCGGCGGCCGAGGCCGCCTCGTTGATGCCGGCCGAGAGCTCGGTGGCGGCGCTGGCGACGCGTTCGGACGCCTGCTGCTGCTTGGCGAGCGTGCGCGCGCGCTTGCGTTGCGCATCGGCGTCGCGCGAGACGTTGCCCAGCGTGAGGCCGGCGGTCGAAGGAACGGAAGCGGGCGTGGTCGACTTGGCAGCCGTGGCCTTGCGAACGAGGGACATGCGGGTTCTCCTGAACGGGATGGGGTGGATACGGCCGGACGTGGGTAACGCCGCCAGCGCCCCCGCCAAAGCCTGGTGCAATCCGAATCGCGCCAAGCCGGCGTTCATCGAAGTTCGGCGTCACCTGCCGACGTGCTTCGGTGATCACCAACTGGAAGGGATGTCGAATTAGATGCTCCGCGTGGATACGGGGGTTATCCAGTAAGCACCTTAAATAACATCCAAATCATCCAAACCAACCGCAACGGTGTTTCCGGTGCTAAATCAATGCCGGAGCATCAAAGCGGGGGTATTGGTGCACGCCAACGGTGAGGAAAAAACTCCCCTCTCCCGCGCGACGCGCGGGAGAGGGGCTGGGGGTGAGGGTGGCGGAACTGGCACCGCTCCAAAGCTGCCGCCCTCTCCCCCGCCCCTCTCCCGCTGGCGCGGGAGAGGGGAGGTGCTTCTCCTCCTTGAGATGGGGGTTCCGCCCGGGGCCGGCGGATGTCAGATGCTGCGCGCCACCGTCTGGAGGAACTGTTCCCGGTCCAGCGGCTTCGTCAGGAAATGCACCTGCGGCAGCAGGCTGGCGCGCTGCGCCAGTTCGCCCTGGGACAGTACGCACATGGCGATGATCGTCGCCGGGCGCAGGGAGCCGGCGATGGTCAGGCTGCGCAGCATTTCGAAGCCGTCCATGTGGGGCAGGTGTACATCGGCGACGAGCAGTTGCGGTGCGCGGCGGCCGACATCGACGAGCGCCTGGAAGCCGTCGCCGGCGATCGCGATATCGGCATCCGGGAGCACGCTGCGCAGCAGACCGGTGACGAGCGCGATGTCCGCCGGGTCATCCTCCACTACCAGCACCCGTACCGGACCTCGCCGGGCCGCGCTCGACGGGGCCTCGGTCGACCGACTGTCGGTCGCGTCGGTATCGGGCGACCGCGCCAGCGCGCGGACCGATGCCGCGTCCCCGATCGCCTGCTGCTGGCGTTCGAACAGGATCTCGGCACTCGCCGCATCGATACGCCGGTGCCCGCCCAGCGTCTTCCATGCCCGGAGATGACCGGCGTCGACCCAGCGCTGCACCGTCTGCAGCGACACGCCCAGCCGCTTGGCGACGCTTACCGTCGTATAGGAGCGCGGGCCATCGGACATGGACAAAAAGACAGCCTAGCGTGAGGGAGACGCCTCGAGTGTATCCAGCGCTTCCCGGAACGGCAATCGTTCCACCTGCCCTCGCAAGCGCGCGAACGCCTGCTCTCCCAGGTCGTGCCGCAGCGCGGACGAGCAATCGTTGAAGCAGTCGGCCGCCGCCAGCGCTTGCCCACGCAGCAGTTCGATCAGCTTCTCGACCCGCGCGCACGTCATCGGTGTCGATGCCGGCGATATCGGGCCATGGCAAGGTGCGCTCCGCATCGCCGATCGACGCGCCTGCTGCGCGCGTTCGTTGCGGCCTGCCCCCACGCTCGACGAATCTACCGATCGCCCGCTTCGTTCCAGCACGAGCTCATCTCGTCGTGGCTGACGATTCCTATGCTCACGCTTACCCGGTTGGTGATGGTCTGTGGTTGGCCATGGCGTCTACCCTTCAGGCGCCGGAGGTGCCAACGTATTTGTAATTCAATTTCCCCAATAAATAGGCGGCAATAGAAATAAACGAACTAGATTGAATCATTTATACCTTGTCATCGATCAAGGCCATTGCCAAGGATCAACTAATTTATTGTTTTAATTGATGAATAAAGGTCCCCCAGCGAGGCCTGGGGGGATGCCCCGAAGGTCGGCAAAGATTTGATTTGTACGACTATTAATGCGCAGTAGATGATATCGATACGCAAACACGACCATAAAATGTCTTTCTATAGAAATAAAACACCACGCGGTCGTTGCGTCCGCATAACCTTGTCGAGAGTACCGTAATGCGATTCTCAGATATGCGGGTAGGTCGAAGAATCGCCACGGTCGTGGGCGCGACCATTTTCTGCCTGGCGGTCGTCCTGGCGATCGCACTGGCCGCGCTGCGCAGCCTGCACGGCGAGGTGACGTACGTCACTGCGGACCTGGTTCCAAAAATTGAAAAAGTGTCGGATTGGAAGATGAGCCTGATGCGCAGCTCCCGGCTCGCGGCGGATGCGCTCGATTTGAACGATCCCCATCAGCTGGAGGACGCGCTCGCCGCGTTGAAGGAGGAGCGCGCGATTCGGGAAAAGATCATCGACTGGCTGAAGGAACACGTCAAACGCGAGCTGGGCAAGAAGACCTTGGCCGACCTGCAGGAAGCGCGCACGCATTACAGCGAGAGCGAGATGCGCTTTGCCGCGCTCGCAGCGAAAGGCGACAAGCCGGCCGCAGGCAAGCTGCTGCTGGAGGAAACGCGACCGCGCCAGCTCGATTACCTCAAAGGCATCGACGCGTTCCTGCAGGTGGAGCGGGAATTGATCGTGGCGCAAGGGCAGGCGTCCCAGGCGACCTATGAAAGCACGATGCTGCTGCTCTTGAGCTTGTCGGGTATCGCCCTGCTGCTGTCGGGGCTGGGCATAGCCTTCCTGGCGCGTTCGATAACCCGCCAGTTGGGTGGTGAACCCGATTACGCGGCGCGGGTCGTGCGCGAAATCGCCACGGGCAACCTTGCCGTGGAGATCGATACGCGGCGCGACGACACCGCGAGCCTGATCATGGGCATGAAGGAGATGCGCGACAGCCTGTTGCGCATCGTCGAGCAGGTGCGCGAGAGCAGCGACAGCATCGCGACGGGCTCGGGCCAGATTGCCTCCGGAAACCAGGATCTGAGCGAGAGGACGGAACAACAGGCCAGCGCGCTGCAACAGACGGCGGCGTCGATGGAGCAATTGACCGCCACCGTCAAGCAAAGTGCCGACAATGCCAAGCAGGCGAACCAGGTGGCAGCCTCGGCCAGCGAGGCCGCGGCGCGCGGTGGCGACGCCGTCAACCAGGTCGTCGCCGTGATGGAAGCCATCACGGCATCGAGCCGCAAGATCGCCGATATCACCAACGTCATCGACGGCATCGCGTTCCAGACGAACATATTGGCGCTCAATGCGGCCGTGGAGGCCGCCCGCGCCGGCGACCAGGGCCGGGGCTTCGCGGTCGTGGCCGGGGAAGTGCGCAGTCTTGCCCATCGAAGCGCCCAGGCGGCGCGCGAAATCAAGGGAATGATCAACGAAAGCGCGAAGAAAGTCAGTGATGGCAGCGACCTGGTGATCAACGCCGGAGAATCGATGAAGGATATCGTCTCCCAGGTCAACCAGGTCACGGACCTGATCGCCGAGATCACGAGCGCCGCCATGGAGCAATCGGCGGGTATCGGACAGGTCAACGAAGCGGTCACGCAGATGGACCAGAGTACCCAGCAGAATGCCGCGCTGGTAGAGCAAAGCGCGGCCGCCGCGATCAGCCTGAAGGAGCAGGCCGACCGCCTTATAGCGGCGGTATCGGTTTTCCGCCTGCAATCGAGGCCGGCGCGTCCTGCGGTGAAGCGCACTTCAGCGGCGCCCGCGGCGTCTGCTGCCGTGGCCGCTAAGGTGTCCGCGCCGGTGGCCAAGCCACGCAGCCACGAACGCGCGGCAGCGAAGGCGACGGCGCCGGCTACGGCGCCGGCGCTACCGGCAAGGGCTGCAGCGGACAATTGGGAGGAGTTCTGATCCCCCGATACCGATCGTCCATCGATCGCGGATAGGCACGATCCGGTACGCAGGCCGGTCGTGCGCCGGCTCACCCCGGCCCCGGCCCCGCCCCACGCAGGCAAAAGAAAGCGCCTGGCAGCGGAGCGGTACTGTCCAGGCGCTTGGGAAAGAGGGCGGATTCGCTGGCCAGCGCCCGATCGGCCCTCGCAGCGATGATCCGATCCCGCCAGCGGGACCATGCTCGCATCGTGGATCTTCCGGGTCTGTGCGCTAGCCAACGACGCGGCCCCGGGCGGCGGCTTTCGCACTACGCAATCACTACGCGAAGCCCTCGACCGTTGCGGCTCAGGAAATCGCGGTTCCGGACCTCCGCCGGGTTCCCGGGCAAGGTTCTCTCCTTCACTTTTCTCTTTGAATACAATCACTTGAAAGACTAATTCATCATAAATGACTCAAATTCAAGGTTCTTATCCCTAGATGCCATAGGTTTACACAGCGCCAAAATCGTCCCCTGTTGAAATAAAGACCCAAGGGGAGACGATGAATCGCACACGAAACACGCTCGCACTTGCAGGACTGGCCGTCACGACGCTGGCTGCCCTGAGCCCGGCACGCGCCGACGACGACCGCTTCAGCGTGCACGGCTTCGGCAACCAGGACTACTCGAAGAGCACGTCCAACAGTTTCGGGCAGTCCGGCCCGACGGGGACCTGGGACAACAACTTCCTGGGCCTGGTCACTTCTGTCACGATCAACGACAAATCCAAGCTCTGGGCGCAGCTGCAGGCCACCACGACCGAGAACGTGCGCTTCACCTGGATGTTCGTCGACTACGCGATCACCGACGATCTGACCGTCAAGGCGGGCCGGATCAAGTTCCCGTACGGCATCTACAACGAATACATCGACACGCGCGCGCTGCAGATGTCGGTGGGCAAGCCGCTGGCCTATTCCGAGGAAGCCGACTTCGCCTACGACGCGTACAACGGCGTCGGCGTGGACTACAACATCGACCTCAGCCACTACGGGCGCCTGACCCTGCAGGGCTTCGCCGGCAACATCTACACCCCCGACGCCCCCCTGTTCACGCCCGCCTATCCGAACCAGTTCCAGATGCAGAACCTCGAATCGTTCACCAACGACCTGCACGTGATCGGCGGCAAGGTCACGTGGGAAACGCCGTATCCGGGCCTGCGCCTGCTGCTGTCGGCCAACCAGACCAAGGTGGAGTCGACCGCCGACAACGGGCAGATCCCCAACGAACAGGGCTTCGAGAACCGCTGGATCGCGTCGGTCGACTTCGTCCGCGACAACCTGGACGTGAAGGCCGAATTCAACCACCACAAGTATCCGGGCCAGGACGGTTTCCCGGACGAGGTGTCGCACGCCTGGTACCTGCAGGTCGGCCTGCCGCTGGGCGCGTGGACGCCCTACACCCGCTACGACTCGGTGATCACCGACCAGAACCAGTCCTCCAATCCCAGCTACTTCCAGCGCACGATCGTCGTGGGCATCAACCGGCGCCTCACGCAGAACATGAACTTCCGGGTCGAGGACAATTTCAACCACGGTTACGCGCTGCCCGTGAGCGCTGGCGAGACCGAGATCGGCACCGGCAAGCTCAACTGGCAGCTGTTCGCCGCCCAACTCAACTTCATGTTCTGAGGAGCGACGCCATGCGCAGAAATGCAATTGCCTGCCTGCTTGCGGCCGCGCTCCTGGCGCTGCCCTACGCCGCCCAGGCGGAGGACTACGTGATCATCGTCAACAAGGACAACGGCAACGCCGTCGACAAGGACTTCGCCGCCAAGGCCTATCGCGGCGACGTCAAGTCCTGGGCCGGCGGTGGCAACGTGGCCTGCATCGCCTTGCCCGACGGCAACCCGGTGCGCGCCGCGTTCGACAAGGGCGCGCTCGACAAGTCGCCCAGCCAGACGCGCGCGCTCTGGGCGCAGATGGCCTTTTCCGGCAAGGCCGTGCCGCCCAAGATCGTGGACTCGGAAGCCGAGGTGATCAAGGCCGTCAGCGACAACAAGAACGCGATCGGCTACGTCTCCGCGGGCGCCGCGGTGGCGTCGGTCAAGGTCGTCAAGTAGTCCCCGCAATCGCAGCAGCGCTCTCCAACACCACCGCCAAGAGGTACTGAAATGAGTTTGAAGCTGCGCATATGGATGCTCCCGGCGATCACCGCGTTGATCTTCCTGGTCAGCGGGGTGGTGATCGGCACGATCTCCGCCACGGCGTCCACGGCGGTCAACACGCTGGGCAACGACGACTACCCGTACCTGTCGCATGCCAACCTGTTCGCCGATCGCCTCGACAGCCTGCAGGCGCTGATCACCGGCGCCGTCGCCCAGGGCGAGAAGGAACACCTCAACGACGCCGAAACCGTGGCCGGCGAGATGCGCAAGCTGCTGGCCGAGATGGACAAGAGCACGGCGCATCACGACGAGGTCGCGCACCTCACCGCCAGCTTCGAGGCCTACTACACGGCCGCCGGCAGCACGGCCCGCATCATCCTGGGCGTGACCCCGGGCGACGCGGCCCTGGCCGTGCCCAAGATGCAGGACACGCTCAAGGCCCTGCGCGCCGACGTGGCCCAGGTCCAGGCCGGCGCCAAGGACGGCTTCGACCATAGCCTCGCCAACGCCAAGGGCGGGGTGCAGAACGCCGGCTGGGCGATGATGGTCGCGGCGCTGCTGGTCGTGGCCGTGCTCGGCGGCGGCTCCTTCCTGCTGGTGTCGAGCATCTGGCGCCAGATCGGCGGCGAGCCCACCTATGCCCGCGAGGTACTGCGCGGCATCGCACGCGGCGACCTGTCCCAGCGCATCGAGGTCGCGCCCGATGCGCAGGAGAGCGTGCTGGCCGCCGTGAGCGAGATGACCCGCGGCCTGGCCGAGCTGATCGCCAACGTGCGCGGCGGCACCGATTCGATCGCCACCGCGTCGGCGCAGATCGCCGCCGGCAACCAGGACCTGTCCAACCGGACCGAGGAGCAGGCCTCGTCCTTGCAGCGCACGGCCGCCTCGATGGAGCAGATCAGCAGCACCGTGCGCCAGAGCGCGGAGAACGCGCGCCAGGCCACGCAGATCGCGAACCTCGCCTCCGAGGCTGCCGACAAGGGCGGCAACGTCGTCGGCCAGGTCGTGCACACGATGGAGGACATCCTCTCGTCCAGCCGCAAGATCGCCGAGATCGTCAACGTGATCGACGGCATCGCGTTCCAGACCAACATCCTCGCGCTCAACGCCGCGGTCGAGGCGGCGCGTGCCGGCGAGGATGGCCGCGGCTTTGCGGTCGTGGCCGGCGAGGTGCGCAACCTGGCGCAGCGCAGCGCGCAGGCCGCGCGCGAGATCAAGAACATGATCTCCGAATCGGTGCAGAAGGTCGATGCCGGCAGCCACCTCGTCAACGAGGCCGGCTCGTCGATGGCCGAGATCGTCCGCCAGGTGAAGCGGGTCAACGACCTGATCGCCGAGATCTCGACCGCGGCGCTCGAGCAGTCGCAGGGGATCAGCCAGGTCACCGATGCCGTGTCCAAGATGGACCAGGTCACCCAGCAGAATTCCGCGCTGGTCGAGCAGAGCGCCGCCGCCGCCGCCAGCCTCAAGGGCGACTCGAGCAAGCTGGCCGAATCGGTCGCCGTCTTCCGTATCCCCTAGCCAATCCGGGCGCTGCGTCGATCGCCGCGCGCGGGCGGCCGTTGAACGTGGCGCCATTTGTGCCGCGGAGTCCATCGGCGCCGCGGGTGCCATTGGCTCCTTTGTCGCCCCGCCCGTGGCTCTTGCACAACAAATGATCAAGGAAGCGCAGAAATAGCATTGAAATTACCCCGCAATTCATCCAACATACCGCCAAGGCAGTAGCAAGAAAGCGCCATCACGGCGTCGGTATCGGAAGGGGGCGCATCGTGTCGAAGATCCATTCAGGCCTGAGCCTTACGGGCGCCATCGCCGCAAGCCTGCTGATGACGGCCCACGCGGCGGCTGCGTCTTCGGCTTCCGCAGCACCGCAGCCGGCAAAGAT
>Ga0116229_10012735_pt1 | contig 12035 bp, 5 predicted proteins | sample S1TSphgellanicum_3_FD_87313 | JGI IMG/M metagenome (GOLD analysis project Ga0116229, IMG submission 87313) | Host-associated microbial communities from peat moss isolated from Minnesota, USA - S1T2_Fc - Sphagnum magellanicum MG | ecosystem: Host-associated > Plants > Peat moss > Unclassified... | reverse complement strand
GGAACCCATTAAGAACTTGTTGGAAACAAAATGATAACTTCATGGGAACACATTGGGAACAACAAAAATCCAACACCACCACCACCCTTCCCCCACTCTTACAAAACCATGTTTTTTTAATGGCCCTAGCTTACTAGTATCACAATTAGTATGACATATGTGACTGAATAGCTTGTCCAATATGGCAGAACAAGATAACTTTTTTGTCCATTTTGCACCCCCATGAAAAGTAATAGTGTCTGATTTGACTATACCCATTTTCCCCATTCCAGTCAAATGAGACACTCCTCCTCCTACACATGGACAACTTGATGCCTGCATGGAGTATGGGTGTCTAGTAATGTGACTCATTCTAATCACATCAAATCTAATGTGGCATTCTAACTAGTCATAAAGTGTCAGATTGATGTAGTTGGGAATGCTAATTTAATGCCAGGTATGTAATTATTTTTCTTAATTTCCTATGCACTGGGAAAAGTAATTTAAGAAAATCATTGAACTATTTTTCATCTCCAATTTTGGTAATAGAAGTAACCAAAGAGATTAAGTTCACACTATCTGTTTTGGATTCCTAGTTTGTCCTTGAAGTGCTAATGGCACAAGTGATTAAAGTTGACTTAGTTCAATTGCAAACTTCATGTGTACTCACCTTATGTGAAGAAAAGGGATGAGTAGTGACAACCACTCAAACAAACTAAATCCCACCTAAGTATACACTTGTGCGTCCATGTCATAGAAACATAACATGCTAGTCCTTAAACAAAATTACATCTTATATACTCAACCAACATAATTTCACAACTAATTTACACATACAACAAAATCCACAAGTCTCGGATGGATTTGTATATGCAAATATTACCACACATAGACGTAAAATGGCACTCATAACATGGTTGAGTTTAGGGTTTAGGGTTAACATACCATGGTTGGGCGGAAACCTTATATTAATCAATAGTATCAAACAGGTTGACACAAGCAATTCATTGCACAATTCCATAGTCCTTGCATTTTGTTATCATCAACATTTTGATATGGACCCCAATGTAAATTAGGGCATGCCATAATCAACTAGCCATCACTCTTAGAATCCCTAGATCCACTTAGATACTCGTCTAAATTATCTAGATCATTTTCTTCCCCTCCACTAGCTACATTACTAACCAAATCAATTGATGTGAGGATGACACTTTATACAACATTGGCAATGTGAATTGCATCTAGAATAGAAATTGGTGCTTGTAATGTAGTGTAGGTATCATACCTCTCAACTCTAAACATATCTAAATTTATAAGGTCATTCTCAACACATCCAATGATTTGTCTCCCATGGGGATCTTTTCATAAAACTATCTTTCACCCTCTTTCTTTTGGATTAGCTAAATAGAAAATTTGTTCAACATGTAATGGGAAAACAAAAGATTGATCTCAAGGGGTATTAGGGCATTAAAATTACAAGTATAAACCCAAACTCATCTTTCTTTATTGTTGCACTACTATCAAAATAATTTGCTTTCATCATTAGTTCAAAAGTGAGGTGCAGTTCATTAATTTAAATCATTGTGGGACCTTAAAGTAAAATGAATTCACTTTATCCTAGTCATTTTCACATTGTTTAAACTATAAGATCACTATATAATCATTTTGTTTAATTTCTAGTTGAAATAATTCATCATTAATTTAAGCAATTCATTATAGTGAATAAGTTTTTATGTTGTTTTAAAAAATATCTTTGGCTATTGTACTTTAGGTTATACATTAAGTTGTTTTTGGTTTTTTTTTTGTTATTTCACCCTAGGTTATTTTTGGTTTTTTTTCCTTATTATAGGTTATTTCATCACCCTAGGTTATTTTAGGCTATTGTACTTTAAGTTATTTTAACTTATTCCACTTTAAGTGTTTTAAGTTATTTTATTGTAGGCTAATTTCAACTATTAAGGTTCTATTGAATTATTCTAAGTTATTTCACCTTAGGTTATTCTAAATTATTTTACCTTAGAAGATTATTGACCATTTTAAACTATTCTCAATTATTATAGGTTGTTTCATCCTATGCTATTTTAATTTATTTAACCCTAGGTTATTATTGACTATTATAGGTTATTCCACCCTACATTATTTTACTTTAGGCTATTTTAAGTTATGCCTTATGTTATTATATATTATACCCTAGACCATTTTAGGTTATTACAAACTATTTACCCTAGGTTGTATCCTAGCCTAGCATTACATAACTCACCACCAACTTATTGATGAAGGGTCAAAAACACATGTTGGTCTTAATGGAAGAATTGTTGGCTTTTATGAAACAATTATCAATTAGCATGCATGACCTTGCTTTTGATTCAAAGGCAAGCTAAGAAGGACATAACCAACATTCCACCAACACAAGTTGAAAAGAATATGGCATTAGTAAGTTTCTAATTTGATTTTGATTACACATATAACTTAGGTGACACATTTGCAATTGCTATTTTATCACATACATGAAGTTACTAACTATTTTTGTGGTGGATGTTTAATATTGTGGGCAAGATGGATAGGGTTTTCAACTAATTGAAACCACCCACATAATTTGTCCACACATAATTGACTTCATAATTACCAAGGAGTTACAATGCCATGAGTCTATCGGTTAATTCAAATTTTGGAGATGATCATGTGAAGCAAAACAAGAGGCATAACACATGATCATTTACACATGGAAAGGAAGATTAGGGGTGTTGATGTTAAGGTGTTAATTGGTCTTTTGAAATAGGCTTGATTAGAAAAATCAATTGGCAGTAAAATTGCCCTTAAAGAGGTGAACTTGGATCAATTAATGGGGGGCCATGCCCCCCAACTAGACAAGACCTCCATTATGGGCTTGTACCATACTTTTTAATCTTAAATGTAATTGGATTATTATGCACAAATAACATGTTCATTCAAAAAAGAAATGGGGGCCATCTTCTATGTCAGTACATTGTGGGAATAAGTTGGTTAGCCCATGACCAAACTACTATCAATTTTTATCCTTGTCTGCTTCAAAGTTTCACATTAGCATTTGGTCATCAATGACATAGTTCAAATTGACTCCTATGATGGAATTATTATTAGGATAAGGATCAAATATTAAGCCTATGTTTGTGTCTGGTGGTGAAAGATGTGAGCAAACTTGAGCTTGCCATCCAATGGAGCAAAGTAGGGCACTAGTGTTGAAGAACATGCATGGATAGGGTGTTTGAGGCTAAATAAGCCATGGGTTCATGCAAATGTCTTGCCATAATACTCTACTCATAAATGATTGCCCATGCAAATGCATGGGTAATGTGCCCTACTCTTATATTTTGCCTCACCCATTCAATAATGAAGTAGCTTTGATAAGAACTACTTGTTGGGAACATTTTGGATTTATCTAGTTGGACTTTTTAAGGCCCCCAACACCGTAGCATATGTTGATTCACACCCACATGGGTAGAAGTAAGTTACTAGAGAAAACTTGCATTGTGAGTCTATAAAGACTTACAAATGGTCACCTCATGGCCAACCTAGGTGACTAGTAATGCCCCTTAAACCCATGCACATTTTGATTTCATGTGAATATATTATTTAAATTCCAATAAAATTTTATTAAAATAAAAACCATAGATTCTATTTATTCTTAACACATATTTGAAAATTTGTAGGTCAAAGGCACTATCAATGGCATCCAAAAAGGAAGGGATTTAATTTTGGCAAAGAAGGCAATGGTTTTGGGTACACATAATGTTGTAGGTAATTAAATAACTATACAATCAAAAGAAAAAGAAATCTTTGTTTTAGTAGCACTATAAGCCTACCTAAAAGCAAGCCATCTTTTATTCACAATGTGTGAATGTGCTAGTTTTAGTTGTTCTTGAGATTGATAGTAGATTCATGATATTGCATCATTAAACCTAGCAAACTTTTAATTTGAGTTTTTGATTGTTTCAAAATTTAGTCTATTCACATTTACATATGCGTGTAGGAATTATCAGCTTGTTTTATTAACCTAATTGGCCCCACATTCCCATTAGTATGTTGCAAATTTAATAAATATGCTTGATTTAGAAAACATGTTGCATATGTCTAATGTTATTTTCATCATTTACATATGTTTTGTGATACAAGCCAAATGAGGCCATCATCCTAATGAAACAAGTAGGAGGAAAGCCTTTGCATATGGCAAATTTGTGAGTTTTGGAGGTGGGATTATTCTTCATCATAACAAACCAATGTTAACAAACACCTTATTAGTCATAGTGAGTTCAAGCTTGATGGCTAATGCATCTTTGCCCTTTCCAAATTTTGACCATGGTAATCCATTGAACATTAGAGGGGATGCAATTAGATGCATTATATTATGGCCTTGGAAACTAACATCCCTGCTCACTATGTAAAGTTATGGTGTAGACGTGCAATGTATAGACTTTATATATATCATCATACCTTCAAACCACAATGAAGATTTTATGTTGGGTTGTAATTTCTTGCAAGTTCTTGCATTTGTATGCATGTTTGATTTTGTTGTGCATGCCTTTACTTCTTGTGTTGTTTGTTTATGTGTTCTTGGTGTCCATGTATGTGTTGTTGTAGTACATGTTGAACCATTTTTCTAGACTAATGAAATTGTTTAGTTATTTTGCATTATGTTTCAACATTTAGAAGTAGCAAATTAATTGGATGTATTATATGTATGTGTCTATAGATTGTTAGTGTTGGTGGTTGTGTGTACATTGCACGTCACACAATACTTGTACACTACACACAAAATATAACTGCATATTACATATATTACACCCTAAATGTTAAACCTTAATTTAATAATTGCCTCATTGCACAAACAATGAGCAAATCAAACATGCCATGTCAAATTATTTAACCATACAAAAAGTTGCATGTGGATCCATGTAGTAAGGACTACTAGGTAAGTGCATGGTAGGGTGGACCAAAAATGGCAAGAACTTATGAATTTGAAAGTTCATTTCCTTTGTTTTTTTTTTGAGCCCCGAAATGTTTTTTGTAGTTAGGGAGCAATAATGCATTGATTCCAAGAAATTTTTTCCATTAAAATTTTTATTCTTTTAAAGCTCATTAATTAAAACATACTTGCAAAATTTCAAAATAAATCATTTAAAAAAAAGATGAATGGACTTTTGAGAAAATGTGCCCGTTTTTCAACAAATAGAAGTCCATAGATCATAAAATTCATTAGATATGAATCAAACCATTTCAAGCTTGATTTCATTATTACATTTAAAAATAAAAACCAGTTCCCTAAATGTTTTTGAGGTCCATCATAAAACCAAACCAAAGTCCATTCACTTAATTGTTGCTAGTGTTACATACCTTGATTTTCGATTTCAAAAGTCCATAGCTCCTATAATTTTATATATTTTGCATACCAATCAATTTCATTACATAAATATTGAAGTCTATATTCAAAATGAGTCCCATTTAACAATTCCATAATGTACAAAACAATATAGTAATTAGAACCACATTTAGGTGGTAGAAAAATGGATTGTGTTAGTCCAAAATTGGTCCACCCTACCATGCATCCACCCTATTAGATAGTTTAATAAAAAAGCACACGTATGAGTACATGAAAAGTGTGAATCCATGTCAATTACCATTACCATTAATTTAATCAAAATAGACATCATAGTTGTCACTCCATGTCAAAAATCATTACATATAGTCTTGTCACAACAAACATGAAACTTGGCATGCAATGTCAACTATCAATATCCTAGTTTTTAATCAAATTAAACATCCCACATTGTCTCCAAGTCACCAAACATTATCCTAGTTTTAAATTAAAATAGACACACCGCGTTGGACATTACTAGTCACTTGGTCTTATTTGATATGACTTAGTCACTACTTTCTACCTATCATAAACAATTAGTCTAATATAATTATAATATTATGTTGTCTAGGCGTCGAATATGATTAAAACTCCATCATAAAAGACATATTAAAAGACAAGTTTTGTAGTAGTCCCCCCCACTCCCCCTGCCCTTTTTTAGGTGCATGTTACCTCACCTCATTACTTGCAAACATTCTTTCTACTAATTTACATGAGTTCTTTGCCATCTTTGGCCTAGGCTAATGGTAGGGACATGAACTATGGGTGTATAATATAATACCTTGACCATTTCAACACATGTTTGTTCACTAATTAGTTAATTTTGAAGATTCCATTTTGACAAGTGATATATTTTCAAATATTCCATTAGATTATTTACTTACCTTTAAAAAATATTGATAATTAATTTTTTTATTGAATATGTCAACATTTTTGAAAATAATTCTAATGACAATGATTCATTAGAGTTGATTTATGTAAGACAACTTTAGGTTCCACAAATCATCATTTGGATAGTTCCAAATTGGAATTTGTTTAGTCCATTCCCAAGTAAAGAGGCATTGAAAAGTTTTTTTTAATAGATATGTGTCTTTAATGTTTTTTTTTTTCCAAACACCATATTCATGAGTAGATTTTCAATACCTTCTCCACCAATTTTCATCCATTTTTCTTTGATTGAATTTGAATTCAATTTAATTGAATTTTAATCCAAATGTTGAATTGCATTGTAATGTTGATTATCAATGGTAATGCATAGTAGCATGAAGCCTAAATATTGCAATATTCACATAGTCCCACAATTTGTGCCTTAGCCATTAGCCTTGGCCAAAAATGGCAAAGAACATTAGTACATTCTTGTAGCCAATGTGGTGAGTAATCATACACCAAAGGGTCTAGTTAAACTTGTGTTGGGGACAATGAATTTTTTGAATTCTTGTTGTTTCCAATGTGTTCCCATCAAGTTCTCAATGGGTTCCTAAACAGTTCCCCAAGTTCTCAATGTGTTCTCCAACATGTTGTCAAGAATAACTCACTTTATTTCATATCCTTTGCCCTAAATTCTATTCATGTAACCTATATAACCATCCCAAAGGGACAAGATACCAATATATCTATTTTGGGATTGTCCAAAGCTTGATTAATTTTTTTGGGGGTGATGGGCCAATTAATGATGCCTATCACAAAAGAAAAAAAATTGAAGTTTGGGGCTCCCCATGACTAATTGATATGAGTCACATTATACTATACCATCTTCTATGCTATGTTTACAAAAGTCTTTGCAAATCTTCTAATCTATTATTTCAAAACATGTTATTATGCTAATTTATGAATAATAGATTTCTACTCATGAAATTTTGTTTATGACGTTGCTAAATAGAAGGAACACTTAATTCAAGACATTCATGTTTTGTATGAAGTGAAAAAAAGTATCGTTTTGCTTTACAAAATGAATGTGTAAAAGATTCAAGGATGGAATGACGTGCAACTATTTTGTGAAAGAAGAGAAATTGCATTAGATTTTCATAAAATGTCTTTCCAACTTGAGGATCCATCTTGATGTAGTTAAATTGTTGGGGAGTCTTCAAAATAACTAAAATGTGGATGTTAACAGACTAGAAACAAAAACAAAAAAAGGTTTGTCCATTACATGTACATATTGTTCATTGACACTATTTTCTAACACGGTTCACGAAACATTCCCAAGCCTTTTCAATTCATCCTCAACAACTTTCCAAATTATTGCAAATGATTTAAATTGGTGGGAGTTTCAAGGAAAAAGGGCGGATTTCATTTGGGCATTTGTTTTTGGCAATAACCAAAATTTCAAACATGACATGTTCATTAAACATGCAAATTAAAGAAAAAATCAACTCCATTAAATGGAGTCCATTTGCTCAATTATATCAAAAATTAGGGCACTAATAATGTTAAGTTAATTGATGGGCATATTAGATACCTTTGATTTTCTTCATTTGAGGCAAAATTATGTTTACATTTGGCAAATTACATGGTTTAAAACATCCCCACCAATGCATTATAAAATAATGTAGAATAATAAAAACTTGATGATTTGGTTATAAAAAATGGTTTTGGGGTGAAAACACAATCAAAAGAGCCAAGGACGCCAAAGTAAAAGTCCTTTTCCAAGGATTACACATGACACATGTCGTTTTTGTGTTGGATTATAACTTTAAAATTTATATTTCGAGTACCCCCTTTAACATTGAATTTTAAATATAAATAGATTTATATTATAAATTAATTTTATATCATGTATATTATACATTCAGGCCCTCTATCACATAAACATGAACTTTTGTTAAAGACACACTTTCAAAATCCATAATTTTTAGGGTCAATTTAAGCACTTTTGAGCCAAATGTGCTCAAATAAAATTATAAAAAAAATTTCATTAGTTCAATTCCTTTTGCCCTTTTAATTATCAATGTTAAAATCCTTTCTAATTTTCAAAAGGAATGGTGTTCATTTGGTAGAAAAAAAGACATTTGAAAATAACAAAGATTGTTCACTCTTGAAGTTTGCTTTGAACATGCAAAAACATTTTTGATTTGTGTCAAACTTTGAGCATGTAAACTTTGCAGTTAATGAAAAATATTCCAAAAAAATTATGACATTCCAAACTATTATGCTTGACTTTTGATCTTTCAAACATATAAAAATGCAGTTTTAAAAAATGTCCATTCACTTGGGTGGTTCCTTTGATTATGTTTTTACCCTTTGGGACAACATATTTGCACATGATGCAATGAATATCAAAAGTTACTCCACAATTTAAATTGTAAAGTGGATAATTCAACACTAGGAGATTATGCCTTGAGGTTTGAATCTCCTAGTGTTGATGATTAGCTAGATTATCCAATGGTCTCCCACGTCAAAGTTTATGGATGAAGCTTGAGATTTGTAAATGAATGATAATGGATGTGAAAAAATTAATGCAAGCCTAGATACCTAATATGAGTGGAAATGTTCTTAAAACACCTCTAGCCACATTATTAAAATGGATTGTTCACTATATTTTGGGTAAAACATGGTCATCAAATAATGTGGAATAGTTCAAGCTTGCAAATTCAATTAGGATACAGTGCCTTCAAAGAAAGTTAGTAAAATGAACTTGTTGGTTTTTATTGGCTAGCCATAATGATTAAAGTAGGTCCACCCACACCCCCAATTTAGGTCTATAACAATGTTTATCACATCCAACATAAATTGTTAATTGTTTATTTAACCTCATTCAAAAACATGAAAAATTGGATAGTATAAGATGAGAGGCTATTTAAATGTCACCTTTTGGGCCAATCATTATAGCTAACCCATTAGAAGTAGTTTTTAAAAAAAAATTACAAAGCTTTGTGTGGACCATTGTATTTTATGTAAATTTACAAGTTCAAACTAGATGAGAGCCTAGGGTGAACCATGTTGGTACCTTCACCTTTTTGAGTGAAGCCACGTAATGACCCTATTGAACCCAAAAAATGTTGGATTGTGGGTTGGTATTTTCACCTTTTTTAGTGAGGCCTCTTAGTGACCATATTAAGCCCAAAAATTGTTAGTTTTGAACTCAAAGGCCTTTATTTAATATAACCATAGGATATTTGTAATATTTAAAAATAATTTTAATTGACTTTGGGATTTTTACCATGGTACCAATGTGGACGTTGGTTGACCCAAGGCATCTAGTTATCTAGATTTAATCTTGACCTCAATATATATTAACATGGCATTTTATTTTCTTTTTAAAAAGAAGAATGTGTATTTTAAAATTTCAGCAAACTAATTGTCAAGGTAGTTATACATTCAATATTTTTTTTCCCGTTTGGCAGTTATCAATGAGTTAGATTTCAAATTTGGAAAACTTACAAGTATATATAAAGGACATGCATATCCAAATTTCAAAATTTGGTTGTTTATGCAAATTACACATTATCCTACAAGGGAGGTTGAAAAGAAAGACATGAACATTGACAAAATCAAGGAGCTTGTAAAGGATTAAACCCTAGTTCTTGAAAGAACTTTGCCCATTGCAATGCAAGTTGTCTACAAAACTCAAACATTCACATAAAACAAAACCACACCTAACACCCCAAATCCCACACAACCAAAAGCCCAAGAAGAAATCAACAATTGGTTGCAACTTGATAAACAATATATGTTATTGGTGAGCTCCATATATATACAACAAACTTTCCAACATCATGAAGGTAAAAAAAAAATCTAAAACAATGTTGCACAATAAAAAGTGAGTTGAAAATGAAAAGAATAGAAAATTTAAAGTTAGTTAAGGTGACTTACCTAGTCACTGATAACTTGTAATTGTTCAAAAACTTTAGTTTTTTCAATCAAATTATATATATTTTTTCATCTAAATTATTTCCATCTTTCACAAAATCCTTGAGACTTGTAGTTGGTGTGCAATCCAACTATGGATCATCATGTTAGTTTTCTTCATTACCATGATTATCATGTCTAGATTCTCCACTTGTAGGTAATAGTGCAACAAGGTCATCAATGCAACAACAAAACTAAAAATACATTCAATCTCAAATTGGGATGCTAGAATTCCAAGGATTGGTTTGGCCAAGAAGCTAACATTCAAAAATTGACTCTTATGAGTTTGCCATTGAGCAAAGGGACCTACAAATGTAGATGGGAGTATTGATAACCTCCTAGACAAATAAAGCTCTCCAATAAAAAGAACATGGGAGGATTTGATGGATGTTTTGACTTCTAACACTAATCTTTTTCTTTTTCTTCAAATAGAGGAATAGGTCCAGTCCATCAATGGGTGTTGGAAATGCTTGGATAGTAAGATTTAGTTTATCAAACCAAGTCATAAGAGGGCAACTCGTCATTCTCACATCATATTCATACATATAAGGATGGATTGTTGCCCCATGCCCCACATTCTTTCCCACAACCTATAAAGATTTGAAACAAGGATTCAACACGATGGCAAGCATGTTGTGAACATTCTATGAATCAAAATTATGTTTTTCAAAACAAGAGGAAAGGTTTGATTACCTTAATAACTTCATGTTACATTTTAAAAAAAAAACTAGAAGAACTTCAAATCAAATTCATCAAGATTTTAAATCCATCTTTCTTGTGTTTCACAACAAGAAAATCTAGTGTTTCACATGTGGTCTCATGTTGGTGTCATGTTAGATGTGTTAGACTTTTAGTCAAAGTGGATCCATGCTTGATGTTGATTAAAATTTTTAAATTTTTATCAAGGTATTTTATTATTTTTCTTGAATAAAATATTAGACAATCTATAACAATTCCAAAGAAAAAAATGTGAAATATTTATTATTTTATTTGTAGTCACATGTAACAATGATGCAAAATGCATCTAATACGATTTTTTTAATATATTTTCTTTATGGTTCCATGCATATATTTAAAAATTATTTGTAACATCAAATGTAAATTTTTATGGTTGCATGTTAGAAATACATATTTCAATTTCAATTTTTATAGTCACATATAAAATTGTTATAATTGCATGTACAAATAAAAAATTATTAATACATTTTTTATGCTTGCAATAAGAAATATATATTTTAATTTTAATTTTCAATTTGAATCTTTACTATCACATATGAAAATGTTACAATTGCATGTAAGAATATATGTTTTAGTTTCAATTTTTATAGTCACATTTGAAAATGTTATAGGACTTAGATGTTGAAATTCAATTTATTAATTTAAAAAAAATGTCCACATGTAAGAAATATTTCAATATTTCACTATTGCACGAGTGAGAAGTTGGTAGATGCCTAATTTAATCATTATCAAACAAGCACAAGGCTCCATGAAAATACTTCATACAATTGAACATGCTATGACCAAAAATTAGTAATGGACTTTAAGAGGTGCACATCACCAATTAGGGTTGGAGAATTAATGAGGGGGGAAGCATAAATTGCTATCTAACTACCAATTAACAATGAAATAAAAACCCTCTACTTGTTCATCAGACCATTCCACCAGGTTTCATACAAGATTTGAAAACTAAACTTATCAAGCGCATGACAAAACTCCTTGTTACATTAACCTTATGATTTTGTCATACGGTTATCGTAAAATTGTTGATAGACCATCAAACCATAAAGCACATCTTTTTGGCTCCAATCTAGAGGGT
>Ga0116229_10012733_pt1 | contig 12036 bp, 10 predicted proteins | sample S1TSphgellanicum_3_FD_87313 | JGI IMG/M metagenome (GOLD analysis project Ga0116229, IMG submission 87313) | Host-associated microbial communities from peat moss isolated from Minnesota, USA - S1T2_Fc - Sphagnum magellanicum MG | ecosystem: Host-associated > Plants > Peat moss > Unclassified... | reverse complement strand
TCTTTTTTTAACTTTTATTTAATAATATTTTTATTCATTTTTAAATTCTTTTTTTTTTTTTTTCTTTTTTGGTTTTTTTTTTTCCCCTAGTTTTTTTTTTTTTTTTTTTACTTGTTGCCCATCCGATAGGTTGGTGGAGGGATTGAAGGGATAATCCACATTTCAGATGTTATCAAATAATCCTTGAATGCATGGACATCTAGAGGGGATGGAAAGAACACCATGCAAAAGGTTCATTGAAATGAAATGCCTCCGAAAGTACCTACAATATTTGCAACCAAAAAAAGAGTATGATGCAAATAAAACAAATGCAACAAAATCATTCAAGAAGAAAAAAAACTAAATATGTTATATAGGAATTGCAAAAAATTGACCAACACATTAAAGTTAATGAAGAGAGGTCAAAATGGGGCTAATCACCATTATACCACCTATTGAAGCAGTATCCTTTGGATTTTGGTCTTTAATGCCCATGCAAGCACACAAAAGTAGAGTTGGAGAATATGATCATTACTGAAGTGGAAAAGGAATCACAACAATTAACATTGGATACAAAGTGCCCGCACATAGTTTGAACATTCAAATTGTTTTGCACATCAACATTTGGGAGACTATGTCCATTTGCTCATGTAAACAAGGGATTAACCCTTTGCAATATCCTACATTACTATTGTGAACAAAGGGATTATGTGAGGTTAACCATAGTATTGCAAGTTGTTCTTGACTTTGGTTTCCTATGGTTTCCCAAATTGTGTCAAGGCAATGAAAATGTTGCACAATGTTGGTAAGATTTGTTGGGGTTGCTTGGATTTGATCTACAACTACAAAATTTAATCATTGAAAAGATATAATGATTCATGTCAAAGATTGTTCATGATCATAGAATAATTTCAAACTTATACAATCTTGGAATAACAAAATAGTTGGAAGACATGTGGTGCAACTTTGATGTTGGGCATGATTGCAAGCCAATCTTGGACTAGAAATATTTCATTCACTACCTTTCCACCTGCACATTTTCATGCAAACAATTCCTTTAATGGATTTTGCGTAGTTACAATGCTTTTAATAAAATGAACAAACGCATCTCTAATAAGTTTAATCCAACAAATGTGGGTCACAATTTGCAAGTGCTCCACCTATAAACCAATGTTTAATTTTTCTATAACTTGTGAACTTTTCTAATCATGTGGTCAATCAAATGTTGTTTGTGAAGGAGGAAATCAATGTTGGCTGGGTTTTTCCAAGAAATCCATACCTTCAAGATGTCAATGCCTTGTTTAACGTAGAACAAATGCAAAATTGACTTGGTAGACAATATGGATTGTAAGGTTCATGCATTGTTTGTGAAGCTTGGTTGAGTGAATGAAGCCCCTGAAAAAATTGTAGAGGTAAGCATTGCAATAGTTCAAATTGACAATGACACAACATGTGCATGGAATCTCTTTACATTATTATTATATTTGTGAGATGACAAAACATGTTTTAAATTAAATTTAGATTTAAAAATCCCACTTGGTTTCACTCATCCTATTTTGGCCATTCATATTTTCCCCATGTCTTATGTAGGAAATACCAAAATTTCAAAATGTAGAAGTTGATAAACACCAACATCCCATCTGCTCTAATTAGTCCTCCATGGCCAGTGCACTTGTAAGCAAGAAATCGCACCATCTTATGGGGTTTGATTTGTTTGTCAAAGCAGCCTTCAGTGATAGCCTTAGGCGGGACTGTAAACCTTTCAATGTTGTTGACTTATAGTCATATGTCAATAATCCAAGCCTTGCAACACCCATCCTATCAACTTCCTTAACAACAACCCATGTTGGATTCATGAAGACACCTTCCTTCTCTCTTGGGTTACGACCTTTAGGCTAGTTTTCACACAACCATGTCAGATTAATACCCAACTTGAACATCTCCTCCCAAAATAGGAATTTATCTGAGCCAACTAGTTCTTTGCATGCCCCAACACATGATAATAATCCCAGTGCGGTTGCATCATCTCTCACCATTGTGACATATTATGGAAGAGACCAAGTAGATGATGGACTTCAAATGAAATATCCATCATTGCTTGGAAAACATATGTAAATACTATCAAAACTTCGATTTGTAGAAAGCCATTATTTCATAAAATCTTGCATTATGTGTTTTATAATTACTAGACTCAAATATATAGATTTGGTTATAATAACTTGTAGGTTTGCTATAGAAGACATGTTCAGCAAAACAACAACTACCACAAACTAGTTTAGATAACCAATTGATGGAGTTCATGATTCAAATATAGTTGCACTTGATATTCATATTGCAAATGTGAAGTATTTGTGTAGTTTGTATTTCTTATTGTAATCATGTTACATGTGCAGAACATGTTAAAGGTTATACATGTGGAAAAAATAAATCCTAGAGTTAGATGTTCTACTCAATATCAATGGTTGTTCTTACATGTTATCGACAACAATGGAGGATTTCATTATCAACAGAGGTGGGACCAACAAATTTGCAATAAAATTTGTCACATCAAGTGATTATTTACTAAAAATTGATGTTAATATCTCCTTGCTTGACAACATTACTAGCTACTGATTTATAGATGCATTGGATTTCTTTAGATTGTGGTATACACACAACCATACATCACAAAAGGTTTCATATATCACCCATCCTCATATGTGGGATATGGTAAAAAGTTGGGCAAAAGAAAAAGGGGAATCAAAGGATGTTATTGTGAATTTTGTGAAGAAGAAGTTCAAAGTGTTTTCCAACGTCCAGGAGGTCTTAGTCCCTCTATAAGATGTTAACCATTGGAGTGTAATTGTAATGAGTGCTTCCCATTTTATGCACTACGACCTTCTCAAGACTACCAACATTTTCGAATCTACAAGTGGGTTGTTACCAAGGTAAATTGTTAGGGATAGTTGAATGGAAGTGAGAAATATCAAATAACAATAGGGTGTGGCTTGATGGACCACAACAACTATCTGATTAGGAGTGTGGGTTTTATGTCATGAAATTCATGGCCAAATATTATGACTACATGTACCAAGATAATGCAATTGACATTAAGGTGTAATTACCCCTACTCACACCTCTAAGTTTTTAGAATATTGAATACAAGATTATTTAAATCTAAATCTTATAATCTTTTGTTGGTTGTAAGTTACACCAACTTGGTTTTCAATGGATGATGTGATTGAAATGTAGTCAGTTTTAATGAATGCAATATTAAAGACATCGAGTAGTTCGGATTTTGCAAACACAAGTTGGGTTGTTGACTTGGGAAATGCAACCAATGGTGGAGGATCAACATCAACCATAGTTTGTGATTGTTTCAAGATCTTGCATAAGTGATAGAACCAAGAAATTGGTGTTTTATGCCAGCTAATCAATAATAAAGACATTAACTTGGGATTACAAATTTTTACATTAAGATGGTTTGTAGTAACAACAAGACAATCATACTCAATTATAGATTGTAAAGGTAGAACAATGTATTTTTTGCATTCCCTTATTTTGTTGAGGTAGACATGTTATAATGTTTTTTATGTTGGTATCAACAATTTTCATTAGTTGGATGTGCTTTTGGTTTTTAATTGAAGGTTGGATGAAAGCACACTAAAGTAGGCCAAAAAAATAATTTACTTAAAACCCCATTTAAAAATATGATGGTTTTTTACAAAAACATAAGAAAGTAGATTGGAAAGTTTTTTATTTTTCATTTTGAAAACATCCATGCCTACATTGGGTTTATAGTAAATTGAATATAAAATTTGAAAAAAATTAGTATAATAAAAGTAGGTAATAAGTAGGTTTGAAATTGATTGGTAAATTTTTTTTGAACCTATTTTTATGATATAAGCTAAATATATTTTTATTAGAACGTGAAAAAGATGAAAAACCAAAAGTACATTTTAGGCACCCATTAATTCAAAATTTCAAAAATGTAAAATCTCATCTACTTATAATTTACATAAAGGCTATAAAGTAGAATGTGACATTTGTTTGAATTCCCATGAATTTATAAGTAAACATACTTTAAACATGTATTCTTTATTTAAAGTTTTAACAAAGTTGAAGAAAATGTTCATATTAATCCTTGAACTTAATAATATTCTTAAGTTCAATATATCAAAACATATTTCCTAGCTACTTTTCATTTATGTTGCAAGGAACATTTGTGGTCTACTTTACCATGCTTTCATTTGGTTATGACACTAAACATTATTGGAAATGTTTAAAACATGTTAATGACCACTAAAACCATATATTTATGTAGGTAGACAAAATGTAATATGTATTGTGCTACATTATAACAAGTGTTTATATTTCTACATTTGCAAATCTATGTGTGCATTGTGTGGTTATAGTTCAAGGCAAAGTGGGATTCTAAAGGTTGTTTCCTTACTTGGTATTTTGGGTTGTTCTGGAAATATCAATAGTTGTTCAATTACTAGTTCAATTCTTGTTTTATAGAATTCATAACTTCATAGTAGAATGTAAAAGGGGTGGTTCTAATGCATGGAATGTTTTGTTTTTCATGTAATACTGGTTATCGCCCTAACATGTGTTGCAACAATTTGAAGAATGTGAATTATGTATGTATTGAATGTGCATACAAGGGTTGAGAGACTAGCATGCTTACAACCATGTGTTTGGAGCAAACAAAAAAAATTGAAATAAAGTTGACATAAAACAATGTTTTGTAATATGCATAAGATTAAAAAACTATAACAATGGTTTGGAGTGCCTTTAAATAATCAATAAACAATGAATGAAAACATGTATGCCTTTTAAACAAGGTGCTCAAGACCAACAATCCCCCTAACTATCATGTCTTGTTGTTTGCGTCTCAACACCTTCAATGCTAAAAGTAAATGTAGTTGCAACATGGGAATTTCAATGGCACTAGATTTTATGTCATCAAATACCTGGTCAATGAGGTTTTTAGTTTTGCACTTTTGGTTTGGCCAATAGTGGGTTTCATCTCCAAGCTACCAATGTTTTCATTTTTTTTTGAATGTTAGTTTTTTTGTCGCAACCTCACTTTGAGGGAAGTGTGAGGTCGCCACTCACACTCCCGAAAATGGGACTTGGGAGTCCCCCGGGACTCCCGAAAATTCAGAGCGCGATTGTAGGGGTCAAAACACCTTGCATTGAGGTGTTCTTTATACCGTTGGAAAGGTCTCGGAGTGTAGATATCTAAAATGGCCTCGCATGAGCCATTTGGACATCTATAGCACAAGTTATGGGCGAAAGAAGGGCCAGAAGTCAAACTGGCAATTTGACTCCCGACCATTAAAAGTCAGGAATCGACCCGATTCCGGTGTGTGCAGGTAAAGTGTGACACACCGTTGGAAAGCTCTCAAGGAGAACTACAAAATTGCTTTAGAACTCGTCCTAATTGGAGGTCAGAGCGAGAAGTTATGAACGCCCAAAGTTTTGGGAGTCCAAACCGGAACAATTTCGGGACTCCACTTTGGGAATCCCGGGAAAAAGTGCCATTCAGATGCAAGTGCGACGGAGAGACGCAAAGAATATTATATGGGGGAAGGTGGTGGCTTCCCTCGGGTTCGGGCCGTGGTGAGTCAAGTGAGTCCAAGGTTGCCCATGGCTTGTCCCAACACTAAAAGAATGTAAAATGAGTTCTAACCAACTTGTTGGTTGGATTTGGATGCAGGACCGAATAATTAAGTAGCTTGTCCCTCTTCCTAGTCTAATCCTGGAGCTTCCAGCACGCCCCTCTTACCCCCTTTAATGTTGGAAGCTGGGAGTGTGCCCTAAGTCCCCCGCATTTTCGCAATTTGAGAGACTTAGCCCCAACTTGGGCCAATTAGGGACTTGGGAACGCGTCATTTTTGATCTAGGAGGTCATCACAAACCATGTGTCCAACTATTGCAAAACCTTTGTTTACTTTGTGGAATGTGCCCATATCCCTAATAATGGCACCATTAGGTATGTTTGGGTGCAACATTTTTAATACCTTCATGATGTATGTTTGCATGCAATTCCTTGTTGTGCAAGTGGGCAACCACATTGTGGCCATTTAGATGATGGAGTGTGAATGGTCCATAATTTGGGTGTGTGGTTGATGGATGTGACAAAAGCAATGTCCTCCCCATCAAGACACAATAAGACATTAGAATTCGAAATATTGTGAGCTCTTAACATAGTTGAAACAATGATGTATTCTTGTTTTTTGTTTTTCACATACCCAAAAAGCTTGCATTGCACACCATATTAGTAGTGAGCAAAAACATCGCCAAAAAGATGAAAAATCAGCCAATCCATTTTACGTCTAGTAAACAGTTCTTTGGAAAAATAGAATATTTGTTTCATGTTGCTATGGAATGATTCCACAATCACATTGGTGTCTTGCCTTGCATGCAGACTGTTGTGATTACCACCACACCACATTCCCACCTTATGCAACCAATGGTCTTTAAGCTATGTAACAAATCAAGATGCATTGGGATAATTAGTTACCATGATATTTGTAGTTGTGCCCACAAAATAGGATCATGATCTAGTGGACAAGCTTGTGAATACATGATCTTCCCCATAGCAAATAATAGTTTCAAGTTTAGTTGTTCACACTTGCAATTTGTTTTACAACATTTTCTGCCCATGCTTTGTGCACATGCCACAAACATAAAAAAACTTTGGCACTTGGCTAAACATTGTTGCATGAAAACACATCAACTATAGAAATTAGTTTTTGTACTAGTTTAATAAAGTCTCTATGAATGTTAATATGACATGAAATATATAATGCTATGAAAAAAACTTATGCTCTGCAAAAGAATAATTATTTATGGCATTTAGTATGTTGTGTAGCAAAGTATGTTGTATAACAAAATATGATTTACCACATAGTATTGTTCTACAACAAAGTATGCATTATAATACAAAATTAATATACATGGAATTATAGGTAAATTTTATGAAATCAAACTTCAACAAATTGATTTTAGCTTGAACATTATCAACAAGTATAAGATTAGGCATCCAATGGCTTAACATATGTTTTGATAATGTTCAAAGAATTAGGTTAAGGTCAAGTGTTTTTTCAACTTTTTCCAATGACAATGAAATCAACCAATATCCCATTCGCCATTCATCAAACACCATTAGGGTGTACAACTTCGGTACTGCAAAGAACATGGAGCTGACATTAGTTACTAATGATATTAAACATATTAATTTTGTGGCATTTCATACAATAGAAAAAAGGGCGTACCTTATTTTGATTTGTGCCAAATGTTGCATCAAAAAATGTTGCACTACCATGCCTAAATTTTTGCACAATTTCCACTACCATGAAGTTTGAATTCCTAATTTGAATGGTGTGTCATCTTGGGTTTGTAAATTGAGGTCCAAAGGCGCATGTTGAACATAATAAAAAATTGAATCAATATTTTCTAGAACCCACATTCTAACACTAATGGGGTCCTTGTGGTATTTCTGCCATATTTCATTAGCCCTTATTTTTTGCCAAGTTTCCCACATCAGCCATGAGAACAAAGGTGTTTCAAGTCATAGGTTCATTTTTCAATGGCATGTTTCTAACATGTGCTTTGTGATGAGTCATTACTTGAGTTGGGGACAGGCCTTGCCTTAGAAGCTCCATTAGGTGGGCCTTCATACCATCCAATAGTTGGGAACCTAAAACATGGCGATATTCAATAACATATTTCCCATGGCATATTTGACCTTGGTTGTTTTTATGTTTTGCATTCAAGTATTTCAATTGATAAAGGTTTTGGTCCAAGTATGTTGCTTTGCAATGAAAACTCTTTGATAACCATGTTTAATGGACATATTAGACATTATCTTTGAAATACGAGTCTTTAATTGTGATTGTTGGTTAGATTCCAGGAACTCCACCAAAGCATTTTCCCTTTCTTCTTGTTGGTTGTTTCATTCACTTGATGATGTTTTTGCTTTTGTTATGTAGATAATAGTAGCTTCTACATGTCATCTAGGAGTACATTGGTGTAGTCTTCGAGTCCAAAGTTACAAGAGAACTTACAACACAATGACAGGCAGTGAACTTTAGATTCACATCAAACCTTGAACATGAAAATCATCCACATAATATTTAGTTAACTTAAAAAATGAGATTGGAATGGTCACAATACAATGGGACAACTAAAACCATGTTCAAAGTTTGAACATGGATTAAATTTATATATAATGAAAGGATGCTTAGTAGCAAACTTTCACAAGATTTTAGAGTAAAGGAACAACATAAAAACATTGCAAATGACATAGAATTTTAAAAAAAAGGGAGATTGGAGAAATTATAATACAATGTGACAACCAACATTGCCTAACTCGTAATAACAAACTAATATGCCAAATTGCAAAATTAAAACAATACACTATGGAAACTTAAACCAATATAGAAGTGCAAAATAAGGAATGTGGCATAAATAAAATGTTTTGCTCTTTGTTTCTTCACCTAAAAATAAGCAATGCAGAGTTGGTTCTTGGGTGTGTTAATGTGTTTGGGGGCTCGCAAAGCTTGTGCTCCTTTGTCTTTGTAAATTTGCAAGGAAATTTTGGATAGTTCTATTCCCCTTGCACAAAATGTTCAAGCCAATCCCATGGAATGATTGCAATTTTAATCTGGTTATAAAGATTGTACGTGTCGAAATGTAACATGAAGTAACCATGTGATATGATCCTTTTAAAATGGTCCAGGAGGAAGTAATTACACTATTTCTTTCAATGCTTCAATTAAATCCCTTGCCTTCAAAGCAACAAAAGATTCATTTTGCAAAATATTTGTGATTCCTACATCATCCACAACCACCTTGTAATATTCTTGGTTTACCATTGCATAAAAAATCATAAACCCTAGAAAAAATAAATCATAAATCATACCTTTTAGGTTTATTCTACTTTCTTGAATGCTTGGTTGTGGGTGCATCAAGAACCTTATCTCAAATTTGCTAATGTTAGATGCATTTTAAATTAGATTTTGAATTCCCCTAGTTTTGACATAATGTTCAAATTCTTTGGTCATTTGAAAATTAGCTATTCATGCAAACAACAAAACAAGTAAAATTGTAGTTGACGATGACAATGTTCTAAGGTGGTCGATGGCAACATCATTTTACAAAGATGAAATGTTCTACATATGGTGATGAGAGAGGCCTACATGTGTGACATGGAAGGCCCGGTAGTGGGGCAATGTGATTCAAAATAGGCATTGAACATAACTCAATTGGGGATAGATAACATCTCGCCCACAAAACACTGATGAGGAGGTTCAACTTTGTAAAAGACAAGTTGAAATAGGGTAATGATTCATCTAGAGAAAAACCTAGTGTTTGCAAAGGCACATTTTAATTTTGAACCTATCAAATGCAAAACAACTTTCATGCATGTGTGAACATGAGTATTCATTTATTAGGTGTTTCTTCTATCAACCTCTCACATCACATTCATCCAATTTAAACATTGTTTAAAGCTCAATGGCATTAATAAATGAGGATGAACATGAATTCATCATAAATGTACAGATAGAAAAGATTCCTTGTTGACTTTAAAATAAATGTAAACCCAAGAGAATCAAATTAATGGATGAAAACAACAATATAAAAATAATGGATTCTAAATAAGTATTACTTAATTTCATGTTATGCTATTAGTTGGGACCGGTGTTTTTTTTGTGCAAAATGTTTTCAAAAGGAAAAAAATAAAAATAAAAAGAAATTATTTTCTTGTAATATTCTTGTTTTTTCTAGAAGCAATCACCAAATTTTGAATTTTTTTGGGACAAAATTTCATTAGATTTGGACTTTGATTTACTTTGGTAAAAAAAGTTTAACTAGTTTTTGAACTATTTAAAAAGGTTATAAAAACATGTTGCCATTTTTTGCTATATCCCTCTTGGGATGCTAAAAATTTTAAAAAAATCATTGGTTGCAACTTGGGAGTTGGCACCTCATTGAGCATTAGGTATGAAATATTGAATAAACATGTTGCCATAAACATTTTAGGTTTTGCAAACTATTGCTAGACCATATATTCCCATGCAGATGAGTCGAGCCATATCGTTGGTAAGAAAAGTGTTATTGGATCATCACCCCAAACCTTTCCAAAATTATACTTTATCACCATTGAAGAGAGCTAGTTCAATTATTTTGTGTAATTAGAGAGCACCTTACCCAACATATATATTCAGAGGAGTGACATTCTCAAAACGCCTCACATTTGATCTTTGTTGTCTTAAGATTTTCATTGGGTATCACATGAAAAAAAAAAACTAGAGTAGGTCTTTATTTTTGATAAAAATTATGGGCTCATGCTTTCATGTACATGCAAAATACTTAGAGAAAATTCTTGATCTATTTGCAAGTAACCTTGTATTCATGAGTAGCTCTCTTTGAAAAAAGGAAAGATCTATAATTATTATCTAAAAGTGAAAGGGAAATCATGCCTCATTTAAGATGTCAACCATGAGAAGGATTAGTTCTTTCTCTTTTTTTTTTGTTGCCTGCAAGCTATGTGTCTTTTGGCCTTTCTTTGGACTTCTCTTTTTGTCTCCCTTGTGATGGTTTTGACCCTCAATCTTTGATTGGATTTTGAGTGTTTTTAATTATAAACGTAAGATCCCTTTCACTCTTAAGGAATAGGTTAGAAAACTTTCACCCTCCAACACCTCATCATCTATGCATGTTTAAGTTCTCGATAATTAGATTTGCGTTCCACCTTGTGATGGCTAAAACCAATGTGTTACAACATTCCCAACATGTGGGGTTAGACTTGGCTATCACCTTGTCCTGAGCACTTCATTTTTTGGAATTCCCCCACCAAAGGATTTTATCCTATGTTAAATTTTTAACATGTGACATAATTTTCAAGGCATATATGAGATCTTGGAATATCATTTTGTTTCCCAAAATGCACAATATTAACTGAAAATCAGGTATTCAATATAGAGCCAAAACATTATGAAAAGTACATTATGTAAGAGCAGCTTCATTCATACTCATGTCTTTTTTTTCCCTTTCAAATTTTCACCTACTGGTGACAAAAAAGTTGATTTTTCAGATTTTAGTCCAAATTCAGCTAATTTTGTTAAAATTTTGAAAAAAAATCATCAAAATTGACCCATACCCGATGCTTGGGTCTTTATACTAAATGTCATATTTATTGTTTTTCATGGCTCACTCATAGACATAAAATTAACTATGAAAATACTCATAACCAAAAAAAATTAACTATGAAAATACCTATAAAAGGTGAGAAACTACTGATAGCAAACCACCTGAACAAATCAATCAATCAAGCCTGCATATCAATAGCAGGTGTTAGATTGTGTAATGCCTTTCATGAGCTACACAACATCTCGTCCACAAATGTTGGCCCAAAGTCATATTACTACTTAAACTTTGTAATGCCTTTCATGAGCTACACAACATCTCGTCCACAAATGTTGGCCCAAAGTCATATTATTACTTAAAACGATCGTAATATCTCATGTTTTTCATCCAAAATTTATTGTGCAACATCTCACATTCTTATCCAAAACTTATTGTGCAATGCATTGTGAGAGCTGCTCTAACAACCTGACTCCTATTGGCCATCATGACCTGTGCAAGAGTTTTGGGATGAGGTGCAAAATCACCTTGTAAGATCTTTTCAGTGGCATCAAGAAACCACCTCCAGAAAATAGATCCAAAAAATTTCAGCTATATTGTATAATTTGTCACTCATGTCTAGAATTCCCATTACCTACTTCCCTCCTCATGTGTTAACTAGTAAGAGACCCAAGTGAGTGGGTGGTACAAGAGGGTGGTACATGTATTCATACTTTCATCACCTAAGTATGTACTTTGATTGTAGTTCTTACATTTTGGGGCCATGTCAATTGTGTGTGACACACCATAGCAATAGGTACTAAGAAAATAAATTTCTCAAAATTAGGAATCATGAAAAAAATTAGGAATTCACATCTCGGAAACAGAAAGCAATAATTATAAAATCATTCAAAGTGTCACTTTAAAGATTTTTTATTT